>Ga0114971_10002323_pt1 | contig 13069 bp, 15 predicted proteins | sample M_140625_MF_Meta_FD_87320 | JGI IMG/M metagenome (GOLD analysis project Ga0114971, IMG submission 87320) | Freshwater microbial communities from Lake Montjoie, Canada to study carbon cycling - M_140625_MF_MetaG | ecosystem: Environmental > Aquatic > Freshwater > Lake | place: Lake Montjoie... | reverse complement strand
TTGTCTTCGTCTTTAGATACTTTTCCAGAGAAAGAAATAACAGGAATCAAGTCTTCTGTTTTAGAGAAGATTCTTTTCTCAATAACATTCTTGATTTTTTCGTAAGAATCCCAAGATGGTGCTTCACCATTTTTAGCTTTATGTCTTAAATAGAATTGAACTAAATCGTTTCTGAAATCTTTTGGATTTGCAATACCTGCAGGTTTCTCAATTTTTTCAAGTTCTTCATTCAAAGTACCTCTATCAAATTGTTGTCCTGTTTCAGGATCTCTATAATCATTATCTTGACACCAATGATCAGCATAAGTGATATATCTTTCGAATAAGTTTTGTCCATACTCTTGGTAAGAATCAACATAAGCTTTTTGAATCTCATCTCCAATAAACTCAGCATATTTACCACTTAATTTAGACTTCAATAGATTAAGATAGAAATCTTCAGTCTCTTTTGGCATCTGTGCCTTAACAATCTCGTTCTCAAGAACATAGAAAAGGTGTACTGGATTTGCAGCCAATTCGTCAGAATCATGGTTGAATACTTTAGAAAGAACTTTGAATGCAAAGCGCGTTGAAATACCATTCATACCTTCAGTAACACCAGCGTCATCTTTATATTCTTGTAATGACTTTGCTTTAGGATCAGACTCTTTTAAGTTTTCACCATCATAGATTCTCATTTTAGAATATAGATTAGAGTTTTCAGGTGCTTTCATTCTTGTCATTACAGAAAATTGTGCTAACAAATCTAAAGTTTTAGGTGCACAAGGAGCTTCTGCTAAAGAAGAACCTTTAAGAAGTTTTTTATAGATTTCAACTTCTTCATTTACTCTTAAACAATAAGGAACTCTTACGATGTAAACTCTATCTAAGAAAGCTTCATTCTTTCTGTCATTAGAGAAAACATCCCATTCAGACTCATTTGAGTGAGCTAAGATAATACCTTGAAAAGGAATAGCTGGTAAATTTTCAGTACCATTAAAGTTTCCTTCCTGTGTTGCAGTCAACAAAGGGTGTAGAACTTTAATAGGTGCTTTAAACATCTCTACGAATTCCATCATACCTTGATTGGCACGACAAAGAGATCCTGAATAGTTATAAGCATCCGCATCATTCTGTGGAAATTCTGCCAATTTTCTGATATCTACTTTACCTACTAATGCAGAAATATCTTGGTTATTCTCATCACCTGGTTCTGTTTTAGCAATACCAATTTGAGAAGCGATAGACATTTTCATCTTTCTTACTTTGAATTTAGAAATATCACCTTTAAATTCCGCCAATCTTTTTGTTGCCCACGGAGAAGCACATGCAGGAACATATCTTTTTGCTATTCCATATTCATCTTCCAATTCTTTTCTATAGTTAGCAAAAAGTCCAAGCGGACTTTCCCATACCGGAGATACTTCACCATCCGCAACAAGCACATACATAGTACTTCTTTCCATAAGTTGTTTAAGTCTTTCTGCTAAAGATGATTTACCACCACCTACTGGTCCTAAGAGATATAGTATTTGTTTTTTCTCTTCTAATCCTTGTGCGGCATGTTTGAAGAAAGAAACAATTTGTTCGATAGTTTCTTCCATTCCAAAGAACTCATTAAATGCAGGATATCTTTTTATTACTTTATTTGAGTAGATTCTACTAAGTCTTTCGTCTAATTTAGTATCTACTATGGTCGGCTCCCCGATTGCATCAAGCATCCTTTCGGCAGGCGATGCGTATATTTTGCTATCCTCTTTACAGATTTCAAGATACTCTTGTATCGTAATGTCTTTGTCAGAATGTGCAAAGTCTTTTTTGATGATGTTCAACAAACTCATATTGTATTTTTATTTTTTTTGAATTGAATCATTTTTAATTATACGATAATCATATAACTAAGTTTATCATATTATTCATATGTATATATATTGATAAGTATTACTCTTAATATCGATTTTTGATACTTTTTGTGGTATTTGATAAATAAAATTTAATATATATGTTATGAAGATTAGAAAATTTACAGAATTTATAAACGAAGAGTTCAACGATACTCCAGAATCTTATATCGAAACTGCGTTAAAACAACTTCAAAAGAAGATTGGAAAAATGTTTGAAGATCAAATAGATTTACAGGATGAGAAAGAAAAGGATGAAAATCCGTCAATTGCAAAAGTTAAATCCAAAGGAAAGGAAAAGAAACTTACTTTTAAAGAATTAGGTGTACAATTGGAAAGCTCTGAGATATCAAAGTATTCTAAATTATACGATTCACTTACTATAAAGTTTAGTGATGCCAATGCCACATATAACATGTTGCTTTTGATAGATTTGAAGGATGGTATGGCAAAGGATCCTACAAAAGACTTTTCATTTGAAGATATCGAAAGTTGTTTTATAAAGTTTAAAAAATATGACTTAGATACATTTGAAGTAGTTGGTCAGATGACAAAGAACACTAAAATAGCAGATATAGACGAAGAATTTTTAGTTGATTTAAAAATTGAACTTGACGAAAAGTTTGGTGACGAAGAAGAAAAATTAGAAATAGAAACTGAATAAAAAAAACCGGCAAATATTTCGGCTTTTTTGTTTTAGAGAAAGAATGTTTTTTATATATAATTGTATGAGTGTAGTAAACATAGTAACCAACTTTCAGTTGATAACACAGATTAAAACATCCAGGTACTTCAGAGTGAGTCTTGGACTTATACCAACTATTGAAAAAAATGGATCTAGAAAATACAACGATAACGATAGATTCTCATTTTTCTATAACAATTCATATAATACAACTATATATGGCCAGGGAAATGTAGGTAACATAAAATTCTATACGGATCACTATATCACAGACAATGTATTAGCGGTATATTATGATGAAAACTTTGAAGAGTTTATATTTGATTTTGACTTTGTAATGTTAAAAGAAAAAGGAATTGATTTTTATTTAGGACACATATTAAAAGAATCTGAACTAAAATATGAAGAAAAGAAGAAAAATGATGAGCTTAAGAAAATTGAGGAAAAACCAGTAGGAAATCCAGATCTTATCTTACAAAATCCAGGTGTGGTTTCTTATGCAGATATACAAGCTTATATGGAAAAGAAAAGACAGGAAAGATATAATGGTTAATTATATAATATAGATGCTAATAGTATATAAATCAGATATTTATCTTCTTTGTTTAAGTCATCAAAATCATAACTAATTTCTATATCTTCATCTTCGTGCATTATATAAAGATATATCTTATTTTCTGACTTAACATATTCTATAGAATTAAAAGTAGCAAAGCTAAGCTCTATATCTATTATAAGCTCATTAAGACCAATACCCATTATTAATATCATTTTAGCCACTTTCCTTTTCATATAGTATATATTAAATATGTGTAATAAAATTGGAAGTATACCGTTTTTTGAAATGGTTTTTTAATATATAATAAAAAATATAATTTTATTTATGAATATTCTTAAATACGGAGACTATATCACAGAAAAAGCTGCATACGAAATGCTTTTAGAATCAAAGGCAGTATTCTCACAGAAACTTGTAAACCTTCTTAATAGAATGAAAAGTAATAAGATTGCTACATCTATTCTAAGCTTCCAATCAAAAGATGTAGACGGACTTGCACAAAACTATGTGGATATGACAGATTCTAAAGAAGAGTTATCTTTCACACCTGATAGAAAAGTACAAGAACTTACTGCAGGAAGACCTGAACACTACAGAGTTACGAATAGTGGAAGATACCTTACACATAGTGATAGAAACGATAAGATATTCAAAAGATTAGGATATGTTAAAGAAGGAAGAACAAACTGGGCACCAGAAACAGGAACTCTATTGGCTATATTAGCAGAGACACAAAGTGTTACTGGTAAAACTTATTGTATGGTTGAAGAAGTTGAACCTAATGGATCAGAACCAAGAATTGGTGTAATCAACAAAGAAGCAATAGAAATTGATAGTGATGATTTAAAAGCTATCTGGAAGACTGCGAGAAATCCTGTTAAGATAGGAAGATTTGCTAGAGCTTTCTTAACTGCGGCAAAAGTTCCTTTCACCGACCAAGATATTGAAGTATTCGTAAACGAGTATAAAGCCACTTATGATTTTGCAGCAGACATCTTAAAACAATTTGACATTGTAAAAGCAAATCAGATTACACACTGGTATTCGGAAGACCAATATCAAAGTGGTGGTGGATCATTAAACAATTCTTGTATGGCACATGCCGATTCAGAATGGTTAGAGATATACTCTAAAAATCCAGAAGTAAGTCTTGTTATATTGTATGATGATAACGGAACTATAGAAGATGGTAAATACGTATCTACAAAGATAAAAGGAAGAGCTATTTTATGGGATTGTAATGTCAACGGAAACGACACACAGTTTATGGACAGAATCTACACATCTCAAGATTCAGACGTAGGTATCTTCAAACAATTTGCAGAGAAAAACGGATGGTGGTATAAAAAAGAACAATCTATGTCTCCTGATGAAAAACTTACGAACGGAAGTGATGATTTAAGTAGAGCTACTATAATTTGTAAGGTTAAATCTGCCAATCCAAGCGGATGCTATCCTTATATGGATACTATGTGTTTCATAAACATAAATGATAACATCGTTGGAAACTCTGTTGCGGCAGTAGATCCAGATGGAGAATATTCAGGAGATTATGATGAATATGACGGACCAATCAGAGTAGCTAGAACTACCGAAGGAGATTGGTTTTCGCCAGACAACTACTAAAAAAATAATAAAATATGAAAAAATTTACAGATAAAATAAACGAGTCAGTTGAGAATAAAATTCCAACTGCTGAAGAATTCTTCACTAGTGTTGTTGGGGAAAATCCTGATGAATTTAATAGAAGTATTAAAGAATGTATGATTGAATTTGCTAAACTTCATGTAGAAGCTGCGTTGAAAGAGGTGAGTAAAAAAGCAGTCTTAACTGATGAAGTATGTGATGTACTACAAGTGCATTGGTTTGATGAGTATATTGATAAAGATTCAATCTTAAATGCTTACCCATTAGATAAAATAAATTAAACTTATTAAAAAAAGAGAGACTCAAACGAGTCTCTTTTTTTATTTCATTAAATATTTCCAATCATAAAATACTATTTGTACAAAATGATACTTTTTTAAAATAATATATATGATATGACAAATGAAAAATTTATAGAAAAATCAAATTTAATACATAATAATTTATATAGATATATAAGTGAATATAAAGGAAGTCGAGAAACTGTTGATATTTTTTGTGAAAAACATGGAGTTTTTTCACAAAGGGCGGATATACATATGAATGGTAGTAGATGTCCTAAATGTGTATATGATGAAAAATACTTAACTAATAAGAAATTTATAGAAAAGGCTAATTTAGTACATAATTTTGAATATGAATATATTGATGAGTATATCAATAGTAAAAAAATGATAAGAATATTATGTAGAGAACATGGTATTTTTAATCAAAAACCAAATAATCACCTACAAGGTCAAGGTTGTTCTAAATGTTCTTTTGAGAAAATGAAAATAACCAATGAGAAATTCATAGAAATATCTAATAATATACATAATTTCAAATATAAATATAATGATAAATATATAAATATTAAGACTAAGATTAGTATAGTCTGTAAAGAACATGGTGAGTTTAAACAAAGACCAGATTCACACATGAAAGGTAGCGGTTGTAATAAATGTATTGGATTATCAATGGATAAATCTCTTTTTATAGAAAAGGCAAACTCTGTACACAATAAAATATATGACTATTCCTTAACAGATTATATAAATACCAGAACTAAGATTAGTATAGTCTGTAAAGAACATGGTGAATTTAAACAAACCCCTAATAAACATTTGGTTGGAAGAGGTTGTCCCAAATGTGGTAATAAATTTGGTATTTTAGAAAAAAAGTGGTTAGACTCTTTGAAAATAAAGGAAAATAATAGACAAGTTAAAATAGAAAATTATGTTGTTGATGGAATTGATTATGAAACGAATACCATTTATGAGTTTAATGGTGATTTTTGGCACGGGAATCCAAAGATTTATAAAAAAGATGATATAAATAAAGTAAATGGTTTTACATTTGGTGAACTATATAAAAAGACTTTAGATAAAGAAAATTATCTAAAGTCTATTGGTTATAAAGTTATATCTATATGGGAGTCAGACTTTCATTAGATAATTTACAACATTTATCCAATTTTCAAAGGGTTTTTCTCCAAAATGTATCCATTCGCCTTCAAACTCTTCTTGTCCATATCCTCCCTGGTCGTCTATAAGATAGTCTCCTTTCACCAAAGATTTGTTTGGTATCAATATAGTCTTCTTAACTACATCTGGTCCCAAATGGTCTAAAACCCATTGAACCTTCTCTGTATAACAGTTCACGTTCTGAAACGAAGGACGTGTTAAAATCCATACATCATACTTTGTTTCAAGCAATCTATATGATTCGACCGCATCCTTTATCTCTGCCAGTTTAAGGAAGAATCCCCATTGTGATTGTGGATAAGGTTGGAGAGGATTTAACTCTTTGGCTTTTAGTGCCGCCCCATAGAAGTCACACATAACACCGTCCATATCCACATATACTTTCTTTTTCATAATACAAAGATACTAAAAATTTTGTTTGTTTAGTCGATATCTAAAGGAATTTCTTCATTTTTTTTATTAACATACATAGCACTTCCTGCCATTCTAAATTCTTCACTAATATCAATATGTATATCATGACGAATAGGTGAAAATATAGTTTTGGATATTATAGTAACCGTGGTTGAAGTCTTGGCTAAAAAATTAAAAATCTTTTCTGGACTAAAACAAGAATTATAGAACCTAACTTCAAAATGAAGATGAGGTCCTGTTGAATGACCTGTATTTCCACCTAAACCTATCAATTCTCCTGATACAACCGTATCATTTTCCTTAACTTTAAACCGACTTAAATGTGCATAATAAGTTTCTAATCCATTATAATGTCTTATAATTATTAAATTTCCATAACCACCTCTATTAGGTCTAGCATATCTAACAACACCGTCCCAAACCGATCTAACCGTGTCTCCAGTTTTAAGAGAAAGATCTACACCTGGATGTGTTATATTTCCTCGAGGTCCGAAGTGAGATGTAAGATATCCATCACACGGCATACTATAATTTTCAGGAAGTAATAAAATAAATGTATCTTCTAAAGTTGTAAGTTTGGCATGATTGTTTATAGATCTCGTAATTGAATTGCACCAATCTTGGTTTAAGTTTAGAGTAAGTGCTTTTTCGTGTATTCGTTTATTAAGTATTCCCGTAAAATTACTATCTAAATCTTGAGAGTATATGCAGATTGTACATACATGAATAATTAATGTTATCAATAATAGTTTTTTCATTAAAAATTTGGTTTATTTTCTTCTAATTTCGATAGAATATATTCCATTGCATCTTCTGCAGTATCAACAACTTTGAACAGGTCTAAATCCTCTTTAGAAACTTTACCATCTTCTAACATAGTTTTTTTGATCCATTTAATCATTCCTTTCCAATAGTCTTTTCCTACCAAAACGATTGGTAAGACTCTTAGATGACCGGTCTGTATAAGTGTCAATGTTTCAAATAATTCATCAAGAGTTCCAAATCCACCTGGGAATCCAACAAATGCTTGTGAATATTTTAAAAAGAAAACTTTTCTAGTAAAGAAATATCTACAAGTAACCAATTTATCTATGTATTTGTTGGCACTAGCCTCAAATGGTAATTCAATTTGTAATCCAACCGATTTACCATCATTACCGTAAGCACCTAAATTAGCAGCTTCCATTATACCTGGACCACCACCAGTTATTACACCATAACCGTTTTTTACTATCAATTCGGAAAGTTTAACCGCTTCTTTGTAATATTTGTCATCCTTATCGGTTCTTGCGGAACCAAATACTGATATACATGGAGTTAGTTCGGATAATTCATCAAATCCTTTTATGAATTCACTTTGCATTCTCAAAACCTGCCAAGCGTCTTCGGCTTTCTGGTTATATTTCCATTTTTGATCTTTCATTTCATTTTTTTCATTTTTTATACATCATATAATGTTCAAGAACTTTAAATGTTGTTCTAACTTAGTGTTATATTCCGAGAATGCACCTTTTTTTAAGTCTTCGAAAGTTATCCAAGAAACTAAACCAGATTCTTTAGTTGAAACTTCACCTTCATAGTCCGTTACTAAATAAACTGCAGCCACGAATTCACCATCTTCTCTTAAAAATATTGGAGCAGAAGATTTTACACTTAATCCTGTTTCTTCTTTTACTTCCCGAATAACTCCTTCCGACATACTTTCACCTACATCTACTTTACCACCAGGTAATCCAAATAATTTATGATTGTCTTTTCGAGATACTCCTAGAAGTTTTGTTCTATCTTTGTTGAAGATAAGTGCAACGGCCGCTAATTTTGCCTTTTTTGTTTCTATCATATATAGTATATATTAAAAAAAAAATCCCACCTTTCAGTGGGATTTTTAATTATTTTACTTCTTAAAAATCTGCATCTTCTACTTCGCCATTAACACTAGGTTATGTCTTATTAGTACTTTCGTTTTGAGGTTCTTGAGAGCTTTCTTGATACAATCTAGTACTGATTGCGTTCCAGCTTTCGTTTAACTTTTCAGAAGTTGCATCGATTCTATAAATATCTTGTTCAGTATATGCAGCTCTTAATGCATCTAAGTCTGTTTTTAATGTAGACTTATCTTCTTCTGTAAGTTTTTCGTCAAATTCTTTCATTTGTTTTTCAGTTTGGAAGATTTGAGTATCCGCCTGATTAAGTTTTTCAACTTTTTCTTTTTCGATTTTATCAGATTCTGCGTTTAATTCAGCGTCAGCTTTCATTTTCTCAATCTCTTCTTTTGTAAGTTGAGATCCACCTTCAATTCTGATTTTGTTTTCTTTACCAGTTGCTTTGTCTTTAGCAGATACAGACAAGATGCCATTTGCATCTATATCTAAAGTTACCTCAATCTGAGGAACTCCTCTTGGTGCAGACATGATTCCGTCAAGATTAAATCTACCTAAAGATCTATTGTCTTTTGCCATTGCTCTTTCACCTTGAAGAACGTGAAGTTCTACAGATGGTTGGCTATCAGAAGCAGTAGAGAAAGTCTCACTTTTTCTTGTTGGGATTGTACAATTCGCTTCAATAAGTTTCGTGAATACACCACCCATTGTTTCGATTCCTAAAGATAAAGGAGTTACGTCTAATAAAAGAACGTCTGTGATACTTCCATTTAATACAGCACCTTGAATAGCAGCACCTAATGCAACAACTTCATCAGGGTTTACTGATTTGTTAGATTTCTTACCGATGAATTTCTCAATAGCTTCTTGTACTGCAGGGATTCTTGTAGAACCACCAACTAAGATTACTTCATCGATGTCTGATGTTTTCAAATCTGCATTTTTTAATGCACTCTTAGCACAAGCAATTGCTCTTTCAACTAAAGAAGAAGTCATTTGGTCAAATTTAGACTTAGTCAATTTCTTAACAAAGTGCAAAGGAATACCATCTTTCGCAGTGATGTAAGGTAAGTTGATTTCTGATTCAGATGTAGAAGATAATTCAATCTTAGCTTTCTCAGCAGCATCTTTCAATCTTTGTAAAGCCATAGCATCTTTAGAAAGATCCATTGCGTGTTCTGATTTGAATTCGTCTAACATCCAAGTGATGATTGCATTATCAAAGTCGTCTCCTCCTAAGTGAGTATCACCGTCAGTAGATTTAACTTCGAATACACCATCACCAATCTCTAATACAGATACGTCATGAGTTCCACCACCACAGTCAAATACTAAGATTTTAGAGTCTGTGTTCTTTTTATCTAAACCATAAGCCAATGCTGCCGCAGTTGGTTCGTTAATGATTCTTTCTACTTTTAAACCAGCAATTTCTCCTGCTTCGATAGTAGCTGTTCTTTCTGCGTCACCGAAGTATGCAGGAACTGTGATAACCGCTCTAGTAACTTCATGACCTAAATAATCTTCTGCAGTCTTTTTCATTTTTTGAAGAATCATTGCAGAAAGTTCTTGTGGAGTATAATCTCTACCATCGATATTCACTACAGGAACATTTCCAGTTTTTGATTTTTTAACTTCATAAGGAACTCTTTTAGCTTCATCAGAACAAGCTGAATAATCTTTCCCAATGAATCTTTTGATAGAGTAGATTGTGTTTTTTGGATTCGTCACTGCTTGTCTTTTTGCAGGATCACCAACTTTTCTGTCGTTTTCTGTAAACGATACGATAGAAGGAGTAGTTCTTCTTCCTTCAGAGTTAGAAATTACAACTGGTTCACCGCCTTCTACAACAGAAACACAAGAATTTGTTGTACCAAGATCAATTCCGATAATTACATTTTTGCTCATATTTTATTTTTATTTTTTATTTTACACTTTCAAATTGTGTGCCAGAATTTTTTATGACACCAAAATTTAATATATATATATATGAAAAAATAATAGAAAGTTTATGATAGATTTAAAATTATCCAGACAATTATTAAAATCGGTTTATTTGAAAAAAATGGAGTATGAGAAATTTAATTCGGAAAATATAACAATGTCCGAGTTTATAGAAGAATGTCTAATGGAATACTTGAATATAAGTATAGTAGATATAAATAATGAGAAGGTTCCAATAAGATTGGATATGTACTATGAAAATGATATCTATACTGACACCGTTAAAGAAAAACCTGACACGGTTGAAGAAAAACCTGACACGGTTGAAGAAAAACCTGACACGGAAATATCTTTCATCAATTATGTATATGTTTACATGAACCCATTTAAAAAATTAGATAATGAGATAGTATTAGATATTTCCGGTGAAAAATTCAATTTTGACTATGAACCATTTTACATAGGTAAAGGAAAAGGAGATAGATTATTTTCTCATCTTAAATTGAATAAAAATGACAATAACTCAAATAAGATAAATTTAATAAATGAAATAATCGATAATGGTGGCGAACCTATAATTAGAATAATTAAAAATGAACTCACCGAACTTGAGGCATATACTTTGGAAAATATTATTATAACTAAGTTAGATAGCTTAACCAATATAGCTGGTGGGAAGTCAAATAAAAATAGTTATATGTTAAGTAAAAAAAATTCAACTTTAGAATATGATAAAAATAAACAGATACTATCTTTAGTCTCAAAAGGACTTAAAAACAAAGAAATATCGGAAACTCTTGGTATATCCGAAAGAACTTTATATAGGTTAAAATACAATTTAAAAAATAAAAAAGTATCAGAAATCTGATACTTTTTTAATATTTACTTCATATCCTGGTGCAGGACTATTTTTATTTGATATAGGAGTCCAGGCAGATTCACCATCGGAAAATCTCTTTATACGAACTTTCCCTCTTTTTTTATTTATAACACTAAACTTTTTTAATTTCATTCTGCCATTCTTTTTTTGATATAGACATCGTAGATTTGTGAAAGTGATTATGTGCGTTGCCTTGTTCTTTTGTACCTCTATCGAAGTTCCAAAACTTTGCTTCTTCTGAAGAACATTGTAAAACTACAACATGTCCTCCACCATCAGTCTTGTAAAGGTACTCACCACAAAGAGAGCACCTATATTTTTCAATCTTGATCATATATACTATATATTAATCTTCGTTTTCGTCTTCCGCAACATCTACGAAGAAAAGAGAAGCATCTCTTTCTTTCAAAAATTCTCTAGCAATTATCAACTTTTTTGTTTGGTCAGAAACCCAGTCTTTAGCCAGGTCGTAGACATCCACGTTTCCTTTTGACAAAGACATAACATATGCAAAGTTTCTTTCATTTCTATATTTCAATGCAAAAGTCTTTCTCATTAGTTGTAATCTTAAATCTCCGGTCAAGTCTTTTACATCACCTTCGATAAACAATTCGTAAGATTTGTTTATATCTTTAACTTTTTCAGATACCGCGTGTTTTACAACAGCTATTATCTTTTTGATTCTAGCGTGTGCCTCAACTTCTTCTTCAGGTACTTGACCAAGAACGTCGTCTATCTTTTCGTCCAAAACATATCTAACCAAAAGGTGTTCTCTGTATAAATCATCTGTTAGAAGACCATGAAGTGAAACATACCAGGCAGTTTTGACTTTTATGAAAAGTCCGTTGGAGAATTCTATGATCCATCCTTCTTTATCTTCTATAGTATGAGACAATTCAACCAGCTCGTCTAATGAAGCAACATCGAATGGTACAACTTTCAAAGAACCTATTTCTTTAGAGAATTTAGACAAATCTAAGTATTCTCCAGTTTTATTATCTCTTAATCTCAATAATATCAATTCTTCGTCAAAGTATCTTAAAACGATTCGGTTATTTGGTGCCACGTATTCAAATACTGCGACATAGTCGTTGTCTAAAGACCAGTCTACAAATCTTTTCAAATCAGCATTTGATTTATACAATCTGTTAATACCGGCTGCTTGGTCAGAGTCAAAAGACATTTTGGATTTACCTAAAACAGAACCGTTTGGTAATCTTACGAATGACGCTACAGAACCGTCTTCTTTGTTATAGATTGATCTTATCCCTAAATCCTTTATAAGAGAGTATTGTGTTTCTTCAACTTGGTTTAAGTTAAAGAATTTATGTAGTAGTAAGTATCTGTTAAACAAAGAACCATCTTCGTTGAATACGAAAGTCAGTCCTCTCATTTCAAAATTTCCTATGAAGTCAGAGTATTGTGCAAGTCGATAATTGAAGATAGATATATCATATCCTTCAACCACGAATTTTGATTCGTAGAATGTAGCACCAACACCTAAAGTAAGTGCAACCGCTTCATTGTATGATAATAAGTATCTTTTCATTTCTATTAGTCGTTGTTTTAGTATACAAAGATAGTATTTTATTTTAATATATAATTAATGAAATATATAAAAATTTTTGAAAGCTTTACCTTAAATGAAGAAAGATATGATAAAATAAACAATAAAATATAATATAAAATATTTAGATAATAAAAGAATAATGTATTTACA
>Ga0114971_10002320_pt1 | contig 13080 bp, 13 predicted proteins | sample M_140625_MF_Meta_FD_87320 | JGI IMG/M metagenome (GOLD analysis project Ga0114971, IMG submission 87320) | Freshwater microbial communities from Lake Montjoie, Canada to study carbon cycling - M_140625_MF_MetaG | ecosystem: Environmental > Aquatic > Freshwater > Lake | place: Lake Montjoie... | reverse complement strand
CGGTATGACCATGACCAGAACCCGGTGTTTGCGTTCGAAGTGCGCCGGACTGGAGAGCCTCACGGCGCCCCTTTCGTCGATCTCCGCCTCGAGCGTTTGGATCATGGAGGAACCTACGCGTGGTGCGGTCCGTGTCAAATGGCACGCGCCGCGCACCATCACGATTCGATGTCCAGCGCGGCGGCGATGGTGTTGGGCGAATTGCCTTCGAGGCGGTTATTGACGAAGGCGTAGGAGGGGCGCTTGGTGGGCTGTGTCTGTGCGCGCTTGATGAGCGCGCGCAGGGCGGCGCGGGCCTCCGGATTTTTCTCCTTTGTCTCGCGATAGGGTTGAAAGTTTTCCACCGCCTGCCGGTACGCGCGGCCGGGACGAAGCAAAAAGCGCGCGGCGAAAAAATCGGTGGTGAAGGCCCCGGGCAGCGCCATCTGCTCGCCGACCGGAGGCATTTTGGTCCAGCTGTTGAAGACATGGGCGACGCTATGCCGCTGGAGGACCTCGAAATATTCCGGCTGAAGAAGCGAGGCGTTGCGTACCTCGACGCCATATTGCCAGTCGCGCGGGATCTCCTCGAGAAAATGGTCGAGCGCCGCGACAAAGTCGCGCCCGCGCGGAAAGTGCGAAGGATGGAAGGCGGAGAACTCGAAGATGAGCACACCGATTTTTCCGCGATGCGCGGAGAGAGGTCCGAGGAACGCGTCGCGGAAAAGCCGGGCGTTGAGAAAGTTTCCGTTGTCCATCCCGGCGCGGGGGCCGAAGCGGTCGAGCCGCGGAAATTTTTTCACCGTGATCTCGTCGGTGACTTTGGCGCTGAGCCGGAAGTTGCCGGGCACCTGCGAGGTGAGGTCGGCAATGTATTTCTCCGAGGGAAAGCGGTAGTAGCCGGCATCGAGGCAGACCGAAGGGAACACCTCTGCGTATTCCTCCAGGCACTCTGACTCGAAGCGTTGGCGCGAGAGTTTGCCGCGGGTCAGGTAGCGTTGCTCATCGTAGATGTGCCCGAGCCATCCCTCGTATTTCCACGAAGAGGTGCCGAGGTAGAGATGGCTACGGCGCGCGAGGTCGTGCGTAGCGCGGGAGAGTGCCTCGGACAGCCTGGGATCGGCTGTGGGTTGAAAGTTGAGGGCTGAGAGATCGCAGTTCGGAGGGCTGGACGTTCCCTCGACTTTCATCGCTCAATTGCCTGCGGCCGTCTCCGCTTTCGCTACGGCTCTCAACTACATCAAAGCCTTGAGCCTTGCGGTCAGATCCGCCTCGCTCTGGAGCCCAACGACCTGCTCGGAGACCTCTCCGTTTTTGAAGAATAGCAGGGTCGGGATGGAGGAGACCCGGAAGCGGCTGGCCACTCCGGGTGCTTCATCCACATTGACCTTGGCCACCAAGGCCTGACCGACATTGGCATCGGCGATTTTGTCGAGGATCGGCGCGATCATGCGGCAGGGGCCGCACCATGGGGCCCAGAAGTCAACGAGGACTGGAGTGGATCCCTTGTTGATCTCGGAGTCGAAGTTGGTGTCGTTGAGTTGAAGGACGTTAGCGCTGGCCACGGTGTCGGGAATTTTGGGATTTTTTTAGAGGAACATCCAGACTTGCACGCCGAGCGAGGCGAGGGCCACCACCGCAGCGGCGATGGCAAGGATGTCGATGAGTTTGTCGGGTGCACCGCCAGCGGCTTCGGCGACCGGGGCGGCTTCGGCCCTCTTCAGCGTAGGCATTGGCGAGGCGGCGGGAGCGGCCGGACCAATTTTGACGGTGGCTTGGGGCGCAGGCCGTCCGGGCGGGGGAAGTTGGATTTTCGCTGTCTCTTTTTTTGCGGCGACGTCGGCCATCGACGGCGGTGGTGCAACGGCGGGCTTCGGCGCCGCCGGGGCAGGGGCTGCCGCTGGCATTGGGGGGCGAGGAGCAGAGGGTGGTGGCACCATGGAGGGTCTGGGTGGGGTGGGAATGCCGGCGGTTGGTGCAGGCACGCTTGGCGCGGCAGGTCTTGGTGGGGCACCCATGGGAGGCGGCGCTGCCACGGGTTTGGGAGGCAGCGGGGCGGCGCCGGCTGGACGCGGGATGCCCGGCGGCGGCGGCACGACCGGCGCTCCAGGAGGTTTCGGCGGCGCCGGCATGGTGGGTGGTGCGCCTTGGGCGGTCGGCAAGGGCTTGGGCGGGAGATTCACCATGGCGGCCTCGCGGGGATTGGCCGCGGCAGGGGCACCGTCGCGGCGTGGAGGAAGGACGATGCGGACAGTCTCTTTTTTCGGTTCGTTCATGGCGTGGGTGAGATTGCTGGAGTTGGCGAAAATTGCTTTGGTTTTGCCTCGTTCGAGAGCCGTAGAGAATCATCCCAACGCGTAGCGGGTGTCAAATGTTTCTCTTTCAAAGGGCGATTTTTCGTCGGCTCGTGCATTTGCGCTTGCCAAAGGAGGAACTCTGGGGAATACTTCGCAACCTTTTTTGTTATGGCTAAAACTTCATGGATAGAGCGCGAGAAGCGCAAACGTGGCACTGTTGATAAATTCGCCGCCCTGCGCGCTGAGCTTAAAGCGAAGGGCGATTATATCGCGCTCTCGCAACTGCCCCGCAATGCCAGCCCTGTGCGTCTCTCCAACCGCTGCCGTGTCTCCGGCCGCAAACGGGCCTTTCTGCGCGAATTTCAGATGTCGCGCCTGACCTTCCGCGAACTCGCCTGCGCGGGTCTCATTCCGGGAGTGACCAAGGCAAGCTGGTAACCCGGATCGCGCCCGGTGCTGTCCGGCGCCGCTGACGTTGTTTGTTGGCCGCCCCCGCCCTGCGGGTCCGCCGCGCGTTTTCTCTCCCGACGTTCTCATGTCATTATCCGTTCTCCACCCTGCCTCCGCCGTGCCCTTCGCGGCTGACGCCGTGCTTTACCAGTTGCTCGCCGTTCTCGCGCTGGTGCTGCTCAACGGATTTTTCGTCGCGTTTGAGTTTGCGGTGGTCAAGGTGCGTTCGACGCAGTTCGAGGAGCGCGCGCCACAAGGCCGGCGCCGCGTGCGACTGGCCCGCGAAATACTTGCCGACATGGAGGCCTACCTCTCCGCAGCGCAGCTTGGCATCACCCTGACCAGCCTCGGCCTCGGTTGGGCCGGCGAACCTTTCATCGGGCGCCTGCTTGCTCCGGTTTTCGAGGCAGCCGGCCTGCATAACGCGCGGGCGGTTACCGCGCTGTCCTTTGCCGCCGCATTCGCCATCATCACTTTCCTGCACATCGTGGCCGGTGAGCAGGCTCCGAAGATCCTGGCCATCCGCCGCGCGCGGCAGATCCTGCTTTTCTGCGCCTGGCCGATGCGGATTTTCTACATCGTCTTCAAGCCTTTCATCCGCTTCATCAATGTCTGCTCGGGCTGGTTGCTGCATCATGTTTTCCGCCTCCGTGTGCAACCGGGCCACGAGTCGGCCCACACGGCGGACGAGTTGCGCTCCATGCTCGAGACCAGCTCCGGCGGCGACGGGGCGCCGGTCAGCGCGCTCGGACGCGAGATACTCATCAATGCCCTCGACATGCGCCAGCGCGTGGTGCGCGACATCATGACGCCGCGGGGCGATGTCGTGTTCCTCGATCTGGACGACAGCTTCGAGGCCAACGTGCGCTGCGCCCGGCAGTCCAAGCACACGCGTTTTCCCCTCTGCCGTGGGCACCTTGACGACACAGTGGGGTTGGTCCACATTAAGGACCTACTCGCGCTGGTGCAGGACGATAAGAGCGATCTGGCCTCAATCAAGCGCGAGCTTGTCCACGTGCCCGAGATGATGCCGCTCGAGCGGTTGCTGAAACTTTTCCTCGGCAAGGGCGCACACCTCGCCGTGGTGGTCGACGAGTATGGCGGCGCGGTCGGCGTGGTCACGCTTGACAATGTGCTGGCCGAACTGGTCGGCGACATCCAGGACGAGTTCGACACGGTCGAGAACGAATACCGCAAGGTCGCCGACGGTGAATACCTGCTCGACGGCAGCCTCGCCCTGCACGAGCTCAACGACCTCCTCGACATCAGGCTGGTCAGCCCCGAGGTCAGCACGATCGGCGGCTATGTCACGCATCGGCTTGGACACCTGCCCAAGCAGGGGGAGAGTACCGCGTTCGACGGCTATGATTTCACCGTTCAGCAGGCCAACGGCCGCCGCGTGATCAGTGTCCATGCGAAAAAGCGCGCGGATTGGGACGAGGAAGAGGCAACCAACGGTCCCGGGAACTGAAGGCAGATCCAGATCGCCCTTGCCGCCGCGCATCACGGCCTGTCTATTAACATTGTGACGGCAAGCAACGATCATGCCATTCCTACTCCGGCGATCAGGGCCGCAGCCGTGCCAGTGAAGGGACTTGCCGTTTTCCGAGAGTAAACGAAAGAATTGATGTGTCCGCTTGCCGGAAAAAAACGCGCACTTACCCAATGAAAGACGGTTTTCCCTACCTGAAACAAACGGCAGATGGACTGGTCGTGCAGACCACCCAAGCCGAGCATGCCGCCCAGCTGGAGGCGTTGCAGGAAACGGTGTTCCCGACCCTCGTAAAAAATTCCCTTTTTCGGGCACCGCATTACCTCAACCACATACGCATTTTTCCGGAGGGCCAGTTCGTGGTCACGGACGGCGACAAGGTCGTGGGTATGACCAGCACCATCCGCTATCACCTCGATGAGAAAAATCCGTCTACCTTCGCCGAGGTGATCGATGGCGGATTCCTCAACACCCACGAGCCCGAAGGGGAATGGCTTTACGGACTTGATGTCGGCGTCCACCCGCAATGGCGCGGCCGCGGCATCGCGCGCCATCTTTATGATGCGCGCCAACAAACCGTCGAGCGGCTCAACCTCAGGGGACAGTATACCTACGGCATGCTCAGCGGGTATGGTGCGCTCAAAGGGACGATGCGGGCCGAGGACTATTACGCCGAGCTGATCGCCGGAAAACGAAGGGATCCCACTGTCTCCCGCCAGATAGCCAACGGATTCGAAGCTGTCAGGCTTGTGCCCGGTTATCTCGAAGATCCGGTCTGCGACAACTACACCGTTCTGCTGGTCAGGAAAAATCCGAACTTCAAACCTGCGCACTGACTTCAATCCCATGACCATCCAACTCAAAACCCCCATTCCCGGACCTGCCAGTCAGGCCATCCTTCAGCGCCGCGCCGCCGCCATACCTGCAGGTCTGGCCAAATCCACCGAAGTAGTGGTGGCGGATGCCAAGGGCGCTGTGGTCACGGATGTCGATGGAAACACCTTGCTCGATTTCGCGGGCGCCATCGGCGTGATGAATATCGGTCATTGCCCGCCCAAAGTGGTGGAGGCGATCAAGGCCCAGGCCGAGAAATACATCCACACCTGCGCGCTGGTCACCACCTTCGAGCCGATGGTGGAACTCTGCGAAACTCTCAACCGTGTGACGCCCGGCGACCACGCAAAAAAAACCCTGCTGGCCAATTCCGGAAGTGAGGCGGTGGAGAATGCGGTGAATATCTCCCGCTACTACACCCGTCGCAGCGGGGTGATCTGCTTCGAAGGCGGATACCACGGCCGCACGCTGCTCACCCTCAGCCTCACCTCCAAACACGGATTGTTCAAAAAAGGATTCGGCCCGTTCGGCGGGGACATCTACCGGATCCCCGCTCCGAATTTGTACCGCAAGCCACCGCAGATGAGTGAGCAGGAATACGTCGACCACAGCATCCGTGCCTTGCGCAATGCGCTCATCAGCCAGGTGGATCCCTCGGATCTGGCCTGCATCCTCATCGAACCCGTGCAGGGTGAAGCCGGCTTCATCCCGATGCCCGCCGCCTTCCTGCAGGAGATACGCAACATCTGCACCGAAGCCGGCGCGGTGATGATCTGCGACGAGATTCAAAGCGGATGTTTCCGCACCGGCAAGCTCTTCGCCTGCGAGCATTACGGCATCGTGCCGGACATGATCACGATAGCCAAGTCCCTCGGTGCCGGATTGCCCATTTCGGCCACCACCGGCCGCGCGGAGATCATGGACACCGTCCATCTCGGCGGGGTCGGCGGCACGTACGGCGGATCCCCGGTCACCTGCGTAGCGGCGCTGGAGGTGATCCGGGAGATGACCACTCCGGCCTTCGCCGCCCACGCCAACAAGGTGGGGGAGATCGTAGAACAGCGCCTCGCCGATTGGAAAAAGAAATACAGCCTGATCGGCGATGTCCGCGGGCTCGGACCGATGCGCTTGGTGGAATTCGTGAAGGACCGGAACGAACGCACACCAGATCCCGACACCACACTGAAGATCCTCCGCGATGCCGTATCGAATGGAATCATCCTCATCAGGGCAGGATTATACAGCAACTGCATCAGGCTGCTGCCGCCGCTGGTCATCACGGAGGAACAATTGCACGAAGGACTCGATGTCCTCGAAGGAGCGATCGCCCGCGCGCAAAACAGTTGAGCATGGCGACGGTTTTTTTCAACGGAACCGTGCTCACCCAGGATCGGCGCAAACCGGTGGTCTCGGCGTTCTCCGTTGAGGCCGGGCTGATCACGGCAACCGGAAAGGACAGCGATTTCAACCTCGGCGGCGCGACGCGCATCGACCTGCATGGCAAGACCGTGCTGCCCGGATTCAACGATGCGCACATCCATCTTTGGAAGGTCGGGCAACTCGCCGCCTACATCCTGGATTTGCGCGGCATCGGTTCCATCGCCGCGATCATCGAGCGGGTGAAGGAAGCATCGCGCACCGTCGAACCGGGCCGATGGATCATCGGTAGGGGATTCAACGAGGCGGTCCTCTCGGACAAGCGTTTGCCGGTGGCCGCCGATCTTGACCGGGCAACAACACGGCATCCGGTTTATCTTCTCCGCACCTGCGCCCACATCGCCTGCGTGAACACCGCGTCCCTGAACTTGTGCGGGATCACGCCCGGAACTATCTCGCCGGAAGGCGGATCCGTGGGCATGACGGATGGCGCACCCAACGGACAATTCTACGAGACCGCGCTGGGGCTGATCACCACTCACATTCCTCCCGCTTCGGTCGAAGACCTCGGTGGAATGATCCGTATCGCCGCCCGGCAGATGCTGGCACATGGCATCACCAGCATCACGGATCCTGCGGTGCATCCCGAACTCGGCGGCGCGTATGAGCTGGCCTCCGGCGAAACATTGGGGCTACGCGTCAATCTGATGCCCATGCTGCTTCCCGACGGTGGAGATATCACTTATCCGTTGCCCGAGGTCCATGCTGATCCTTGGCGTCGGCAGACGACAGTCAAATTATTCGCCGACGGTGGACTGAGCGGAGGCACCGCGGCCCTCTCACGGAACTACCGCAATCGCGACGATAGAGGCATCCTGAGGATCGCTGCCGAGCGGTTCCTGTCGCTCGGACGCGAAATTCGACGCCGTGGATTTGCCATCGGAACGCACGCGATCGGCGACCGTACCATCGGGCAGGTGCTAGGATCTTATAAAACGCTCGAACAGGAATTCGGTCGGGTCAGGAACCGCATCGAGCATTTCGGATTGCCGACGGACGCCGCGCTCGAAGAGGCTGCGAGACAAGGGATCATCGCGGTGCCGCAACCCGTTTTCCTCGACGAGTTGGGTGAAAATTTCCTCGCTTCCCTCGATGATGATTTCCTGAAGCGTTGCTATCCCATCAAAACCCTGGCCCGATACGGCATACGCTATGCTTTATCCACCGACGCGCCGGTGGTGAAGAATTTTGATCCTTGGAACAATATCCGTGCGGCCGTGACGAGAAGGACCAGCTCCGGAAAAGTGATTTCACCCGAAGAGGCGATTACCGTGGCGGAGGCACTCGAGTCCTACACGATGGGAGGCGCATGGGCGGAGGGAACCGAAGCGATCAAGGGATCCATTGAACCTGGAAAATACGCCGACTTCATCGTCCTTGACCGGAATCCCCTGGAAACACCTGTGGAGGAATTGACCTCCATCATCACCGAATCGGTGTTCGTCAACGGCCAACAGGTACAATCCTAGAACTGAAAAATCATGGAAACAAACTATAGCCAGTACATCAACGGAACATGGACACCCGCCTTGGGCGGCGGAAATTGGGAGGTGAAGAATCCTGCCGATGAAACAACGGTGGCCACCGTTCCCTTCGGTGACGGTTCGGATGCGATCCGGGCGATCGAGGCAGCCAGTGCGGCATTCGAGGTCTGGTGCACGACGAACCCCTTCGACCGCGCGGTGATCCTGAAAAAAGCTGGTGCCCTGATGCACGAACGGCTGGAGCGCTATGCCCGGATCACCGTGATGGAAAGCGGCAAGCCGTTGGCCGAAGCCATCGTCGAGTGGCGCGTAGCCGCGAATTTTTTCGAGTGGTATGCGGAGGAAGGCAAACGCAACGCCGGCACTGTGCTGCAGGCGGCGCGCAACAACAAGCGCATGTCCGTGATCCATCAGCCCATGGGTGTGGTGGGCGCGATCACGGCCTGGAATTTCCCCGCCTACAATCCGGCCCGATGCTGGTCGGCGGCGCTCGGAGCTGGCTGCACCGTGGTGGCCAAGGCCAGCGAATACACCCCGCTCACCGCGATGCTGCTCGCGCAGTGCCTCCACGATGCCGGGCTTCCTGCCGGCGCGCTGAACCTCGTGAACGGTGATGCGGCGTCGATCGGACAGGCGATGTTGGATCATCCCGCAGTCCGCAAGATCAGTTTCACCGGCAGCACACGCGTCGGCAGGATCTTGATGGATGGTGCCTCGAGGACGCACACACGTCTTTCCCTTGAGCTCGGAGGCAACGCACCGGTCCTCGTCTTTCCTGATGTGGATGTCGACAAGGTGGCCGCCGAATCGGTCATCGCCAAGCTGCGCAACGCCGGTCAGACCTGCGTTGCCCCGCAGCGCTACCTGGTGCATGAATCCATCGCCGGGCGGTTCATTGAGGTGGCGGAAGCTAAAATGCGATCGATCAAGTTGGGTAATGGCTTGGAGGCGACGACCGAGATGGGACCGATGATCAACCACTCCCAGCGCGACAACCTCGAAGCGCTGGTCAAGGAATCCGTCGCGCACGGTGGCGAAGTGGTCACCGGCGGGGGCAGGGGAAATTTTCGCGCAGGATATTTCTTCGAACCGACGCTGGTCCGGAACGCCACGGCGGACAACCCGCTGTTTCGCCGCGAGATCTTCGGCCCGGTCATGCCGGTCACCACGTTCCGCACCACGGAAGAGGCGATCCGCTTGGCCAACGACACCGAATACGGACTTGCCTCCTACATCTGGACCAACGACCTCAACACGTCCATCCATGTCTCCGAGCAAATGGAATTCGGAATCGTCGGAATCAATGAGTGGTATCCTTGGGCGTTGGAAGCCCCATTCGGTGGATGGAAGCAGAGCGGACTCGGCTACGAGTGCGGCCGCGAAGGCCTGGCCGAGTATCAGGAAAAGAAACTCATCAGCACCGGTGGGCTTTGACGGTCCCCGCGGAATCCGTAATTAGAAAAGACGGGGGAACACCCCAACCCTAGAAACCGACGAACCCATGAAAGAATCTATTGAACGCCACCGCAAGGAATGGGAAATCAACAGTGAGGCGTGGGATAGCAAAAAGGAACTGCGTGAGGCCTACAGGAAAATATATGAGGAGATTGCCAAGTTGCTGAGCGGAGAAAAAGTCTTGGAGATAGGAAGTGGCCTTTGCAAAAGCAAAATCTTCATACCGAACATTACGACAAGCGAACGCGCCGAGAATCCATGGGTGGATCAGATAAACTCTGCTTACAGGATAAGCAGCCCCGATCAGTCATGGGATCACATTGTGGTTCTGGATGTCTTTCATCATCTGGAACGCCCCAAGGCTGCTCTGAAGGAGTTTCATCGAGCTTTGGTTCCGAAGGGGACTGTCGTGATTATGGAGCCAGACATAAGCGTTCTTGGCTGGCTGGTCTACGGGCTGATGCACAAAGAGCCCGTGGGTTACCTTCGAGGAATATCCACCGAAGCAGTGCCGCCGTCTCCGGAAGACTACCACGCTATGCAGTCCACAGCCCACCGGCTATTTTGCGCGGGTCAGTACCCGGAAATACTGGAGGGTTTTAAAGTGAAAACGGTCAAACGTTTTGCCATGATAAACTATATCCTCAGCGGAGGATTTTCTGGTCCGAATCTCTTGAAGCCACAATTAAAACCTTTGGTGGATTCTTGTGAAAGAGTTATGGACAAGTTTCCGAGAGTAGGATCGACCCGGATGCTGGTAGAACTAGAGAAGGCGGGCGCTTCGACGGATTGAGCGGGTAGGTTGACTTATCCAAGTGCCACCTGCGGCGGGTGCGCTGGGATTGGGCGGTCAAAGGCAAGCAGTCAAAAACAAGAGGGACGTGCCCGCACGTCTGGTGCTGGAGATCAGCGCGGCTTACGTCACCGCCGCGCAACCCTCCCTGCTGTTGGTCCGCCTCCGCTCCGCTCCGGCAGACCAACAGCAGCGAAACCTGCTCCCCACCCAAGCTTGACCAGCCACCCACAATCCGCTGCTACCCTGCCCTCAGGTGCCTCACTTTTGGACCGGCACCCGCTGCACTTTTGGAGCGCCCCTTACAGCTGTTCAACTTTCGATGCATTTCCACGCACGCGATGGTTTTTCTACATCGTGATTGGACTGGCCTTTGCCTTTGCGGCTTTGGCCCTCGTCATGGCATCGCGCTGAAGAGTTGCTTCCGGTCACCCTCCTGCCATGGACTTCTTTCGTGCTTCTGAGTGCGTTCTAACAGGCCCAAGCACCGCCCGCTTTATTCGAGCGGATTCGTCCAATCGATGCTCGGGAAGCGGCCGAAATCGTGGTCTCAGGAATACACGGAACCGCCCGTGCGTGAGGCGATGGCAGCGATCTGTGCGTCGGTCACAAGATTTGATCCCGCGCTGCCGGCCGCTTGCAACAAACGCTCCGTCTCGGCCAGATCCTCGCGCTGCGCGTCGATCCATACGACGTTGGGAAACTCGAGCCAATTCGCGACGCGGGCGCATGCGTCTTTCACGGTGAGAGGATGCCGGAAAACCTTGCGGTTGGTCCCCAGGCGGATGAAAGCAAACGCAACCACGGCGCAGAGACCGATTTCCTCGCTGCCGTGCAGTGCTTTGCGCCACCAAGAGGCTGCCTTCGCATGGTCGGCACACTCCTTGTCCGCAGCACAAAGGAGAAGGTTTGCGTCGGGGATGATCATGCGTCAACGCCGGCGCCGCGCCGCTGTGGCGAGGTAGGCCTCAGCTTCGAGTTCGTCGGCCATGCCGGACAAATCGCGCGGGTCGATGCCTGCGCGCAGCCCCATGGCCCGTGGCGGAAGCAGTTTTGGCAGGCGGCGTGGTGCGGGGCGCAGGGTCGCGCGAACCGCCGAGTTGAGCGCCTCCTTGAAGCTTCTTTTCGTGCGATAGCATTCGTCGCGCAACAAGCGCTCGACGTCGGGATCAAGGGTCACGGTGGTCCGCATAGAGGCATCAACGCATCAAGGAGGCATGCTGTCAAAATGTCGCTCTAATTGCCGGCGCAGGAGACTGCGCATCACTTGGCAGTCCGCACCCCGCCGACGATTGATTTCGCCAACAACAACCTCAACGGCAAATCCAAGTGGCGGGCCGATGGCTTTCGCGATTACGACACCAGCCGGACGCGCGTCTGCGTGACCGTCGGCATGATGACCACCGGCCACGATTGCGAAGACCTGCTGAACGTGGCGCTGACACGCCCGATTTTCTCACCAACCGATTTCATCCAGATCAAAGGCCGTGGCACGCGGTTGTTCACCTTCAAGCACGGCGATGGCGCAAGCCAGCGCACAGCCACGAAAGACGGTTTCGCCCTCTTCGACTTCTTCGCCAATTGTGAATACTTCGAGGAGGATTTCGACTACGACAAAGAACTGCGCCTGCCTAAAGGCCCGCCAGAAGAAGGCGGCGGCGGTGGTGAGGGGCCTATCCGTATTGACGATTTTACCAACACGTCCTTTGATCCGATGGCCAGCGTCGTCCGCGATAAGATCGGTCTTTTCGGGATGCGGATTGACCGCGAGATGTATCGAGAGCGTTTCGCGCAACAAGCCAGCGAGGCCGTCGCCAGTGACGCCGCGCTTCGCCAAGCATACGACGACGAGGATTGGGCCGCTGTCGAAGAGCGTGTCCGTCGGCTTTTATTTGAGAAGCCGCAAGAGTTCTGGAATCTTCCAAAACTCCAGGAGGTTTACAAATCCGACCGCTTGCCGAGTCTGCGTGAAATCCTTGCTCGTGTGTTCGGCTTGATTCCCGAGATCCCAACGCGCAGTCAGCTTGCGGACGAGGCGTTTGAACGATTCGTCGCCACGCAGCCCACGAACGCGGTGCATAGCCGAGAGCTGAAAGTGGTTTTCGTCGCGTTCCTGCTGGACGAGGGAAGCCGTTTCCTCTTGCAGGAGGGAAAGTTTGCTGAGCTACGTGCGCGCGACGCCAATCTCTACGGCTCCTTGTCACAACTTGAACAGCAGGAGCGCGAGGCGCTGATCGGCTACTTGCAGTCGCAAGTGCAGCTGAATGAATTTACACTGGCGGCGTAGTTTGTTGGGACAAGATTCGACGGAGGTGTGCTGCGGGTGCAACCGGATTGTCTATCCCGCATGTCGGCGCCGAGGTTTCTAGAGAACTTACCCTAGAAAGGGCGTTGAGAGTTTACGGTTGAGAGCTGGAGTCCGCTGCGGCGACCAATTGAGAGGTTGAATGCCAACGATTTGTCGATCCCAGCATACTCACCCTAAAAGTGAGGCAAGCCGATGATGTAACTCGCTCATACGCAGCCCAGCACCGCTCATCACTCAACTTTCAACTACGCTTTTAGCTTAATAAGCTCGGACCGGATCTTTTTCGCTACACTGCAGCGAGAATCCCGTTGAACGTCGTGCTGGGGCGCAGGGCGGCGGAGGCTTTGGTGTCGTCCGGGTGGTAGTAGCCGCCGACATCGGTCGGCTTGCCTTGGACGGCGGCGAACTCCCCGACGATCTTTTCCTCGTTGGCGGTTAGCTCCGCGGCCACGGGTGTGAAAATGCGTTTCAGCTCTGCGTCCTTGTCCTGCGCGGCGAGAGCCTGTGCCCAGTAGAGCGCGAGATAGAAGTGGCTGCCGCGGTTGTCGAGT
>Ga0114971_10002305_pt1 | contig 13128 bp, 14 predicted proteins | sample M_140625_MF_Meta_FD_87320 | JGI IMG/M metagenome (GOLD analysis project Ga0114971, IMG submission 87320) | Freshwater microbial communities from Lake Montjoie, Canada to study carbon cycling - M_140625_MF_MetaG | ecosystem: Environmental > Aquatic > Freshwater > Lake | place: Lake Montjoie... | reverse complement strand
CGAAGCGATGCTATATGAAGCGAAGCGATGCTATATGAAGCGAAGCGATGCTATATGAAGCGAAGCGATGCTATATGAAGCGAAGCGATGCTATATGAAGCGAAGCGATGCTATATGAAGCGAAGCGATGCTATATGTCCAACATCAAATGATTATAATCAGTATAACGATTTTCTATTGTGCTGAAATTAGGGCGTTGTGTGACGGTTCTAGGCGCTAATATATACCATCTATCTTTCGCTTGTAATCGTTGCCAATATGCATCAATCTCATATTGTCCTTTTATACTCGGATTTTTCATTAGTAGATTAATACCTTCTTTAATATTTTGTATTAATGAATCATAATAATGCCTCTTTACAATATATCCAGTCGTCGTCCATGATTTTGTAATACGATATATTAGTTCAGTGACACGTCCGATTGGAGGACGCAAATTACCTGCCAATAATAATACATCATATTCTGCCTGATTTACACTCATAAAACGTTTAAATTCGCTCAACATATAATTATATTGTTCTGGTTTCATAAATTGTATATCATCTTCTACAATAACAATGTATTCCAAATTCTTAGTTCGAGCCATTTCCAATAATTTCAAATGGCTCATACTACAACCTGCTCTTCCATCTTTCAAACGTATTGCATTCATTCGTTCATATTTCCATTTCAATTTAGTCAATTCTGCTTCGACCAATTCTTTTCTATCTTTTCTCTCTTCCAAATTAATATAATATACATTTTCTAATACATAATTATCCATTTCTGTTTTACATTTGTGCCATTTAACAGGAAATAAATCATCCATCTTTTTTATTCCTGCATCTCTTCCAAACCACTTATCTGGATAACAAACTATTTTATTATCTTGTTCTTCTGCATTTGACAAATAGGCTCCCCACCAGCTGAAACTACTATTTGCTATAACATGATGTTTACATGTGCTCATTAAAATCATTTGTTCCCAGTCTTCAAGAGTTCCGTCTGCTCTTACAAATGTTAGTGCCGTAAATTCTTGCTTTAATTTGATAAGGAAAATCGAATTAATATATTCAACGTCATTATTCTCACAGAAATAAAGAACAGATACAATATTCGCATCTTTCTCAGTAATATGTTTTAATGAATTGATGTAGTAATTAACAGACATAATAGGATGGTAATTTTGTAATTTGGCATAGTCCCCAACACGAAAATGGAGAGAAATCATATTTGATGTGTTTATCTTTTCTTTTTCTGTTTGATTTTTTAAAATGGATTCTCTCTTTGCATCGAATTCCAATTCTTTTAGAATATCTTCTTTACAATCCTGGAAGTATTTATAGGACTGAAAATATCCGAATAATTTAAACTTATCTGTTGTAGATATTTTTGGCAATTCTTCATAATGGAATCCTTTTTCACGTATCAATGGATATTGTAATGGATCTTGAATAAGACGATGTGATATTTTTTCAAAAAAGGTATTCCAATAAACGTTGCGTGTTACGTATTGTCCTGGAAGACTTGTCTTTTTCTCTATTAAATAAGTTTGATTACTCTTATTCGAATAAGCTATAAGTGTGAATATTTGGAATAGTTGATTTCCTAATCCACCCATAAGTTCTACAGTAAGCATATTATTCTATTTATATATTATAAATTATTATCTTTTTATACTAATAAAACTTTTATACTAATATTTATTCAGTATGAATAAAATTCCAATTTGGCAATTTCGGATTATCAAACATTTTCCAAGAATAATCAAGTTTATATTCTATCCATCTTCTATTTCTTGCCCAAACATGAATATAAACTTGTTTATCTTTAGTGTTAATTATATTTTTATATTGACTATAATATATTAAATTTACATTAAGTCCTTCTACAAGATGCAATTCTTCAGAATATTCTATTAATAAAAATAACCATCCAGAAAAATCTATTAAATTATTAATATCAATACAAGTATAATTATTTTTTATATGTTTTTTTATCCTATTTATATCAATAAATTCTCCTTGAGAACCAATTGTATTTACTATATTGTATTTATCATCATTTTTTAGATTGAACTTATTCAAAATCATATTTTTAATTTGTTTTTCCTTTTCATAATCTCTTTCATAAAAAAAATAATTCATTCTAACATTATTATTTAATCCAACCATTTTATAATAAATTGTAGAATTTGTCTCAATTGATGTAAGAGGTAACATTAAATTCGGTTTACATATATCATTATCATTAATAATATGAAATGTATATAAAGGATTTGAATCACAAAAATAATGACTTTTATCAATTTTTTTATTATCTCCTAATGTATAATTAAATAATGTATAATTATTTAAATGATGTTTCCATGAACCTGTATGAGTATTACAAATATGAAAATCATCATAATTACTTTTATCTAACATATTAATTATATCATAATCATATTTTATAAAAATTCTTTTATTAATTAATAGATTTTTACTATAAAAATTTAAATAATAGTTATAAACATTTGGTATAGGTCTATAAAAAAATACATATACATTATGATAAAATTCTAATAAATAATTAACAAGTGCTATTATTGATAAAATATCACCATATGTATTACATGGAGGAATTAATATTATATTTGAATATTTCATTATATATAATTTATTATATTATATACTTTCAATAAATTATATACTTTCAATAAATTATATACTTTCAATAAATTATATACTTTCAATAAATTATATACTTTCAATAAATTATATACTTTCAATAAATACTGTAATAAAAAATACAATATAATAGTATAGAAGAACATGATTAAAATAAAGTTTTTTTCGTCTTTTGGCTCAAATGAAGGATGCATTGAAGCATATACACGAGTTTCTGAATTAGAAAAAGACCCAGATTTCAATACAAAATATTGTTTTGTTACAGGAGATGATTATACTCACGTAGTCATTTTAAATACAGCCATGCCCCAATTGCTAAACAATATACCAAAAGAAAATGTTGTAGGTTTAGCTTTTGAACCAGTGAAGTTTCTAGGGTTATCAAAAAATTTTATTGAATATGCTCAAAAATACATTGGAAAATATTATATAGGAGAGAAACATGTTTCATTTCCGAATACTCCATTTGAAGAACATTTTGGTTATATGTGGCATTTAACACCATTAAAAGAAAAACCTGTTAAGAAAAATATCATGTCTATCATGATAAGTGAAAAGAATTCAGCAGAAGGACATAAATACCGTCACGTCCTTTGTCAACATATATTAAGAACCAACTTACCTATTGACATTTATGGAAAAGGATGCAAATTTTATTCCTTTTTAAAAGACACGCGTTTAAAAGGCGATTTTAAAGAAACAGAACCCTATTTAAACTATGTATATCATATTGCAATCGAAAATTTTAAAACGCCGCATTATTTTAGCGAGAAAATAATGAATACATTATTGTGTAGCACAGTCCCGGTCTATTTGGGATGTCAAAACATTGATTCCTATTTTCCAAATCAAGTTGTTCATCTATCTGGAAATATTGAGAAAGATATGCAGTTATTGAGAGAAATTTGTGATAATCCTGAAAAACATAAAAAGAATATAAATGTAGAAGAGGTCAAAAAACGAATTTCATTCTCTCATCTTATTCATACTAAGCTAGGCTGGTGTTGATATTTATATCGTATAAAATCTATTTATAATTTCTAATTATACGATAATGTCTATACATAAAATACGTGAATTATCCTACTTTGATTATAAGCATAAGTATGTAGAACTTCTACAACAAGGATTTACTATTGTTCCTTCTGATATTTCTATTCAGGCTTTTACAGACTTTATAGGGACATTGGGAGAGAATCATAAAATATTTGTTATAGAAAAAGAAATGCCTGAAAATCAGGAGACCATTATTGTCGGTTCTATCACTGTTTGGATAGAACCGAAATTTATTCATTCAATGGGGAAAGTTGCACATATAGAAGATTTGATTACTCATGAATCTTATAGAGGACAACATATAGCTACTCATTTGTTAGATCATTGTATAGAATATGCAAAACAGAAAGCGTGTTATAAAATTGTTCTGAATTGTGATAAGCAGATGGAGAGATTTTATGAGAGAAATGGATTTAGTTGTAAGGGTAATAAGCAAATGTCAGTTTATTTTCGATGACGACGCGAACTTTTTCGTATTAAACCTTTTGTTGTCATTTTTATACGTTTAGTTGTTCTTCGACGTTTTATGCTTCTACGTCTTATGCTTCTACGTCTTATGCTTTTACTTGAACCACCTTTTTTATTAACATTTATATGTATTAATGCATTAATATATCTCTCAGAATATTTCTTCATCTTATTTTCACATTTATCACCATGACCATCTATTTTTTCACAATAGGTTAAATAGAATCTATATAAATATCCAAGTTGCTCTAATAAACTCAGCATATATCCATAATTTCCAATCGTGCAAATAGGTATATGTGTTATATCATGATTTTTTGAACACATATCTTCTATTGATGATGGAGCTAACGTTGGATATTTTAAATTATTTTGTGATTCTTGCTGTAATATACGCACAACATGTGTTATTGTTGGAATACAACAATAACTTTCCATACGATATGTATTTGCTAATCCAATTTTAAAAATCAATTCAGTTATTTGTTCTGCATTTAAATGATATATTTTCTCTCCATGGAATGCTTTTAATATTTCTGCATCATCTACTTTTATATAGTATTCTTTTATTTGTTCTTCGTATGACATGTTAAAAAAATCGTTCATATAACTTATTTCACCTTCAAATGAATCATTCATATTAAATATTGTATTTAATTTTTCAACTGATACAATTGCTGTTAATGCAACACGAATATTTTGTAATGTTAATTTATCATTTTGTTTATCCGGTTGTTCTTTTACAGCCAATAAATAGTTTCTGGCAATACTATATTTCGCACACTTTACAATTCTTTTGTATTGCTCTTCATTTATTTCACTTGTAGATAAATAAAACACATCAGGATGTTCTTTTTCTTCTGTATTATTATTTGGTATAGTAGTCATATCTGCATACGTTTCAATATTAAAATCTAAACTTGTTTGGTTTGTAAATAGAAGAAACAACTTTTCAAATCTTGAAACAAAATAAGACAATGCTGGTTTACAATTTGTATAATCACCTGTATATTGTATTCCCAAATCAATATCCGATGTTGGCTTCATACTACCAAAAATACCCATTTTGAAATCACTCATACTTTTTGAAACATCATCTCTAAATATCCATTTATCTTTATCTGTATACGTTTCATTGTATAAATCTATATTTTTAAATGTTTTAACCAAATATTGCAATAATTGGTAAAATAATATAGTTCTTGAAATAAATAATTGTTGTTGTCGTTCTTTATCGATAGGATTATGAAACATTTTTACATATGTTGTATCATTCGTCGGATTATCAATAAATGTCGGATTAATAAATGTCGGATTAATAAATTTCATAATTTTATTCATTTGTATTACCATGTTAGGCTTTGAATTAATATAACTAATAAATGCAAGACCAGTTGTATTTTTTATATTATTGTTTTCTAAAAACGTTTCAATATCATTTTTACATCTTTGTTCTATACTTTCAACCGTAAAAATTGGTTGAATTGTCATTTATATTATAAAAATATTAATTTATAATATATTTTTTATATTACATTCTACGTGCACCCTTGGTGCTTCCATGTCTTGCAGTTCCATGTCTTGCAGTTCCATGTCTTGCAGTTCCATGTCTTGCAGTTCTACGTGCACCCTTGGTGCTTCCATGTCTTGCAGTTCCATGTATTGCAGTTCCATGTATTGCAGTTCTACGTTTAGTTATTTTACCTCTGGATGAGCTTCTTCTACGTTTAGTTATTTTACCTTTGGTGCTTCCATGTCTTGCAGTTCTATGTCTTGCAGTTCTATGTGCTACGCTTCTACGCCCCCCTTTTTTTAGTGGTGGTGGTATTGGTGGTGGTAGTTGTATTTTTGTTTGTCTTGATGATGATGATGATGATGGTATTGTTGATGGTGGTAGTGTTGATGGTGTTTGTGGTAGTGTTGATGGTGTTTGTGGTAGTGTTGATGGTCTTGGTGGTCTTTTTGGTCCTTCTTTTTCTGCTGCCTTTGCTTCTGCTGCTGCTTGTTCTGCTGCTTCTGCTGCTGCTTCTGCTGCTGCTTTTTTTGATAATTGTATTGGTAGTGGTATTATTCGTGATGTTTGTATTGTTGATTGTAGTGTTGATGGTGCTTCTTTTAATGAATTTTCGTAATTTTTATATCTTTCTGCTAGTTCTTTTGCTTTTATTTCTTGACTCTCTAAATATTGTTTTCTTTTTTCTACCATACTCTCATATACATCATCACCTGCTCTTTTACATGCTGCTAACAAATTATCATTAATTTTTTCACCAGGTGTTTCTTTGCATATTTCTGCGAATGATTTAACAACAGGTTTAACTTCAACATCAGGATTAGATTTAGAAAACCAACTCATTATATAATATTCAATTAAAATAATATTTTACGCATTTATTTTTTTACGTTTGTGTGTTCTTCTTCATCCATTTGTTTTTCTATTTTGTGCTAAAGATTTAAGTAATTTATTTATATTTCATCTTTATTCACTGATATTGGTGTAGATGGAGGAAGCGGAAGTTCAAAATCATCAGGCATTTCATCTTTTTTTTGTTTTTATTTAATAATTTTAATGAATCTTCACTTGCATTTTTTCTTGCTTTTGTAAAAGCATTATCAGATGACATATAATATAAGTATTTTATTCATTTACAAATCTAAAATGCTATGACTTAAAAAGCGCCGTCTAAATCAAACACGGATGTATCCTTTTCTTTATTTGCCAATGCATATTCACCTACACGCTTCTCAAAGAAATTCGTCTTTCCTTCAATAGAAATCATTTCCATAAAATCAAATGGACACGACGCGCCATAAATTTTATCACATCCCAATTGAACCGCCAATCTATCTGCAACAAATTCAATATATTGACACATCAATTTCGAATTCATTGCCAATAAACGACAAGGCAATGCTTCACAAATAAATTCACGCTCAATATCAACAGCCTCTTGAATAATTTCAACAACCTTCTTCTTAGTCAACTTTTTCGTCATTTTGTTATAAAGTAAGACTGCAAACTCAGTATGTAATGCTTCATCACGAGAGATTAATTCATTCGAAAAAGTCAATCCAGGCATTTTACCGCGTTTCTTCAACCAATAAATAGAGCAAAATGCACCCGAAAAGAATATTCCTTCCACACATGCAAATGCAATCAGACGTGTTGCAAAAGATGAACGCTTATCTTGAATCCATTTAATCGCCCAATCAGCCTTCTTTTTGATACACGGAAAATTCTGAATGGCTTGAAACAACGTCTGCTTCTCTTGCTTATCTTTAATATATGTATCTATCAAGAGAGAATACATTTCAGAATGAATGTTTTCCATCGCGATTTGAAATCCATAGAATGCACGGGCTTCCGAGCTCTGGACTTCACCCATAAATCGCATCGCCAAATTCTCACAAACAATTCCGTCTGAAGCCGCGAAAAATGCGATAATCATTTTAATGAAATATTTCTCGTCTTCATTTAAGGTCTCCCAACTTGATAAGTCTTTTGATAAATCGACTTCTTCCGCGCGCCAAAAGCACTCAACTTGCTTTTTATACATTGCCCATATATCATCGTGTTGAATTGGAAACATAACGAAACGATTTTCGTCTTCGGTTAATAATGGTTCTTGAACAGTTTTTGACATCCCTTAATTAGTATTATACTGTTAGAAATTTTATATCAGTTTTTTTACACAATTATACACATTTATAACGCACTATATATTGCGATTGCTTATATATTGCGATTGCTTCTATAATGCTGTGTTGTTCTAAAAATAATATATTGGATTGTATATATAATGAAAAAAATAAATAAAAAGAACAACAACTATGATAATGATTTGTATAATAGAGATTATAAATTAAAATGTTTGTCAGAACTCATTTGGAATCGTAAGAAAAGATTAAGAGAGAATTATAAAGATATACAAAATTCTACCGATGAAAATACATTTCTGGTAGATGTTGCAGATGACTATATGATTTATTACAAAAAAATAAATGACGACAAAGAAAAACAATTAGAATATCTTACTAATCTCTCTTTGTATCTTGATGAACTTGCAAGCGATATAAATAATACAAACGAAATGAAAACGAATATAAAAAACGACCGTAAGGAGATTATGAGAGAAATCAAGAAAATACAAAAAGCCATCTGAGTTATTGTTTTCTGTTTTCTATTCCCAAAGTAAAACGCGGATATGACATGGACCATTTTCCAGTTATTTCTCTCTTATGTAATTCTTTAAGCGTACTTCTATTTTGTATAACCTGTTTTCTTTGTCGTAAAATAGTTCTCCATCTTCGTTGTATTAAACGAATCCAATGCGTTTTTATATAAGCAATCGTCTCTCCTCCTTTCAATTCTTCAACCTCCATAATATGAAGCTTAATATTTTTAGATATATGGTTATAATTTGCAATGGTTGGATGTTCAAATGGTGATGTAGAATATTCAGTCATCTGTTCAATTGTATCTATATACGATTTATCATAGAATTCTTCTGGTGTAAAAATAGTATGAACAAGATAATGATTTAGAATACCCTCTGAACTCATTATATCATATCCGTGAACATATGGATGGAATAGTTCACACAATCCTATAACAAATGTCATTTTAATTGTATATGTAATTGTATATCTAATACATTTAACTTGAACTATATTTTTTTTATATCAATAAGTATATATAATGAAATTTGATTTAAGAGATGGATTAAAGGATAAGCGTGTTTTATATGTTGTCCTGTTTTTAGCTGTTTCAAATTTATTCGGATTTTTGATGGCACAAAATTTCAACGGAATTATTTTGTTTTTATTGAGTGGTTTGATTACAACATACTTTAGTAGAAATATGATTGTTGTTTTGTTGGTAGCAATGGTTGTATCAAATATTCTTTCAGGAACAAATATGTTTCGTTCTATTCAGGAAGGTATGGAAAACGAAAAGAAGGATGAGGAAGAAGAAAAAGATGAGGAAGAAGGAGAAAAGAAAGAAGGAATGGCAAAGAAAGAAGGAATGGCAAAGAAAGATAAGCAAGGTATGTCGAATTTGTCTCCTTCCTCTTTAGACGATGAGGAGAATTCTTCTAAGAAATTAAAATCGAAACCAAAAATTGATTATGCTGGAACATTAGAATCGGCTTATGATAATTTGGATAATCTTCTTAGTTCTGATGCATTAAAAAATATGACATCTGATACACAGCGTTTGGCTGAAAAACAGAAAACACTTATGGGAAATATTAAAAAGCTGGAGCCTATGATGCAAAAAGCTGGAGCCATGCTTGAAGGATTAGATATGCAAGGTATGCAAGGTATGATTCAAAGTTTGACAAAAAATATGGGCGTGTTTGAGAAGGAAGAAAAGTAAAAAACGATAAATAGTAATAATCTCTCAATATATTATTGTATTATATAATTATATATAATACAATAAATAATGAAAGTAGTTCAAAATACAATGATTAAAAATAACCTATATTTTTATATTTTAGCTGTTATTATATTACTATTTTTATACTCGCGTGTAAATAAAGAGGCAGCCGCTGTATTTATTTTGACAGGTCTTGTAATGATGTATCATTGTAAAAGCACAATGTATATTTTATTTGTTTCATCTATTATTACTGCGTTGTATATTCTTATTTTTAGTTGGAATAAACGTATTATTGAAGGTGCTGAAACTATGAAAAAGAAAAAAGAAAAAAATAAATGATATACACTCATAAAAATATACACTCATAAAAATATACACTATTATATAAGAATGGCTCCAAAGCGAACTATGATATGTATAGAACATGTGTATATTTTTATTTTATTGACTTTAGTAGTTGTTCTATTTACATATATTAATGTTGTGCGTCATCATGCGCAACCACATGATGCGCAAGCACATCATGATTCAAAAATTATTATAAAAGAACAACAAGCACCCCACCAACATATGTTTCATTTAGGAACACGTCCTTCAATGGAAGATGTTTTATTAGATCCATATAAAGCACCATTGAGAGATGACAGATATTTCCCATCCAGAAGCTGCGGTATGCCAATTAATGTTCCGACACAATCTGTAAATACAACATATAGACAAGTTGGCATCCTAACAAAAGGAGATACCATTTTACCATTGATGGGAAAACCGCTTTTCACAAATAGAGATAAATGGAATTTCTACACGATGAATGATAAAAATAATATGATTAAATTACCACTTTCTAACAAAGGTAAAAGCTGCACAAATGAATATGGTTGTGATAATATTTATAATGGAGACACTGTATATGTAGAGGGATATAATAGTTCATTTAATGCAACTGTATATGATAATCAAGTTATGCAATATATTCCATTTTTATAAGAGGACTTAAATATAAAATTATAATATTGTTATATATTAACAGACACAATACAATGGTGAAAGTCGGTTATAACATTTCATATAACATAGAAGATATGAATGTTATGAACGAGAAATTTAAATCGGTTCTCCATGCATTGGAAGAATTGTGTGATAAAGGAGCGTCAAAATTGGGTATTTATGAAGATAAATTATATGTATCTTGGTCTTGGTGGCTTATTCAAGGTGTTCACAGATATTATTATGGAGAGAATAGAGTTAAAATAACCGAGTTTATTAAAAATACATTTACTGAATATTTTATATTTTTTGACATGATAATGTCTTGTATTAAACATGAACCACGCACAGTTCAAAGTAAAGAAGCTGAGAAGTTGAAGGAAGAAAATATAAATCTTATTTCAAAATGGAATAAAGGACTTGTGCTTTTACGAAGTCAATATAAAAATGATACAACTATTTGTGCTATATTAGATGGCATTTCATCGAAACTATCCGAGTTGGCTATTGCATAAACTGGCTATTGCATAAACTGGCTATTGCATAAACTGGCTATTGCATAAACATTATATTTAATGCTATATATACATATTTTATATAGCATTATTTGTTTTTTTACACAAGATTGAATTTTGTAAAGTCGATAACAAGTTCAAAACCATATGGAGTAAATACAATATTATTTACAAAACTTTCTCCTGATTCTTCTTGTTGTTCATCATTTGACTGTATTGTTAACTGTATAGGTTGACCTTTACTTTGCTGATCAATTCGCTCGGCATCTTCATCCTTTTGCTTTTTACCTTCTTCTTCCTTTTTCTTTTGTGCATCAATCTCAGTTTTTGAATTTTCAATAGCTTTGTTATATTCATCTTGTGCTTTTTTTTCTGTTTTTATAAGAGTTGATATATCAAAATTTATTATTTCATGTAATAATGTATGTTGTTCTACTGAATGTTTTTTTAATAAATAATCAATTTCGTCATTTATTTTATTTACTTTTAATTGAGATTCTTCAAATAATTTATTCTTTTCATCTTGAGTTATATTTTCTGTTAAATATTCATGAAACTTTTGATATTTTGATAAATCTACACCATTTCTTATTAATTCTTTTTCTTCTTCTGTTAATAAACTAATATAATTTATCTCTGTAATTTTTTCATTCTTTAATTTTTTTTCTCTTTTACTTTCTTTATCCGTTTCAATAAATTTATTAATCTCAATGTTTTCATCATCAGTAAACTCTTTTTTATCTTTTTTGTTTAAAGCCTTAAATTCTTCATCCCATATTTTGTAGTATCCTGAGTTTGTTCCAAAACGCATGTTGTTTTGAATAACGAATTCACCATTTTCGTCTTTTCTAATCTCTCCAGGATTATTGCCTTCATAAATAAATTCTGTAAATGTTTTTCCTTCATTTATAAGTTTAATTGCACGTTTTCTGTCTTTTATTTCATCAATTATTCCTGCATTCCATCTTTGTAAAAATGTATCAAACACTAGTTCTGTATCTTCATTATAAATAATTTTTATAATACTATCATTTTCAGTTTCAATAATAAATGCGTATTTTTCTTTATAAAAATGTTTTATTTTTAATTTTTCGTATATTTTGTGTTCTTTATTATTAATATAAATACACCAATCCGTAATATTAAATTCAAATTTAGTTTTTATTTCTTTTTGGTCTTTTTTATAATAACCTTCATAAGTTGAATCTTTATTTAAATATCTAGGTCCACTTTCAATTAATGCAATATTCATTAATTTTGATTTTTCAGTTGCATTTTCAGTTTTTTCTTTTTCGTATTCCTCAATTATATTTTCTATTTTAGTTAATTCATCGTATAACTTTTTTTTTTGATACAAAACTTTTAGTTTTTCAGTTTTATAGTCTCCTCCTTCTTCCATCATTGCATTTTCCTCTTTAGATTCTTCATCTCTATATATATCTCCAATTTCAGCTCTAATACCAAAAAGTATTATCTCCTTAAATTCTTTTATTTTTTTACGTTCATATAATAAATGTTCACTTTTTGTAGTATCATTTTCTGATTTAATCATTTTTGGTGTTTTAGATTTAAAAAATTCAATGATTTTGTTTACATTATCAGATAATTCAGTTGTGCTTATTTCCAATAAATTAATATTTTTTTTATATATTTCTAATTTTAAATTTTCAAATTTATCTTCAACATATTGAATATCTTCACTATTTAATATATAAATTTTATCTTCATCTTTTATTTTTTTTATTTTATCTTCTATACGTTTTAAATTTTCATAATAAAAACGTATATGTTCTAATTTTTTTAAAGGATTGTATAATATTTTATTTTCCTTTTCTTCTTTTATTTTATCTTCTATTTTTTTTTCACTTTCTTCTTTTATTTCTTTATTTATTTCTTTTAATTCTTCTATTTTTTTTTTACTTTTTTTTTTTTTTTTTTTCTTTTTTTTTTTTTATTTTTTTCTTTTTTTATTTTTTTTTTTTTATTCCTCTTTTTTTATTCCTCTTTTTTTATAATTATAATTTTATACTTTATACAAAATGTATAAAGTATTTTATGTTGAGGT
>Ga0114971_10002299_pt1 | contig 13142 bp, 23 predicted proteins | sample M_140625_MF_Meta_FD_87320 | JGI IMG/M metagenome (GOLD analysis project Ga0114971, IMG submission 87320) | Freshwater microbial communities from Lake Montjoie, Canada to study carbon cycling - M_140625_MF_MetaG | ecosystem: Environmental > Aquatic > Freshwater > Lake | place: Lake Montjoie... | reverse complement strand
TTCTTTCCGATGATCTGCTGAACAATACCATATCCGTCAACCACTTGAACCACATCGCCAACCATGATCTTCTTCATCTCTTTTCTCCCTTATTCTTATATCGACATTATACCATACTCATCTTGAGCCTGCAAGAGAAAAGTTTCCTTACAATACCGTAAGGTTGTCGTAAAGTCTTATGAGCAAAGGACTTACGTCGAGCCGGGGCGGCCCGCCTTGCCCTAAGTCGTTTAGGGACAAGGACTTACGTCTAGTAAATAAGGTTGTTATCGGCCACCACCACCCCATCCTCGTACTCATCCCCGCTTTCAAGGTACCATTGCCCCTTGCGTTGGTACACCCGTACAGGCGAATACTGATTGATTCTATCCTTAGTCGTAGGAGTATGCCAACCCCCACTATTAAGGGTAGCACTATTATCGGGATGAATACGTACAACGGTCGTACCATGTAGAGAGATGCCTACGCTACCATCGGGCAGTATCTCAGCATAGGTATTGTTACCAACCTTGCGACTATTACGCTTAGTCTTACCATGTACCATCTTAACCGCTTCGAAGTGTGTCATTTTATTTACCAGCTTTCGCTGATCATCCCTAGTAATTGTTGAAGAAACTGTAAAATCTCTTTTATGTTATATGTGGCATAATCCACATAACCATCGGGCAGATACCTAGACATAATTTTCTCAGTCGTTTTCGTGCAGGATGCAGTGGATAGCGTTACCCACTTGTCCAACGGTGTAGGAAATGAAACCAGCAAAACCAATCAAGGCAAACAGCTGAACGTATTCGATAGGCGTAATCATCAGGGTCTCTCTTTCTTGTTTGTCTATTATACAGTATCGGTTAGGTGCTTGTCAACTCTTGAACCTTGCAATGTTGTAAGGTTCAGATACCCTCCCCATCGTCAAGGCCCGGAATGTAGTCGGCTTCCATGCTATCGTCTGCAATGATCGTGCAATGCTCACCACACTGGGAGCAAATCTCATGATCGACATTGCTTTCAGCATTGCAGCAATCGGAAACGTATAAGGTATTCTTTTCCATTTTCTTATCCTCTTTTCTTTCTCTCTTACTTGTTATATCGACATTATACAGAGTATTCTTTAGCTTGCAAGAGAAAAGTTTCCTTACATTTTCGTAAGGTTCGCAGTGCAAATACTGTGCCAATTGACGTAAGTCGTTACCCCACAAGCACTTACATCAAACCGGGGCGGCCCGCCTCGCCGTAAGTCCTTTACGGTCAAGGCTTTACGTCTCAAGATGCGTGAATGAACACTTGTTCACTTACTGTACGGTTGGTCACCGTTACGATCCAATTCTTTCCACTACCATCTTCACGCATGATACCATTGATCAGGCCCACATGAGCATTGCCCTTTGGATCAATCACACAGTGATACTTGCCAGCTCGCATAGCAGAAAAAATCTTGTCAAGGTTGTTCATCATGACTTTGTAACCAGTTTGGAAAAGCATCTTATCCCTTTTCTTTCTTGTGTTGGTTCTATTATACCGTATACGCTATCTTCTTGTCAAGCCTAGAATTGTGACGCACAATCCTCACACACCACATCATAGAACAGCTCATTCAGCTTTTCCATGATCGCCTCATTCGACTTGATCGTGACAGAGTGAAACATATCCTTTGATTCGACTTTCGTATACGCACCAGAGTGGACGACGCGAACACGATACGATTCCTTGCCGAACACCTGTCGAACGCCAGCCATCACCATGTCGAAAGATACGTTGGTCATTTTCTTTTCCTTTGCGTTACCGTTCTCTTCTGTCATCATTATACATACATTATCGTCCAGTGTCAATACCCTACAGGAGAAAACTTTCCTTACATTTTCGTAAGCTTTCTATAAGTCTATATAGCATAAGGAGTTACGTCAAATTTGGGCGGCCCGCCTCGCTCTAAGTGCTTATAGGGTAAGGACTTATGATCACTTTTTAGAGAATCGTACCATCACCCCGAATACGATACATGATTCCCCCGATACTGTACAGGCTTATACCCTCACCCATATGCTGGACAAATGTAGCAGAATAACCGTGATGAGCAACTAGGCGGCGAATGGTGTGTTGTACTTGAATGGTCATTTCTTTTCCCTTGTGTTGATTCTATTATAGCTTATCGGTTAGGGCGTTGTCAATAGTAGATCGAATCGCTCAACACGTTGCCGTTAGCATCAATCACAATTTCCTCACCCTCATCACCGTAGGGAAAGAAACAGGTAATGTAGAAGCTATTTCCGTCCATGCTGGGCATGGTCAAAGCCTCAACAAGCAACTCACCACCAATGTTCGCAACACCCACAAGGGTATCAACCGCATCACCCTCATAAAGGAAGCTGTTCAGTTCGTTTCGGTTGTTGATGGTGATCATTTTCATTTCCTTTTCTTTATCTTTATCGTTCCCTTTTCTCTTATATCGACATTATACAGAAGATTCTACAGATTGCAAGCGAAAAGTTTCCTTACATTTTCGTAAGGTTCAGGCAAAATCCTCTTCACCACAGCAATCCTCATCAGATTCCCACTCGCCATCATCAAGGCCCGGAATGTAGTCGGCCTCATCTTCGGGAATGTCCTCAACCACACCACACCATTCCTGGCAACTCATGCAAATCCCGATTCTGTCACTACCCTCACCAGTCTCAAAGCCACAACCAGCACCACAGCAGTCAGAAACCAGATCGTAATTCAGATTTTCCATTTTTATACCCTTTTCTTTCTCTTACTCTTATATCGACATTATACCAACCCAAACTTTAATTGCAAGACAATTCTTTCCTTACATTTTCGTAAGGTTTCTAGGGCAAATATCATGCCAATTCAAAAACTTGTCGTAAACCCTTACCAGATAAGCACTTACGTCAAATTTTGCCATCGATATTAACGTAAGTCCTTATCCAGCATGGATTTAGGTAAGGGGGTTTTTCTGTTTTTCTTAAGTACTGTAGATTTTTTAAGGAAAACCCGCGGTGGTCCAAAAGAAGTAGGCACCACCACATAGAATTGGCCAGTTTAATTTATCTAGATATAGGAACATAATGCACTTTGGGTACCTGAACCCATTCGTATCTTTTAAATAAACACCACTGGTTCTGTTCCACCAGAATAGAATCATAGGTCACAACAGGAACATAAGGAACCATAAGAGGCACAATCACAGGAACAGCAACAATAGGATACTGTTGAATCATTGGTAGCTGAACAACAGGCTGAATCCTTTGGGGAATATAAGGAACCCACTCATTAGCATTAACATTTGATATTGATAGAAACAAAAAAATCATCCCAGCATATAGCGTTTTCATAATTTTTCCTTGGTGTTAAAAGTAATTGGCCAGTTTCCACATTCATTATCGACAAACCAAAGGATGAAACTTTACTCAACTTGGAGAGCAGACATAATCCATCACATCAAAAAAATTAGAGATCTTTATTGAATCATATGAGCTAGACAATACAGGATCATTATACAAAGACATTCCATCCCTAATCCACAATCTTGTCATGATAGGATCATTAGGCTCATTAGAATTCCCCCAATTACCAGGATCCATCATATACAACATAGCTTTCTTTATACTACCACATCCATTATTATCTTCATAATTCCATATATCAATTCCCAAAGAGCTACATATCTTACCCAGTCTCATTAGTAGTATCAAATTAAAATTACTATAATGCCTAGGAATTGATCGTTCCATCTCAAGAACCTGTTCGCCCTCACTATTAATTTGAGCACTTAGCAGATTCCCCACATTAGCTTCCAAATAAGCTTTAGCTTCGGTCTCTTTTCCACAAAATACTAAGTATGAAACCAGCTGATTCATATACGATGTCTTAATATTATGAGAGTACCCTCCCTGCAAAATTCCTCTTTCATCGGTCTTAAACCAATTGGCTAATGAGTCCACCCATGACACCATAGCATCTTGTAGATCATTATTCCAACTTGGACTAACTTTTAATAGCTCTATCCAATCAGATAAACCACACAACCTACTAGTATCTATAGTTGCTCCACGTATCTTTAAATCACTCATACTATCTCCAATTACAAGTCCACTATAAGTTAAGGTTGGATTCATCTTAGTATCAGGATTGACAAAGAAAACATTTATCATCTCAACAGCCTTAGTTGCATACTCTTCATTTTTTGTTAAAGCATACAATAAACTCAAATGACCCAAACGAGTACACAAGCTATTTAAATATTTAGTATCAGACATATTATCTAAATCTTTATTTCTTTCACCATCTTTTCTAATATATGGAAAACCAGTTGGCGAAGATGTATCAGGATGATAGTAAGTTGCAAAACTAATATAGTTATTAGCTCCAGTAGTATTTTTTACCTCTGAGGAGTTTTGTGTGACGCTTGGATTATCAACAGACAGAGCCATGTTCCTATACATTCTTTCATAAGAAAAAATTTGTATATGGTTTAAAGAATTCATTCTATTCTGATTAAATATTAACAGCATTTATATACCCTCATATAGTTTAATAATTTTTGTAAAATTGTATTCAAATTCGCAACTGGTGAATTTTACATTAGGACAAAAAATATTATTTTGTAAATTATATCTCATTTTTTTATCATTCAATAAATTCATAGTTTGCCAGTCAAGATCCGTATCCATGTTTATAGTAGTTTCTAATTTAGAATTTAAAACCGGACTCATACTACAATCAACATGTTTAAAAGTATAGTTAAGAGATTTGCATCTTTCCATCAAATCAGTATCCTGCTTACCAGCCGGAAGAAAAGATTCATCATATCCCCCAACCTTATAAAATATTTCTTTAGAACATCCTATTCTTCCATATATGCCCCTTTTTAGTATATTGCAACAAAGTCCCCCAAATCCAGCTTCTTTTATCTGAGACGTTGCATCTCCGATATAATTATCAATATCCAGATTGAAGATATAGTCCCCAGAGCTCAACCGTGCTGAGAAATTCTTAGCTATTGGAATTGAATAAGAATGAAAATTTAATGTTTTATAATAATGTAGTCTATCTACTGTCCCAAAATCTTTTAAAAATTCATATAGTCCATCAGTTGAACCACAGTCAACAATGACCCACTCAGTATCTTTGTTGCTAATTAAGTGTTCTAAATTAATTTTAAAAGTTTTTTGAAACTGATAAAATCTATTTTTAACCTGAGAACAATAAGATATCAACACACTAATTACATCCTGTAGTAGTTGTTGGCCCACCATTATGTCTATCTTCTGGATAAAAATCAGGAAATATTGGTACGCAAGGAGTATAAAGAGTTTCGCCCCCATACACTATCGAACTATATCCAGTACAATAATTAGTATATACATTACCCGGTTGAGAATAAGTATCCCAAGTTTGACCCTCACAATCTCCATAATACGTCCACTCGGCATATCCACCACAAGGAGGTTTTCCGTCTAAGGCACTATATATTGGTTCTTCATTATTGTTTATCATGTGATATTATCTAGTTCCTCATCATTTAGTGGAACTGATTGATTATCCAATAATCTGCGAGATTTTTTAATTGCTCTCATGATCAATAGCTTTGCAACACTATCTATGAATACGATTTTTAGATTACTTGCTTCTACTTTGAGCCAAGCTACAATTTTTTCTATATTTTCCACACACCAATCATTCCCTTTTTGGTTCATTTCTAAAATATGTCTTGTACAAGAACAATTATCTGATATTATAACTCCTTGATTTTTCATAACTTTAACCAGAACCGTTCCTGGATGGTTTGGATTTTCTTCTAAAGTTTTTGGAAATGATGAGCGTAACATCTTTGCTGGATCATCTCCTAACATTTCAGTTAATTTAGCTTCAGCTTGAGACTGAGTCCAGTCCCCCACAGCGTCATATTCTGATCCAGACCATAGAGTTATAGGAGTTGGTATTCCAACAATACTAACACTAATAGTTTTATTTTTTGCATTATCAGTAAATACTAAATCTAAACTATCTAAAACTAATATATTTGGATAAATTACTTGTCCAATATTATTAATAATCGGAGGAGGACTTATTGAAATAGAACTATTAAGTTTCATATATTTTCCCTTTTATTTTTTAAGTTAACAACTACCATCACATGTATCACTACTATATCTTGTAGAACCTGGACAACCGTCAATATACACACCCCAAGAGTCACATGTATCACAATAAGAATTACAGGGATTGTCCCCTGTACAAACACAGACATAAGTTCTTGTTCTAGGAACTCTGGTGCCAGAATCACTTTCGACAACACAAGCATCGCTAGACGGATTTCCGTCAGCATCATTTACAGGTTCGCTACAAGCTGTGGTTTCCCCTGGGCAAGTATCGGGACCAGAATACAATACCCAATGTGGACCCTTACTTCCGGTGTTCATGCTGCTATTTAAATATATACATGGAGGTGGTGTTTTCCCATCTAATACGCTATAAATTGGGCCACCACTATTATATATCACAATTATTCACATCCTGTTGTCATAGTTGTTGCTCCTGGAGGAATAGGATATCCTGTGTCTCCTGGATATATCGGAGAACAAGGATAGTAAGTTCCATCAGAATATCTATATCCACTACAATTATTAGAAGCAACTTCCCAATCTATACCAGGACATCCGCCAACATAAGTCCAACTGGGAGTTCCTGCACACGGAGGCTTATTATCCATAGTACTATAAACTGGACCGTCATTATTATTGCTCATTTTATATTATTCCTAAAATTTAAAATCATAATAGTTGACTAACTATACACCTCTTTAGTCCTTATAAGGAACTAAGTGTTTTCGTACAAAGACCATATTAATAAAGAATCCACAAAAACCACTAAGAATATTACTAACTATTGGTATGGTAAAATCAACCAAAGGATTTAACAAAAATGATAGTCCAAGACTAATCCAAAAACTAACACATTCGTGGCACAGTAGAGGCTTTCGCACATATGGAACACGAGCCACAAGATTCCTCAAGGGTTTACTAATCTCAGTATCACTCCAAGCATAGCTTAGTGCTAAAGAGCAGAATAGATATATAATAAAAGAACTCATAAGAAATAAACTGCCACTTCGTTTTGTCTTTCAACCACACTAAATAATCTAAACATCTTTCCTGGTAAGGTTGAATGAAAATCTTTCCAAGCTTCTTCACCTTTTTCAATAATAAAGATACTACCAGCATAATTATTTGATAATCTTTGTTCAATTAAAGCTTGTAGTTCCATTTTTATTAGAGAAGGATCCTTAATGTATTTATCTAATACTGAAGCATTTTTTTCTAGCTCTTCAGAGAAAAACTTGAAAACTCGTCCTCTACAAGAACAATTTGGATTTTCCCTAAATGTAATAAGATCAGCAAGAATTGAAGAAAAGTCATTTTGAAGCTGACGAAAAACATCGTCGTCTTGCATGAGTATAGGAAGAATATCAGCCACATTGTTTTTATTAATCATATTTGTGTCTCCTTTGATCTATATTAAATCTTTACTAAAATTTTGCAACCATATATTTTCCATCTTCCACAAACCCTAATTTAAAATAAAATTGTATCAAATTATCATTACAATTTAATTTTACTTTATAGCAATTGTTTATTTGAGCAACCTTAATACAATATTTAACTATTTTCTTACCATATCCTTTTCCTCTACAATGTGGATGAACTCCAACATCTTCAATATGGCAGCATAACTGTTTATATCTTAATTTCTTTTCCATTATAATAGTTGAAGTAGCAACTATTCTTTTATCCTCTACCAAAATAAATGTTATGATATTATCAGGTCTTTCATTTATATTTTTTACTATTTCTTCAATAGATGTTGTAGGTATATTAATATTATTTAAATCTTTAATGCAATCTATATAATCTTGAATATTATCAGTATCTTCCAGTATTTTAATATTCATTCTACAGTTACACTTTTTGCTAAGTTCCTAGGTTTATCAACATTATAGCCTCTCAATACCGCACTATAATACGAAAATAATTGTAGTGGAATGATTGACACCAATGGACATAACGGATCAATAATAAAAGGCACATGAATATTATAGTCTCCAGCAATATCCTGTTCATTACTTATAGTAATTACTTTTCCGTCTCTTGCTTGTATCTCTTTAATATTACTAGATATTTTATCATGCTGATTTCTATTATTTGCCACAACAATTACTGGCATATTTTTATCAATTAATGCAATAGGACCATGTTTCATTTCTGCTGCTGGATATCCTTCAGCATGAACATAGCTTATTTCTTTTAGCTTTAAAGCCCCTTCTAAAGCTACTGGAAAATTATACTGACGACCAAGATACAAACAGTTCTTAGATTTTTTGAACGTCTTAGCTAAAGATTTAACCTTTTCACTATTAGCTAAACATTTTCTCATAACGTCATCTAATGAACGTAATCCATCTATTATTGATTTACGATAATCAATATCCATATTATTAGATTGTTGATTTTGTTCTATCCATAAAGCTAATAGCAATAAGCATATCACCTGAGTTGTAAAAGCTTTTGTGCTAGCAACACCTATTTCCATACCAGCTCGCGTAAAAATCCCACAATCAGTTAGTCTTGTCATGGACGAATTTACAACATTACAAATTCCCAGAATAATTGCTCCATTCTGTTTAGCTAATTCTAAAGCCGATAAAGTATCTGCAGTTTCCCCAGACTGGGATATTCCAATAACAATATCTCCACTCTTAATATAGGGTTTTCTATATCTAAATTCACTAGCATACTCCACACCCACTTTTATCTTGCAAAATTCTTCTAAATAATACTTGGCTAATAATCCAGCGTGCCAGCTAGTTCCACAAGCCACAATAGTAATATGGTCTGCTTTTGAAAGAATTTCCTCATATCCTAATAGTCCCCCAAGCTTTATTCGATATCCATCAATTCGCCCACCCAAGCAATCTTCCACACATCTTGGCTGTTCATGAATCTCTTTTAACATGAAGTGTTCATATTCACCCTTCTCAATATTAAATATTTGATAATGTAGCTTTTGAATATTACAATAAGACAATTTATGATCATCCATATTATAACAATCAATATTTTGACCTATTTTACACACACTATTATCTTCTAATACTATCATTTCATCAGCATATCCAGATAAAACCATAGGATCAGAAGCCACAAAATATTCTTTATCCTTTACTCCGATAACTAACGGACTACCCCTTCTTGCACAAACTAGAATATCAGGATGTAAACTATCTATTACTACCACAGCAAAGGCCCCCACAACCCTCTCATTTGCCAGTTTAATCGCATCAAATAAACTGTTGGTCTCTTTGATCAAATAGTCATATATTAAATATAATAACACCTCGCTATCAGTATCAGATGAGAATCTATAACCCTTCTCCAACATTTCTTCCTTCAACGTTAGATAATTCTCAATAATACCATTATGAACCAGAGACAGTCTATTATCACTAGTAACATGAGGATGAGCATTTCTAGCACAAGGTTTACCGTGGGTTGCCCATCTAGTATGGCCAATCCCCACATAAGTTTCTATTTCCAGATTAGGAATAGCGTTTTTAAGATCCTGAACACATCCAGGTTGCTTATTGGTAATTAAAGAGTGATCAACAATATAGCTTACTCCGGCACTATCGTAGCCTCTATACTCTAATCTTTTCAGGGCCTCAAGTAAAAAGGGCAAGCATTTCTGCCTGCCCTTATACGCTACTATTCCACACATGGGATATTAGTTAGAACCTTGCTGAACCACAATATCTACGGCTACAGCACGATTCTTTGGGCGGCGACCCTTTGGCTTTTCAATATTTAGCTTGCGTCTTTGTCGTCTAATCATTGCGGTAGTGATATTTTGACCACAAACCTGAGATAGCTTAGAGGCCAATTCGTCATCACTATATAGTTTCTGATTATTTTGAATAAAGTCCAGATCCGTTTGGGTCCATTTCTTATATGTGGCCATTTTGTAAGTCTCCTATATTTTAGATAAATTCCAACCTCAACAAGAATATAATAGCTTTTTGATAATATTATGCAAGAACAGACTAGCTAAAATTTATTAATGTGTTCTAATTGGATTAATTTGTTGACAAAAAGTGTACAAAAATATAGTATAGTTTGTAACCTTTAATTTAGGGGATTATCTATGAGCAATTTTGATGATATTAAGATCGTTCCGTCAGTTTTGGTTGTTAAAGCTTGTGCTACTGAGGATGCTATAGTCACCGAAGAAGAACTACAACTAGACGAAGGGAAAAGTATAGCAGAACTTTTACAAAATGAAGAAAAAGAAAAAAACGACCAATAGGCAACTGCCAAACAATGTTAGTGAAGAAGAATTTTTAAAAGTACTTGATAATATAAGCAAGAGATTAGGTCATAAATTTAAATTCGGCTATCATAGCTACGATGACATGTATCAACAAGCAGCCATTTTTGCTTTAGAGGGTCTTGAAAAATATGATAATAAACGACCTTTAGAGAACTTTCTTTGGACACATGTTAGAAATAGGCTTTTTAATTACAAGAGAGATAACTACAAAAGACCAGATAAGCCTTGTTTAACTTGTCCATTCTTTGACAAAAACTTTAAGTGCTCTAATAATCAATGTACAGAGTTCGCCAACCACATGGATTGTGAGCTTTATAAGAAGTGGTATGATAGAAATGATAGTAAGAAAAATATAATGCAACCAACAACCATAGAAGATCAATCTCTGTTACGTAATAAAGATAATGAAGATTTCCAATATATAATGGGTAATAAAGAATTGATCGAAAAACTAGACCATAACCTACAAGGGGAGCATAGAGAGATTTTCTTACGTTTGAAGCATGGAGCTAAGGTTAATAAGACCGATATTAAAAAATTACAAAAACATATTCAGCAAATAATAGCCGACAATGAATAAAAAACGTGGACAGTTATCACTAGATGAAGAGAAGTACATAAGAAACAATGTTGATTCATTGTCTATAGAAGATATTGCAGAGTATTTAAATAGAAGCACAGCTCCAGTCAAACGATACATAGAAGAACAAAAGTTATTCATTTCTAGTGACGAAAAGAAAGACGACGAAACTCTTAGATACAAACTGCACTCAAAAACCTTCTGGACAGAAATAGTTCGTCAGTTTGATGAAGATACTGGGGAATTAAAATATTTCGAAGATACTTGGATAGGATTAATTAAACAATTTAGAGAGGACGTACTTCCTGCAGAAGAACTTCAGATCAAACAATTTATCACCATAGATATTCTTATTAATAGAAGCATGAAAGAACGTAAGCGTCACATATCTGACACAGAGAAACTCCAAAGACTGGTGGACGATCAATATGCCAAACCAGAAATCGAAAGAGATATTCCAAAATTGGCCAACCTTGAAACACAGCTTGGTTTTGCCCGCAACAGTATCGCTAATTATACTAATGAATATACAAAGCTCCTTAATGAACAACAAAAAATTAGCAAGGATCTTAAGGCGACTCGTGAGCAAAGAATCAAACGAATAGAGGATGGCAAAAGTTCTTGGACAGGATTAATACGAATGTTAGAGGATGAGGAAATTCGAGAGAGAGAAGGTAAGCAAATGGAAATCTTAGCTTTAGCAACAGCCAAGATGAAGCAAAAGGTTACAGATTTTCATCAGTACAATGATGGAGGTATTGATAAACCATTTTTAACACCAGAAACTGTTGAATAGTATGAAAACACAAAAATATAGTAAGATAGCTATGGTTACCGGAGTAACAGGACAAGATGGATCCTATCTATCAGAACTACTATTGTCCAAAGGATATCAGGTAGTTGGTCTATACAGAAGAACCAGTTCGTATCATTTTGAAAGACTAAACCACATAGTCAATAATCCTAATTTTGAATTAGAAGAATTTGATCTTACGGACCCATCAACAGTATCATCCTGTATATCAAGATTTCAACCAGACGAGTTTTACAATTTAGCTGCACAAAGTCATGTTGCGACCAGTTTTAAGCAACCCAGCACAACCATGGAAATCAATTGTGTGGGAGTTATTAATATTTTGGAAGCTATTAAGAATCACTCTTCTGCTACAAAATTCTATCAAGCTAGTACAAGCGAGATGTTTGGGAGAAACTTTTCAACAGATAAAGATGGAAATAAATATCAAGACGAAGATACTGAACTATTACCACAAAGTCCATATGGAGTATCAAAACTAGCTGCTCATAGAATGGTACAACTATATCGAGAAGGATATGGTTTATTTGCTTGTTCTGGAATTTTATTTAATCATGAAAGTCCAAGAAGAGGTGAAAACTTTGTTACTAGAAAGATCACCAAGTATTTGGGTAGAATTGTTGGAGGAATTCATTCTTCCGAGATTCCACTAAGTCTAGGTAATATCAATATTCATAGAGACTGGGGCCATGCTAAGGATTATGTAAGAGCAATGTGGTTGATGCTACAAAATGATATGTCAGATGATTATGTAGTATCTACTGGCCAGACCAGAACAGTATTAGATTTTCTAAAAGCTTCTTTTGAATTAGTAGATCTAGACTATAAAAAATATGTACAGATAGATCCTAATTTATATAGACCAGCAGAAGTTGACTATTTAAAGGGTCAACCTACTAAAGTTAAAAATACTCTTGGATGGGAACCAGAAATATCATTCCAAGAATTAGTAGAAGATATGGTTAACTCTGATATAAAAGAATACTCTCATGTTTAGAAATTTTGAAGATCCTCAATATAAAAAGTGGAGAAAAGATGTTTACAAAAGAGACAATTTTCATTGTCAGTGGCCTGGATGTGTAAACAATAAAAAATTAAATGCTCATCATATTAGAACCTGGGCTAATTTTCCAGGACTAAGATTTGATGTTAATAATGGAATCACTTTATGCAAAGAACATCATAAAATGATACAGGGCATGGAGGATAGTTACGAATCAGTTTTCCATAGAATATTACAGCAGAAAAAACAATGATCGACTACAACAACATTAAAATAATCGTAGATACTAGAGAGCAACAGCCTTGGGAATTTCCAAGACATGAGATAGCCTCTAGAAAGCTTGATACCGGAGACTATTCCATAGA
>Ga0114971_10002298_pt1 | contig 13146 bp, 12 predicted proteins | sample M_140625_MF_Meta_FD_87320 | JGI IMG/M metagenome (GOLD analysis project Ga0114971, IMG submission 87320) | Freshwater microbial communities from Lake Montjoie, Canada to study carbon cycling - M_140625_MF_MetaG | ecosystem: Environmental > Aquatic > Freshwater > Lake | place: Lake Montjoie... | reverse complement strand
CGTGAATACAGCTTTCCGGCATTGAAGGAATCTGAGGCGGCCACCGAGCCAAACCGCCCGCTACCCCCGCCATCCTCGGCCAAGAGCTACAGCAAGTTTTTCAACGCCATGCTCCACCCTTTGGCGCCCTACGGCTTGGCGGGCGTAATTTGGTATCAGGGTGAAGCAAACACCAGCCGGGCGGCGGAATACCGCACGGCGTTTCCTCTGCTTATCAAGGATTGGCGAAAATTATGGAGCAGAAACGACCTGCCCTTCTACTGGGTCCAACTCCCAGCCCATCTCGCCAAAACCTCCGAACCACAACCGGACAGCGATTGGGCCGCTTTGCGCGAGGCTCAAACGATGACTCTTGCGCTGCCTTTCACTGGACAGGCTGTCACGCTCGATCTGGGCGAAGCGGAAGACATCCACCCGACGGAAAAAGCCCCGGTCGGACAGCGTCTCGCCGCCATCGCTCTCGCCAAAACCTATGGTCAGTCGGTTCCCTTCCAAGGTCCTGATTTCGATTCCGCACGCTTCGCGGATGGCAAGGCTGTTGTGAGTTTTTCCAACACAGCTGGAGGATTGGTAGAGCAACATTTGCCAGAGAAACACGCGCTGTCAAAGATTCCGCCCAGATACGCTCCGCTCGTGCGCAATAGTCCGAACTCGCAACTGGAGGGATTCGAGTTATTCGGGGAAGATGGTGTTTGGCATTGGGCGGATGCCCGGATCAATGGTTCACAAGTCGTGGTTTCATCCGCCGCTGTTTCCTCACCCCTTGCCGTTCGTCACGCTTGGGCGGACAACCCCACCGCAAACCTGTGGGGCAAAAATGGATTCCCCGCCGGCCCGTTTCGCACTGAGATTTCTGCGGTTAGTGCAACAACTCCCATTCCAAATCCACACCATGAATAAAACCCCAAACCTTCTGTGCAGGGCTCTTCTCGCTCTGCTCCTCGCGGCGATCGGTACTTCCGCTGTGGCCAAGTCTCCTGAAATGGTCTGGGTGGGGGAGGGCGTTTCCACGGCACCTATCATCGTGCCGCTCGAAGATCCCACCAAAGAAGTCCACAAGGCGGCCAAGGACCTTGCTGGGTATGTGGAGCGCATGAGCGGTCGACGTCCCGAAATCATTCAAGGGACTCCGAATCCTCTGCCCGAGCGAGCGGTTTGGGTCGGCTATCAGCCGGTTTTGAAGACCCTTTTCCCCTATGTGAACTTCGACTTCCAGCATCCCGAAGAGATCTTCATGGTCGCAAACAGCCAATATCTGGTCATCGCGGGTCGCGACCGCGAATCATTTGTTATTCCCAAACCTGTCGTTTACAGCGCGACGCCCGTGGGCGAATTCGGAACGGCCAATGCGCTGAGCACCTTTATCCATGACCGACTAGGCGTCCGTTGGCTGTGGCCCGGGGAGCTGGGCACGGATATTCCGCACCGTGACCGAATCGCATTCGAGCCCTTCTCCTTCCGCTATCATCCGCCGATTCGCTCGAGACGTTTCCGATTGGAAGGACGATATGCGCGCGCCGATCAGGGTCAGGATGTGGCAGCTGTGAACTACTTCTGGGAAAATGCGCACCGGCTGAACCGCCGCAGTTCGCACACGCTGCCACGCGATCACGCCTACAACGACTGGTCGGACCGCTATCGGGAAAAGCACCCCGAGTATTTTGCGCTACTACCGAACGGCGAACGCAGTCAGGGTCGCGATGCAAAACTCTGTCTGCCCAATCCCGCTGTGGAAAAGCAGTGGTTGGACAATCAGGTGGAGGTGTTGCGCGACAACCCCCGGATGGAATCTCTGGGTGCGAATCAAAATGACGGAGGCGGTTGGTGCGTGTGTGAAGCCTGCTTGGGGATGGACCATCCCAACGCCCCGGGCGGTGTGAACACCGAACGACACGTCAAATATTGGAACAACTTGATTCGCGGACTGAGGGAACGGGTGCCGGACAAAAAGCTCTTTCTGGATGTTTGTGCCTATGCGGCCTACAAATCCGCGCCAATTGAAACGCGGCTTGAAGATGATATCGCCGTATCTTACGTCGGGCACTATCCCTTCTGTAGCAATGCCGAGTGGCTTCGTTCCTGGGATGATATGCGCCGCTGGAAGGCGGCTGGCGCCAAGTTCATCGGCTATCGGCCAAACTATGCTTGGTATGATGGCGGATTCTGGGGCATGCCCTCTGTGGCGATGGAAAAGACCCATGCGCTTTTCAAGGCGTTGGCGGAGGGTAACTGTCATGTATTCGAAATCGATTCGGTATTTCAATTTTCGGCCACCCAGGGACCCCAGAACTATCTTCTGGCGCGATTGGTCTATGATCCAAGCGCAGATGGGCGCGCCATCCTTGACGATTTCTACAAACGCGGCTTCGGTCCGGCGGCGAACGACGTGCGGGCTTACTACGAAATCATGGAGAAATCCCACGCCGAATTGGTGGAAAATCCGGCATGGCGAGTCTCCTCGAGCGCCCGCTTTAAGCACCTGGAATTGCTGCGCCGGGTTCACACGCCCGAGCGGCTTGCGACGGCACGCAAGGCGCTGGAACTGGCCCGGGTTTGCGCGGAAGGTAAAGGGGGTGATCCGGTCTACGTCAAGCGCGTGGCTTTCGTTCGAGCGGGTTTGGAATTTGTTGCCTTGAACATGCAGGCAGCCGCCTTCATGGAGCGCGTGCGGCGCTCGAACGGCGGCGACCGCGAAGCGGTGGAGAAGGCAACCGAAATTTGCGCTGAAAGGGACAAGCTGCTGGCCGAGGCACCGCCCTTTGCCATTGATGTGCCGTATTTCCAAAATCGCATTGTCTCTTCCAACTCCACCAACTCGCGCCGGATGGGCGACTACCTCGGGCCGCCAAATCAGAAGTTCATCGACGCGGAGCCTTCAAAAGCTTCGCGCAAACTCGCGGTCGTGGAAAATTGGCGGGAGGATTTCCACGACGATTTCAACCGCGCGACTCTGGGAGATAACTGGCAGGTCGTTTCCGGTGATTGGAAAATTCAGGACGGAAAACTGGTTTCCATTGGTGACCGGACGGGCAATGTCGTTTTGCTGGAGCGTCCCATGGCAGCCTTGCAGCGCATCGAGTTTGTCGCCGCATCCGTCCCATCCGGTTGGGAGCAAGACCCACAAGCCAAAGCTGGCGAAGCCAGCGATCTGGGGGCGATCCTTCACGCTTCCGCTGAAAAGCCACTCGACGGGTATTCCCTGCTCTTTGGTGCGCGGTTCAACAGCGCAAACGCCGTTAGCCGCACCCGCGACATGGTTTTCACTGATGTGGCGGAAACCCGGGTCAAGATTGAACCCGGTCGCTTTTATACCATCGCGGCCGAGTTTGACGGTCGGCATGTGCGCATGACGGTCGATGGGAAAAAAATTCTCGAGTATGAAGAGCGTGTTCCACTGTTCGGCTCCAGTCATGACCGAATCGGGATTTATTCTTACACTCCGATCCAAGTCAAATCGGTGAAAGTTTTTTCCGCCGAGGCTCGCGAGACCGAGTATTTCGACGATCCGGACACGCGCTAACTAGCGTACGAATACCAGCAGCACGGCAAGCAGTGTCGCTCCGCCAGATCACTTCTGGCCGGGTATTCAGTGGATTCATTGAACACGGTGTACTGGATGCTTAAGGAAGGTTGCTGCGGCATCTTTCTACGCCACTACACCAAGGGAGGGCTACAAAGGATTCCGTAATATCATGATGGCCGCCTCGATCGACTTGAAAAACTGGAGCACTTGGGTGGAGTTGGTTTTCGGGAATACGCCTGCCGAGCATCTCTACAATAACAATTTGTCCATGTATGAGAAAGAACACTACGGGCGGGGGCAGAGCCGCACGCTCCGGCCGAGCGGGAACTCAGACGGCACCCGCTTGTGAGCCGGCCCACCCTCCGTGCGGCCTTGGAAATTTTGGAACCCGAAAAGTGGAATAGAAACACGCTAGGTAAGCCAAGAGAGTTGCTTCAAAAAACTCCGAAACGAAGCATGGATGCGGTTAGCACCGTGACGCTGATCAATACGCCGATAATGCTCGGTTGGGCGTTAAAAAAACGGTTGAGACGGGCAATCGGCGGGTTTGACATTCTCTCTGGTTTGCTTGAAGCATGTGGTCAATGCCACAAGTGAAGCCAAAGATGCAGGGGAATGGGGTCACGGCTCTACGGGAAAGTCTGATCGAGATCAGCCGCGCCAACCGATGGCCTCTGCTTGAAGCCCTTCCCGTCACGCGTTTCTTGGGAAAAAGCTATGGAATTTCGAACGTCAGTGCTTTTCGGGTCCTGAATGATTTGAGCGATTCCGGCCAGCTTTGGCGGGCTGCCAACGGTCGGTATTTTCTCCCCGCCGCCCGCCGACTTTTAGAAAAACCTGCAATGGTGGCTTGCCTGATCCGGCGCTTGGAGCACTGGACCCAAGTCGGTCGCGAAATCATGCTGGGGGTGGATGAGACTTGTGGTGAACTTGAGCGAGCCATGCTGCTCGTGCATGATCGCGTGCTCTTCCGGCAGACACACCCAACGGCCCAGTCCTTATCAGGGTCCGATCATGAGATTCGGCAGAGCATGGAGGATTTTCTTCTCCTCCATTCCGAACGCATCCGGGGAGTCGTTCTCGACGAGTTATGGCCGGAACGTGTCTTAGCGCGGTTTAAAAACCGTATTCATCAGGGCGTTGTGCTTTATCGCAGCACGAATCTGCCTTTCCTCGGTTGCGTGTCTGCCGACGTGCAAAGTGCGGCTCGGATGGTCATCAACCATGCCGCGCAAAACCAATTTGCCAAACTCTCTATCTTGCTTCCATTTCGCGGCTACGCGCCATCAGAGGAAATGCTCGATGCGTTACAGGTTGCCGCAAATGGGCCCTTCGGGAAGGCTCCTGTGTTCACGTTGGATTCCTCCTCCGCCCTCGACGGTTTGATAGCCGGATTGCACAAAGAACGTCACAAAACTCTTCTGGTCGCCACGGAAGACAATTCCGCCGTCGCAGTGCTGGATGCTCTCCGCCAGGCTGGCATGGATATCCCTAGGCGGGTTGGGCTCGTCACAACCATGGGCAGCCGGATTGCCCTTGACCGTTCGATCACCTCTGCCGGATTCGATTTCCGCCTTATGGGGAGCGAGGCTGCGCGCATGGCGATTAACGGACCGCTGCAACACCTTAAACTTCCTGCGATATTCTCTTCCGGGAGCACAGCCTGATTTTTTTAAGAGGGAGTCATTGACGTAACAAAATATTTTTGTTACATATTTGCTCATGCAACGAGTCTTGCTCGCCGGTTTCGGTTTCATGGGGAAAAAGCATGCCGATGTTTACCACCAGCTTCCCGATGCATGCGTTGTAGGCATTGTTGATCCACGGGGTGGGGAACTTGGCGATTCCTTGCGGGTTAGTCAGCTGGATGGTGTTCCTGTGTTTGCCAGTTTGGCGTCCGCCATAAACGAGGTGGAATTTTCTGTCGTGGACATCTGCCTGCCGACCGATCTGCACCGCACTATCGCTCTTGAGGCCTTCGCCGCAGGGAAGCACGTTTTTTGCGAAAAGCCCATCGCCCTGACGAGAAGTGATGCCTCGGACATGACCTTAGCAGCGCACCAGTCTGATCGGCAATTCATGGTCGGCCACTGCATCCGCTTTTGGCCGGAATATATCACGCTGAAGCGGATCGTGGACTCCGGCGAGCACGGTCGGTTGCTCTCGCTCTCGCTGAGCCGACGCACGGGCCGCCCCAGCTACAGTATCGATGATTGGGTGAATAAACCGGATCGCTGCCTCGGAGCTGCGCTGGATCTTCACATTCACGACGCGGATTTTTTGCTTCACCTCCTCGGAGCGCCCGAAGCGGTGGTCTCACAGGGCCTGCGTGATGAAACCGGCTGGAGCAGCATCTCCACGCAATACCTTTACGACGGTCGCATCGTGACGGCCGACGGAGCTTGGAACTATCCAGCCAACTGGGGATTCCAAATGCGCTACACTGCGGTCTTCGAGCGTGCGGTGCTCGATTTCGATTCGCGTTCCGTGGTCACGCTCGCGGCAGGGGAGGCTGAGGCGGTTGCCCTGTCGTTGCCTCTCCACGATGGGTACTACCACGAACTCGCCTATTTTATCGGCTGCCTCGAACGGGGCGAGCCGGTCTCTATCAGTACTGGCGAGCAGGCCTCAGCCTCTCTGGATCTCGTTCTCGCCGAAATTGAATCCGCGGCCACTGGAAAACAAATCTCTTTAAAATAAAATATATGCAAAAAGTCGCCATCATCGGAATGGGTTTCATGGGAACCATGCACTCCCAGATTTACAAACAGCTTCACGATGCCAAGCTCGTGGCAGTCGTGGACAAACAGCAGGCCAAGGCCAAACGGGATATCGCGAAGCTGGGTATCGAAGCTGCCGTCTTTGGGACGTTCGAGGAAATGATCCAATCCTGTGATGTGGATCTTGTAGACATCTGCCTGCCCACCGACCTCCATGCGCCGTTTGCCATGAAGGCGATCTCGGCTGGCAAGCACCTCTTCTGCGAGAAGCCTCTTGCGCTGACGAAGGCCGACGGGAAAAAAATTGCCGTAGCGGCGAAGAAGGCGGGTGTCCTTTTCCAAGTCGGACAGTGCATCCGTTTCTGGCCGGAATACATCGCATTTGAAGCCTTCGTGAAATCCCGCAAAGCCGGTAAATTACTGAGTCTCTCGCTCCTGCGCCGCGCGGGACGTCCTTCCTATAGCACGGAGGACTGGCTCAACGATGGAACACGATCGGGAGGCGCGGCCCTCGACCTGCATATCCACGACACGGATTATGTACATCACCTGCTCGGCAGTCCGGAAGCCGTGACCTCTGTCGGCACGCGCGATAAATCCGGCTGGAGCCACATCTTCACGACCTACCACTTTAAAAATATGGCTGTCACTGCCGAGGGTGGTTGGAATTATCCAAAGAACTGGGGATTTCAGATGGCGTTCCAAGCCGTTTTTGAGCGCGGAGCTGTCGAGTTCGACAGTGGAGCCAACCCGAGTCTGATGGTGACAATCGGCGATGGAAAGAAGCAGCCTCTGCCCTACACGAATCCCGGCGCTGGGGAATCCTCGGCCGGTGCGGGCAACCTTTCTTCGCTAGGCGGCTACTACAACGAACTCGCCGCATTCATCGCGTGCCTCCAGAAAAAAAAGGCGCCGAAGATCGCCACAGGCGAACAGGCTGCGGAATCCCTCGCTACAACGCTCGCTGAAATCCAATCCGCTGTCTCCGGGCGCACTGTCAAACTAAACCAAACCAAACTATGAAAAAATCCATCGGCATTTGTTGTTTCTACGGAAACTGGAGCATCGAAGAAAAATTCGTCCTTGCGAAGGAGGCGGGGTTCAAGGGCTTTGAGGTCGACCTCAGCGAGGACGGTCCGGTGAATCTCAAGAGCACTCCGGAGGAACTGAAATCCTTTCGAGCGCTCGTAGATAAACATGGTCTCGAACTCAGCGGGTTGATGTCGTTCCTCTATTGGGGCGCCAACGCCGCGAGTGCGGACCCGGCGGTGCGGGCAAAGGCCTCGGCACTCCTCACGCGCCAGATCGAGTGCGCGCAGCAACTCGGAATAGACACGATTCTTGCCGTTCCCGGTGCGGTCGGGGTGGACTTCATTCCGGGCGCGGAAACCGTGCGTTACGATCTTGCCTATGAGCGCGCAACCGAGTTCATCAAGGCCGTGCTTCCCGCAGCTGAGAAAGCTGGCGTGACCATCGCGGTGGAAAATGTCTGGAATAAATTCCTCCTCAGCCCAATGGAAATGCGAGCATTTGTCGACCAGTTCTGCAGCAAGAACGTCGGTGTCTACTTTGACGTCGCGAACACTCTTGCCTTCGGCTATCCAGAGCATTGGATAGAAATCCTCGGCTCACGAATCAAGCGCGTTCACTTTAAAGATTACCGCCGCAACGTGGGGACCACTGATGGATTCTGCGACTTGCTTTCCGGCGATGTGCATTGGCCGGCGGTCATGGCAGCGCTTCACAAAGTCGGCTACGACGGTTGGATCGCTGCTGAGATGATCCCTCCCGTGCCCTTCTACAAGCACTGCCCGGAGGTCCTCATCCATACGACCTCCCGGGCGATGGATGCGATTCTTGCGCTCTGATTTATGATTGCCCTCGCCGCTGCCGCCCACCCCGATGACATCGAGTTCATGATGGCCGGCACCCTCCTGCGCCTGAAGGATGCAGGGTGCGAAATCCATCTCTGGAACCTTGCCAACGGGTGCTGTGGATCAGCGACTCTCTCCCGAGAGGAGGCCATCTCCGTCCGCTGGCAAGAGGCTCAGGATTCGGCAAAGCTTGCCGGAGGAACCGCTCATCCACCGCTCTTCGACGATCTCGCTATTTTTTACGACGCTTCATCGATAGCCCACGCAGCGGCGATGATCCGGAAAATCCAACCGGACATCATTCTCACCCAGAGTCCGCAGGATTACATGGAGGACCACCAGAACACGACACGACTTGTCGTGACAGGTGCGTTTACGCGGGCAATGAAAAACTTCGTCACCAGCCCAGATGTCGTGATTTACGATAAGCCGGTTGCCCTCTATCACGCTCTGCCACACGGGCTCAACGACGCCCTCCGCCAGCCGGTCACCCCGCATTTCTTCGCCGACATCGGCCCGGTGCTCGCCCGTAAGCGTGCGATGCTCGCCTGCCATGCTTCACAAAAAGAATGGCTCGACGTTACGCAGGGGATGGATGCCTACCTCGACGAAATGGAACGCATGAGCCGCGAGGTCGGGTTAATGAGCCAAAAATACGAGTTCGCCGAAGGTTGGCGTCGCCATTGCCACTTGGGCTTTGGCCCCGAAGACTTCGATCCGATCGCCGATCTTCTTAAGACTTAAACCTAAAAGCTCATGCCAAGACCAATCAGTAAACTCGCTCCCGCCTGGTGGGATTATACAACACTCGAACCCGAACTCCTCGCCGATGCTGCGAGAATCGATGAGAAGAAACTCAAGGGCCTCTCTCGCCCCGGTTTTACAATCCATTTCTACGACACGGTGCAGGAATTTTACGCCGCCGAGGCGCTGGAATACATCGACGCTTGGCGTCAGAGCACGCCGGACAACCCAGCAGGCATCTGCGGACCGATCGGGCCCACCGAACAGCTCCCTGTCGTGGCGCAGATGGTCAACGCCCTAGGAATAAATCTCAAGAAGCACGACGCCCATTTCTGGGGGATGGACGAGTGGGTTATCGACGGAAAGACCGTGGACACGAACCATCCGCTCTCTTTTGCCAAGGCGGACAAAGAGCTTTGTTTCGACCGGATCGACAAAAACCTGCGCATCCCGGAGAAGAATCTGCATTTTCCAAGCGGCGACCTGGAGGCCTACAGCAAGAACTACGACGATATTCGCTGTGTCGTTATGCAGGGCGGGCAGGGCGAGATCAAGCACTGGGCTTTCAACGACCCGCTCCCGCGAACGGGAAAATATAAAGACACCCCGCCGACGCCCGCAGAATACCGCAAGCTCGGCACCCGCTTTGTGAAGCTACATCCTGTGACGATCACTCAGAACGCTCGCACGAGCGGCGGCGGTAATGTCGCGCTGGTGCCAATCGAGGCCGCCACTGTCGGCCCGCGCGAAACATGGAAGGCCGAAAAAGTCTCGATCTGGCATCCAGGCCACCATGACAATCCGTTCGGGCTGCGGCTCAGTGCCCTGATGATCTCGAAGCAGCTTCCTGATTCGAGCGTCCCAATGTCGCTTCTCGCGGACCATCCAAACGTCCACTTTCATTACCTGCGTTCCGGGATCGGAACGGTTAAGGTGAAGATGCATTAAAAATGAACTGTCCCACTCTTTCCCACTTTGACATCAAAGATCGCGAGGCGGTCCGCGCTGCTTTTGCCGATGCGCCAATCATGCAAATGCAGCAAACTTGGCGCGTCGCACCCGAAGATAGATTTCTCCCCGGCCATGTGAGAATCGGATGGAGGGGCGATTGCATCCTGATCTTGGGTGAATTGACTGACCCGCACCTCTACACCAGCGCGACAGAGGACAACCAAATCCTTTGTTCTTTCGGCGATGTTTTTGAAATTTTTCTCCGAGACCCGGAACTCGAGACCTACGCCGAATTTCATGTCGCTCCGAACGGAAAGCGCCTTCAGCTCTTGTGGCCCGATGCGGAGACCATTCGACGCGTCCAGGACAAGGAAGTGTCACTCGACGAGTTAAAGGTCCACGAGCCGATCTTCGATTTCTCGCAGTGGTCAGAAGGCGAGAAATGGTATATCTGCGCCTCCGTGCCCACTCGGATCTTTCTGCCTCCCGGAACGTCGCTGGAGGGTCGGACGTGGAAGGCTTCCTTTAGCCGTTATGACTACTCGTCGGCTGAAGAGTCGCCCGTTCTCTCCTCGACCTCACCCCACACCGGAAAGGTGTCTTTTCACTGCCAGCAGGATTGGACCGCGTTGAGCTTTTGTTAACCGATTATCATCCATACTTCCACCCCGCAATAAAAGCACCCGTTGGCCAGTTTCTGCGTGTCTATCGAATTTGCTGGTGAACAGCCGTGCTTTTAGGGAGGGCCAGCCTAGCGTCTTTTGGCAATCGATCGACTACCCAGTCATTGATGTTTTTCCACGCTGAAAAGAGCACGGTGCCGGGTGCCTGCCACTTGCTTTGGTCGGCGAGAATGATGCGACGCTTGGCGCGGGTGATGATGGTTTTTTTGACCTCGCTTTCAGTGAACTCCGTGGTCCAACAGCCTTCGGAATTCAGGCCTGTGGCGCCTATGAGAGCGAAGTCGAATTGAAGATTTGCGAAAGCGTTGATGGCGGTACCTCCGACGAGGGCACCGCTGACTTTGCGCAATTCCCCGCCGATGCAGATAATGCTGGCTTCGGCATGGGAACAGGAAGCGAGCAGGGCTATGGAGTGGGTGATCAAGCGGATATCCACGCGCCGCATGAGAAGTTTTCCAACCTCCAGACAAGTCGATCCAGCATCCACAAAAACACTGGATCCTCCGGGGATGAGTTCGTTCGCTATGGATGCGATCGATTTCTTTTCGACTTTCTGGCGCTGCTGGCGCTCGTCGAAAGAAATCTCGGAGCGGGCATAGAGGGGATCGAGTACTCCGCCGTGAACTCGGATCAAGTCGCCCGAATTTTCGAGGTTGCTCAAATCCCTTCGCAGTGTAGCCGGCGAGATACGGAAAAGCTTTTGAAGTTCTGCAAAGCTTAAGCGCTGCCTCTCTCTCACGGCTTTCCGAATCGAATTATGTCTTTCTTGAGCGAACATGATCAGTCTTATCTATAAGAGCGTTACATTTCCCTCATTCGTCAAGTCGCGCGTTCCGAGTTTGTCAGCAAGCCTGAGGCAATCTTTGATAGGCAGGATGCCGTCCGAAGTTCCGGCTCCGAAGAGGCAGGAGGCGGCGGTGGCGACTCCGTAGAGAAGGGCCGTGTCGATCGCAAGGTTTTCGTGCAGGCCGAAGAGGACGCCGGCGGCAAAAGCATCCCCAGCGCCGACTGTTCCGATGATCCGCTCCTGCGAAACATGGAGGCTGCCTTGGATGTGGAATTTTCCATCACGTCCGAGAGCGCAGGCGCCTTCCGCAAAGTGGACGATCACCCATTCGCCAACACCGGAGGCGAGGAGTTGGCGGGAAGCAGATTCGAGCGCCGGCAGGGAAATGCGGCCGTCAGGCTTGATGGAGATGCCGGTCGTTCGCTCGATTTCGAACTCGTTCATGATGCAATAGTCCGTGTGGCGAAGGGCCGGAAGTACGATGTCTGCGAAGCGCTGACTGTCCTCGCTCACGACATCGATGCTGGTTTTGAATCCCGCTTCCCGAGCCGTGTGCAAAACTCGGGCGGCGGCGGTGCCGAATTCCGAGTCGGGTTGGTCGAGTAAATCGAGGAGCAGCAGGTAGCCAATATGGAAGATTTTGGCATGCGAGCCAATGAAGGAAAAATGTTCGGGTGCGAGGAAGGCGTTGGCTCCGCGTTGATGGAAAAATGTTCGGCGTCCGGTGCATTGAACTGTCATCACATCGGTGTAGGAGGTTGGTGCCGTCGCGTGTCGGAGAATGCGGGTGCGATCGACGCCGTGCATATCACATTGTCCGTGAATCCAGTCTCCGTGATCATCCGCGCCGATCAGGCCGATGCCTGCGAGAGGAAATGGAGCGCCCAAGCGGGCCAGGTCAAGGAGCACGTTGAATGGACTGCCGCCGTTGCCGGTCGTTTCCGTCAGGATGTTGGCGAGCGCATCCTGTTGCGGATAGGTGTCGATGACTTTCAGTTTGTCGACGATCCAGTTCCCAGCAGCGAGGATACCTTGGCGCTCGCTCATGCGGAGGTGTCGCTCAGACGGCAAAGGATGGAGGGCAACCGAACGCCGCTGCGCGTGCGGGCTGTACGCACAATATTTAAGCGAAATATTCGCGATTTCTCGACGTGGATGAACTTGGTTTTCACGGTAGCGGGGGATTTAGAGATTAATGGAACTTTTGGTTTGCTGGGATTTTAGTGCGGCCTCAAAGAATTCATGGCTGCGGACGGCTTCCTCGGGTGTCACGCAGCCGAAGCGGCCATCCAGCTTGCCTGCGCGTTCGGCGATGTAGGCCGCCCACATTTGCAGGAAGCAATCTGGGAAGCCCGGTTCGAAGATGCCGCCGGTAATGGTCGAGAACGGGCCATTGAAACCGAGGTCGGTCTTTTGCCAGAGTTGTTCCTTGCCACGCTGGAAGGTCCAGAGCGTCTTAGGCTCCTTGGTGCTGAATTTCACGCCACCATCGGTGCCGAGGACTTCAATGTACCATGTGTTTGTCTCGCTCGGGGCGAGGCGTTTCATTTCGAAGCGGACAGGGACTTCGCTCCCGTCGATTTCCACTTCGGTGTGCAGCATCGCGTTGTCCCAGGTGTCGCATGTGGCCATGCCGCCTTTGCCATCCGGACGCTCGTGATAGATTTTCTGCAGCTGCGCATAGACGCGCTTGGGATTCCAGCCAAGGCGGAATGGCACATGAATGGCGTGCATGCCTAGGTCGCCCATCACTCCGATCGCGCCGCAGGTTTTGACCTGGCGCTTCCAGTTGGCGGGCTTGGTGGGATCGAGGTCGCTGCTGTGGTGGAATCCCGAGTGGATTTCCAAAATCTTTCCCAGATTG
>Ga0114971_10002294_pt1 | contig 13172 bp, 14 predicted proteins | sample M_140625_MF_Meta_FD_87320 | JGI IMG/M metagenome (GOLD analysis project Ga0114971, IMG submission 87320) | Freshwater microbial communities from Lake Montjoie, Canada to study carbon cycling - M_140625_MF_MetaG | ecosystem: Environmental > Aquatic > Freshwater > Lake | place: Lake Montjoie... | reverse complement strand
GAGAATAAAATGATAAAGTTCATCATTTTGACATTCCAGGCATTGTTTCAAGTTGCAGTCATGACCCCGGAGGAACAAATGAGCATGGCGGACGCATTGGACAAGGTTCTGATTGATGCAATCTATTTTAGCTTGATAGCCGTTGGAATCATGGTGCCGGTCGTTTTGAGAACGCTCAACAAACGACTTTCATCAGTAAAGGAAAATGATCATTTTTCCTTGCTGGCAAGCTACGCACAACTGGCGGTTCAAGCCGCGGAGCAAAGCATCTCCAATGGAAAGGCAACAGAGAAGTTTGCGTACGCTTCAAAGTTGCTTGCTGATTCTGCAAACAGGCACGGAATGAAATCCGTGACTCCCGATCTTATCAGCACCATGATCGAATCCGCGGTATTTACCATGAAGAAAGGCATTGAAAAGAAAGGATAAGAAAGAATAGCCATGCAAAAGTATATTCAGAGCGAGTACAACGAAAAAGCGCACCGGTGTCGTGAAATGCGCGGTGAAGGCGTCGGTCGCGGACGGGAAAGCACCGACATGTCTGTTTCATTGGAATTGCTGCTCAGGGAACGCAAGCGATTGCTTGTTGCGTCACAATCCCGATGGAACGCCTCCCTGACGGAGGAACAACAGGAGTCGCTTCTGGCATTGCGTGAACATTGGACATCCGAAAGAATTGCCAAGGAACATGTCGCGCCAGTGACTGCGGACAGGAAAACGAGGAATTGGCTGGACTTCCAGCGATTCCGTCTGGAACGAGGAGATTTTGTTGACGATTTGCCAACCGTAACAGAGGAGGAATGAATGTTTCCATTATTGAAATGCACAGAACAAAACCCGACAATGGGTGGCTATGATTTTGGAGAATGGAGTACGTATTCAAATCAGTTTCATCCTGGACTCGATTTTAATGCCGGAAGCGGAGGTGATGGAGATTTAGGCATGGACTTGGTGGCCGTGTGCAAGATGGCATTACGAGCCAGCGAAGAGACCGCTCGTGGATATGGAAAACACCAATGGTGGGAAATTATGGAGGGCCCCCATGTGGGATCTTGGGTTCATTATTGTCATGCTAACAGTTTTGTTTGGGGCGCTGATGCTATTGGACAACTAGTGAATCGTGGTGATGTAATTGGTGGGTGTGGCAAGTCGGGAGGGCAGCAATTTGCACATTTGCATTTTGAGGTCAAGAACGACAGGCCTCCGACATGGGGCTATTGGGGTGGTGGTTTGACAAAGGATCAGATGCTCTCCCAATATGTTGATCCATTGGCGTTTTGCCGGGATTATGACAACTACGTACCAAGTGAAGAAAAGCAAGGAGAATACGACATGCTCAGTGATGCAGAAAAGTCTTTGATCAACGCAGTGCGTGAATTGAATTTCATCTCCAATGCCGAATCGGTTGTCCGCCTGATGGCTGGCCTCAACGCAAACGAGACCAGTGTCGAGGGGTGGATCAACGAGATCGGAGCCCTGCGTAGCCAGTTGGTCCCGACCGACACCGCCTCTGCTGAGTATACTGGGGATCACCCCGAAGAGAAAAGTGGATAAGCACCAACAGATCGAACGCGTGTTCCGGGTCTATCGTGACCCGGAACGGTTGCGTGGCGTCCTCCGTCTCCGCACTCCGGCTAGTCGTGAAGAAAGTGAAAAAGGTCGATATGGCCGATGTCCAGTCCTTGGTTGCTCTGCGCATGGAACTGAAAGCAGTCCTCTGGATCTGCATCATATCATCCCTCGTTCTCATTCCGTTGCAAGGAAGGATGACTACACAAACCATCTTTACCTTTGCGGCGATTTTTTTCCCAAGAATCACCACAAGGCTTTGCACGGAGAAGCCACACTCGGCTATCGAGACTGGAAGCATCTCGGAGTCTTTGATGCGTTGCTCCCCTCGGAGGAACCGTCGCAAAACCAGCAGCTTCCGCCAGCAACGACAGATCAGGTCGAGGCTGTGCTACAGTTGGTGCGAACCGACCCTCTCGCCTCTGCGCTCTTCCTCAGTAACCCCTCCCTTGTAGTAGAATACGGGAGTAAGAACGGTTATCTCCCCTTTCTATTTACTTTGGGGAAGAACGACTTAGAACGAATACATTCTTTCTACCGGGAGAAAGACGAATGGAACCCCTTGAAAAGACTTCTGAAACCCAAGATGCCGTTAGGCAGTGGTTGAAAGAATCTGTCTCTCCTGCGATTGAAGAGGCTAGCTTGTACTTGTACGAATTCAGCCGTTCTGACTTACGCGACATTGATGCTTGCCGGGAGATGCTCAGCAAGATCATTACGTTGAACCACAAGCTTGGCATCATCTATGCTGATGTTGTAGAGTTGCGAAACGAGTTCCAGACCCAATGCGATGAGGTGTATTCACGAGTCGTGTTGACTTTTGGCGGCAGAAATCCGAATACCGACACCAAACTCACCCAAGAGTCCATCAAGGCCGCGGGTGATTTGGCTTCTTCAGATATACGTTCCTTTGCCGAGTTGTTCCCTACTGTTGCGAAACGACTCAACATGGAGCCTGGATCCGAGCCAAAACGGAGACACAACTCCCTCTCTGCAACAGCTGAGAAAATCAAGGGCATCCAGCGCGATTTGCAGGAGAGCGTCAATGCCATCAAGCACATCGGCAACCGGGAACTCCAGCACGTGATCCACGGCATTTCCTGAAAAAATGCCGCCCCTTGACATTGGTGCGACGGCCGGGTACCATCGTGTTGGCGAGATCAACACTTACCTGAAAGGACGCACCACATGCCCTGCCACGACATCCTCGTCCAGACCGGCATCCTAGAGGCTGACCAGTCTTCCCTTGAACGCGCAGCCCAGTTCTGGGAAGCTCAGGTATCTGCAATGGGACTCCTGGTTCCTGCAGGATTCCGCGCTTCGCTCACGCAACGTGCAAGCTACGATGACACTGCATCGCAGCGACTTGATTTGCTCGGCCTCTACAACATCCCTGCGGCTGACCAGCAGGTGATCAAGCAGCGTTACGAGCAAGCCTACGTAGGGGCGCAGATCTTTGCCGCCCTTCAGGCTGATGGCTACGAGATGACTTCCTTCTGGTCTCCGGAACACGAAGGCACGTGGGTCATCGAGGCGCGTGACAACAGTCGCAATGCGACCATCGGCGTTACCCTGTACCGGACGCTCGACTTTGAAATCGATTTCCTCGATGCGCTCCATGATGACAGCGTGTGGCTGTCGGGTGGTGAATTCGGCCGGGTGCTTGAATTCATGCGCCGATTGGGCTTGTCCACGGAAGTCGTGAAGCAGGAGGTGGACGAAGACACACGCCGCGCCCTTTCCAACCAACTTTACGCTTAAGGCCGAAAGACACCATCATGGTCATTACTCTTGCAGAACAATCCGAAACGCCCCGTCCCGAGTGGCTCTGGACAATGATGCGGACCTACCGCACGGGACAGGCTCACGCATTCCTGCTTTCCGGTCGTGGCATCCACGACATTGACGCAACCATAAACACCATTTACGACAACATCTATCACATTTTCGGCAACAAATCCATATCAAACAAGCCAACGCAGTTCGACTTCGACATGGTTGTCCGGTATGACCGTTTCGGAGGTTTCCGCTTCCTTGGCCCCGCGGAGAAGAAACAGAAGGATCGCGACCTGTTCAAGCAACTGGTTGATCCCGGATCCACGACCGAACCCTCGGTATCCATCCCATCCTCAGGGGTCATCCGTGGTGGGCCAATGGGCGCAGCTCCATCGAAGGGCGACATTCTGGAGCGGAACGCTGCCCCAGCCTTGGCACTGCCCCTGATCAATCGCGCATTGATGCAGGCGGATGTCCGCATCTGCCTCATCCTCGACGAGTTCCAGAGTCTCTCTCCGCGGGGAGAGTGGGACACGATTGGGGACATGTTCACCAACAACATCCTTGCGTATCGCAGCTGGGGTCTTGATTTCGAGAATGTTGGCGGAATGGGCGCAAAATTTCGCAAGAAGAAGGGTGGCCACATGGTCATCGGCATTTGCGATGACAAGTCGGAAGTCTCTGCGGTGATCTCCAAGGGACGCAATACGTCAGGATGGGTTCCGCTCAATGTCGGGTTTCCGACCGCATTGGAGCGCGAGTACTTCATTCGCGAGAACGTACTGACGGGTGATTTCCTGGACAAGATCGACATCGACTTCGGAAATGACACTGCGAATGCCGCTCCCGCAACATGGTTGGCTGGAGCGACTGGTGGGTTGTCCATACGCGCCATAGAGGACATCCGCCTGATCGGGGAGCGCCACATGACGCTGACACGGGAGATGGTGCAGAAAGTCATCAACGACACGATTGCGGAGCAGTTTGCCGGTCAGGGTGGCAGCGATTACCTGAGCGTGATCAATCCGACACGGGGCTTGCGGGATTACGGGTTCCCCACGTACTTGGTTGAGTATCTTGAGTGGTTCCTTCGTCAATTCCGCGCAGGAAAGCTCCGCAATGCGAACATCCTTGAGGCTGGCCCTCCCGGCACTGGAAAGAGCATCCTCGCGTATGCCTTGGCCTACGAGCTTGGGTACAAGTGCGTTCACTGGTCTCCTGCGCTCACGCAAAGCAAGTGGGTCGGGGATTCCGAGAAGCAGCTTCAGGGAGTGCTCGACTGGATAGAGGCCAATTTGCCCTGCATGGTTTTCATCGACGAGATCGACGTTGCCCTGACCTCGCGGGATGGCGGGTCGATTGATACCTCCGGCGTGGGTTCGAAGATGCTGTCCATTCTCATGCCGTGGCTTGAGCGCGAGGAAATCAAGGGCAAGCTGCTGCTGGTCGGCGCAACCAACCGTGCGGAAAACATCGATGCGGCCATGCGGCGCCGCATGCAGACGGTCATTCCGGTTCTTCCGCCCATAACCGCAGAGGATCGACGCGCAGTCCTGTTCAATGTCCTTGTCCGCGAACAGGGTATTCCCGCCGAAGCCATCGAGATTCCTGACGAGGTTGTCTCGGATCTGGCTACGAAGTGGTACACGCAAGCCAACTTGAGCGTCCTTGCGGAGAAGGCAGCTTCGATAGCCAGCCGTCGGGATGAAGATTTTGCGTCGAATGTGGCACACTTCCTTAGTCGTGCAGCGGTTACCTACCGGGTGGACACCACGCGCACGGAGTCACTTTCCTACGCTGCGGCATCACAGGCATCCGATACTGACCTTCTGCCTCCTGGTTTTGAGTTCAAGAAGGCGAACGAATCAAAGATCGCACCCAAGGAATCAAGTGATGAAGATGAAGAATTTCCGGCGAACACTCGTTTTGTTCGATAAGAGGAGCATGCAAATGACTGAGATGGAAAGCTTGCAGCAATCAGCCGACATGGATGCTGCATTCCGCGCGGAATACAACTACGTACCGCAAGTGGATTTGGAGGCGGTGGATTTCGAGGCTCTCGTGATTGGCGGGTGTTTCGGATTCAGCGTCAGCAAGCCAGTGGAAGATCCTGTTGGCATCATGGAGAAGGAAATCGAGCGGCGCAAGGAACGCCTGCTCCGGCAAATAGCGACGTGCACGAAGTACGACTGGGACTGGGATATCGATCCGTACTGCACGGAGGTGATCTCCCACATGGCTCAATCCAAGGATATCACCGAGTACTACAACTCACTCTGACAGGCAGGAGAAAGCAATGACCACTACGCTTATTGAAACTGGCGCGTTGGACCTCAAGGATCGTCTTGGCTTGACGGAGACTCCACGCGCGATCAACACGAACATCATCGACATTTTCGAGAATGGCGTCATGGCAACCGTTCGCATTGGGGCTGAGCGATTCGGGTTCAGCATCAAGATTGCAGACCTTGGGATTGTTCCGACTCGCAAGAACTCCAAGGACAAGACGCAAGCGGCAATCGATGCGGTATTGCGAGGCATCCAACGGGCATCACTCCTTCCTCGCGACCAGATGTGGTACATGGACGAAACCGGGCGCAAACTCACCATCCCGCGTCCGGAGAACAGCGAACGGGCAATCCGGATGCTCTTTCCTACCCGGTACGACGATAGCAACGCGGTTGATGGTTCGACAGAGGATCAGAAGTCACGCATGAACACCATGATTTCCGCTCCAACAGTCTGGGCCATTCCGCTCAATGGAATGACCTTCATTCCCGAAGCCTCCTTCTCCCGATGGAAGGAGGAGTTCGACAAGGCGAAGGAATCCCATTTGATGGGTGCAACCCTCGTCATTGACAATTACGACCGCATCAAGGCAGCTTCCGTGCGTCATTACGAGCGCATTGCCATTGATGTCTACAACAGGCTTGCGAAGACTGCTCCCGAAGTCATCGAGTCGATCTCCATTCTTGAGTTCACGCGCCGATGGAAACGCGCAGTCATTGCAGCTTGGCCGTCCAAGAAGGAAATAGAGAAGAATTTCTTGGTGGAATCCAAGTTCTATTGGGTTCCCCTTCCGAGCCGGGTGCAGGAGGATGTTGCCAAGGCGCGTCAGATGAAGCAGGCATTTGATGATCAGGATCGCAATTACCAGGCATCATCAGAAATCCGCAAGGCAGTTCTTGAGACCCAGTCCAGCCAAGTGCACGAGCTGACGACATCCTACATCAAGACCATTCTTGAGCGTACCGAGCACGTATTCATCAACTTCCTCAAGTTCCTTGACGAAAGTGACCGCAGCCCCACACCCGCGCAGTTGAACGCGGTGTTGAAAGTCGTGGACATGATCAAGGTCTTGGGCATGGGCATCAACACATTTGATGATCTGCGCCTTCAGGCACAGGAAATCGAGAAGGTCATCGAGAATCACAAGGTTTCCACCACGACTGCCAAGAAGACCCGGACTTCCAAGGCGGTCCTGCGCGATCAGGATTCGTTGCTTCCTGAAGCCTTGGCAAAGGCCGTGCAGATGATGCGCATGGAGGCCGAGGCCCTGATTGGCACTGAAGCACGTCGCACGGTGTACAACGACAAGGATCCCGGCGAAATCTGCAAGTCGATCTTCTCCGGCATGAGCCAGATTGAAAAGGCTGCTCGCCGACAGGTGCGGGTCTCGGAAGAGGTTGCATCGTCCGTGGAGGAGGATTCATTCTTTGACGAGGAGTTTGAGAACAGCTTCAAGAACCTGCGCCTCATCCGCTCCAGCGAAGCGTAACACCACACTACCGGGACACGTACAATCTACGTGTCCCTAATTCTATTTCGAGGTGAACAATGGTAGCACAACCAGTAGCCGATGCCGAATTGTCAACACTTGACACACTTATCTCCTACGTTGATCGTGGGTGGAACATCTTTCCGGTTGAAAACAATGGCAAGCGTCCGGTCGTGGTTTCCATGTCCAAGGATGAACAAGGACAGCCATTTGAAATACGGTTCAAATGGAAGGAATTCGAGAGCAACCGCGTCACCAAGGAACAGGTGATGAAATGGTACAAAGCGTATCCGGAATGCAACTGGGGGGTCATTTGCGGCAAGATCAGCAACATCTGTGTCGTTGACATTGACGGAACGGAAGGCGCGGAGAGCATCAAGAAGTATCACCCCGAGATGGAAAATACCAAGACATTGGTGCAGAAAAGCCCTCGCGGATTCCATCTGATCTTCAAGCATCCCGGCAATCCGGTCAAATCATTCCCGATCCTGCCCAAGGTGGACATCAAGGGCGATGGCGGCTACATCGTGATCGCGCCATCGAAGACCACGGACGGACAGTACCGGATCCTGCTCGACGAGCCGTTGGCGACTGCACCGGGCTGGGTGGTCCGTGGAGAGCGATCAGGATTCGACGAGGATGCCCCAAACTTGCCCGTACAGGCCGGTTCGCCTCCCGGATGGGTATCTGACCTACTTCTGAACGGAAGTCCGTCAGGGCGTCGAAATGCCGATGCGGCCAAACTCGTCGGGTACTTCTGGAACCGTCAGGTTCCCGCGGACATCATCATGAATGTCATCACGCCGTGGGCTGAGCGATGCCAGCCACCCATGGACATCCGCGAGATGAAGACCGTGGTCAAATCCGTGTGCTCGTACCAGCAGATGGCACGGAACCGCGGGGTCGTCGATCCGCCGGTCATGAGCACCACAGGGGTGGGCTGGCGGTTTGCATGGGACAAGCTGGGCATTGACATCGAGATTTCGCGGCTGGCGGAGTCAGAACGCTTCGGATTGGTTGGCGAGATTGAGATCCACACGTCAATCCCGGCATTTCCCAAGTATCTCTACGGGCCGTCAGATTACGCGTTCAAGAGCGGACAGGCGCAGGCACAGCTCATCCAGGAGCTGAACAAGCGCATGAATGGCCCACAATGGGCGCAGATACTCACGGACATGTCCCGTTTGGTCATCGGACAGTTCTCCAAGGGTTCGGAGTGGCAACTCCTGCGGGAAGCGAACCGTTCCGTCAGTTTCGGGTACGCCTACAAGCCAGTGCTCCTTGCCAAGGAGCCGACGCTCTGGTTCAGCGCAGGTGGTGGCATGAAGTCCTATCTGGCATTGGTCATGGCAGTCATGATGGAAACCGGCATGGATCTTGGCTTGGGACCGGCTTTGGTTCGCAATCACGTTGCCTATCTTGACTGGGAGTGGGATATTGGCCAGCATGCACGGCGGCTTGATGCGATCATCTCTCCCGAGCAGCAGGAGGCACTTGGAGTTGACATTGTCTATCGGCAATGCGGTGGCAGGCCACTTCGCAAGCAGCTCGATGAAATCAAGCGCATGGTTGCGGAAGAGGGCATCACGTACGTCATCATTGACAGCGCATCTCCTGCATGCGGACGCGCAAGCGACAATGACGAGATCGTTTCCTTCTTCCAGGCCATTTCCGAGTTGCGTGTCGGATCGCTGGTGCTTGCTCACGTGACGAAGAATGATCGTCAAGGTGAGGAAGGCGCAAGCATGGCGTATGGTGGAGTGCAGTGGGAGAACCAGAGCCGGAGCGCATGGAATCTTCGCAAGAGTCAGGAAGAGGGATCGAACTTTGCCGACCTGATCCTGAGTCATCAGAAAGTCAATGGTGGCCCCCTGAGCCTCCCGATCACGGTTCGTTTCGAGTTTCCAGATGAGAACGATACCAACCAGCAAATCGGAATTGGCCTTGTCAACTCCCCGGACATGGCCCGGAGTCGGGATACCAGTCCAAAACTCTGGGATCGTGTTCGCGAAGCATTGAAGAATCGCCCGATGACCCTCGAATCACTTGCCGAAGAGCTCGATGATGTTCCGGGTCAGGAGCTTCGCAAAGTGGTTACCTACATGGAGAACAAGGGACTTCAGCGTTCCGTGCGACTTGTCGATGGAAAGATGACCGAGTTCTGGGGGTTGCGAACCAATGCAAATGGCTGATACAGTTGTTTCGTGAGGATTCATGTATCGGCATAAGACAAATCTTTATCCAACACGAAAAAAATCGTCAACGCCGGACATTACCCTTCCGGCGCTTCATTCCTCAAAAAAGGAATGGACCGAGATCAACCGCATCCTTTGTGTTGATCAGAGTCTGAACGATAGCGGTGCCGCCCTTTTTGTAGAAGGGCGGTACATTCCTGTCATGAACACCGATGGGTGCAACGTAGGGTTGGCGCTCACTCTCAGTCAGAACTGGACACAACAGAAGCGTTGTGTTGCATACGGCAAATGGATCTCTTCCCTTATTGACCAGCATGATGTCGATCTGGTGATTGGAGAAAGCCACCCTTTTGCCCGTGGCAAGCAGAACTCAAGCATCGCCACTGTGGAAGCATTGGCGGGTATCCGATGGATCACCATGTATGTCTGCGGCCAAAATGACATTACGTATACCGAATTCTCGACCAATCACGTCAAGACGATCATGTGCGGTTCGTCAACGGCTTCAAAGGAGGCCGTGCAAATGATCCTGACTGCATCGGGAATAGAATTGCCGAGATATCAGAAAAAACCTGATATAATCAATTCGAACGTTTGTGATGCAATTGCAATAGGTGAAGTGATTTGCCGGATGCAAAGGCAAGAGATATTACTAAGGAAATATCAACCAACCGTTGGCTCCGGACGCTCACAATCAAAATCTCGTGCAAAATCATAATCAAGGAGAACCTTATGTCACGCAATATTCCATCACAAACGTTTGAGAACCGCCTCGCCGATGAACCCAAGACCATCTCGGACGCACAGAATCGTCTTCTTGCATTGCGTGAAGAGCTGGGAAAGATCCGCGCTCAACTAACTGATGACAATCGCAAGTCGAAGTTGAATGAAAGCGATGATACGTACCAGTCGTGGCGACACAAGGCAATTCATGCCCGGAACATGAAGATGGCTCAGCAATCCCGTCTTCAGCAGTGGATCCAGACACAACGGGCGCTTCGTGCGGCAATTGCGTTGAATACGCAAGATCCGATCATTCTTCTTGGCCAGATGCTTTCGTTGTTTGACGAGATGACGGGAATCACAAAGGTAACCCTTTCGCAAGAAGCGCAGGATTTGCTTGCTTTGGTTCGCAAGATCACGAACGAAAATCCAATCGAGGCACAAGATCATGAATGATGCCAATGATCAGGATGAGATTCCTGTATACGGAGAACGGTTTGTCCAGATAGATATTCCCAAGCATCCGGAATTCGAGGATCGTCCAATCATGTGGCTGACGCCGGGGGATGAGTGGTGGTTTCGACGAACCACGGTCTCCCGGATCATCAATCTTCCGGAGGGAGGAAACGCCAAGGTCAGGTACTCAGTCTTGGCAGTTCGTCATCAGGATAAGGATACCCATCCGGGCGGGTTTGACTGGACCATGTGGACAGAGGTGGAAGTGCCGAATGTAGACAGGGAATCCGCAACAGTCAACTTCAGCGTCGATGTGCCACCCTCTTTTGTGGATACGGAAGAGGGTCTCAATACGTGCATCAAGATCATTCAAGTGGTCTTGGAGAGTAACCATCCTGGCATACGATGGGTGACCCAATATGATCACAGCCAGCGTGAACAGAAGAATGCAATGATTGCTGCGCAAATCGGAAAGAAGAAGAAGGCTCCTCTGGCTCTCCCAACTGTTGTGGCAGAAGCTTGATGTCAAACATGAGCCTGAGGGCATTTGAGGAAGCACAAAGAAGACGGTTGTACCCGAAGCGAAACGGGGCATTAGGAGTTTCGTGCATGCAACGCGATGTGTTGCTTGCCATACAGCATCTGACTGTGGCAAGTGAGTACTTCTGGCTCAAGGAGAAGACCGCCATTTCGGTTGAGGATGACGTTCCCACCAGCAATGCCATGAAGTTCCAGAAAAATCATTTTCAGGAAGCCATTGGAAGAAGCATGATGTATTTGCTGCAAGTAACTGGCGCAGCAGGAATCGATCTTTTTGCTGCTGTGAAGTCAGAGCTTGAAAAAAGGGAAATGGAAATCGTATAGGTTGCGCAAAACAAAACATATTCATCAGGAACAGGTATACTTGAAGTGAGGTAATTCATGGCAATCGATGATCTTATTCCCAAGAATCCAATTGAATCCATTGCGCAAATTGTTCAAGATGAGTATCGAAGAAAAGTCACCAAGGATATTGTTGACAATTCAAACTCCCTTGGCGCAAAAAAGACACGAAAAAACATGGATGCCAAGATGGAAGAGTACGACATCATGCCGTCCATTCCCATCTTGACAGGATTTGAGAATAGAAGATCCGTTCGTGCATCAAAACCACCGCCAGCAAAGCGCGTGGCAAAGAATGAATCCGAAGACCCCAGCCAGTGGGTTGACAACGAAGAGGAAACGGATGTTCTCACACCCATAGAAGATACGGGTGGTGCAATCTATAACGATTTCCCTGATGGAACCCCAGGGGAAACCCCGATGACCGCAGAGGAGTCTGCATTCCAGCTTGCGTTGGCTATCAGGAAAGGTCACGAAAAGGGAAGGCCCGACATTGACTGGCACTTGGTCAAGCTGCTGTACGTGTACGGCGGTTGGTCGTACAGCGCAATTGCAAACGAATGCAACATTGCCGCTCCGTTGATCAGCCTCCACGCAAGAAAAGGCAGATGGGTTGAGGCGCGGGAATCGTATCGCACGGAGCAGGCAAGCAAGGTTGCCGAGAAACTGGCCCTTGAGGAAGAGCGGCTTCGCGACTGGCAGATCATGAAGCGCAAGCAAGCGGGTATTGACGGGCTTGCTTGGTTTGCAAAGGCCGTGTCCAACCTGCGCGATGACGCCAGTCCCGAGTCATTGGCAAAGCTTGGCGGCTTGATCGACCGCATGCTCAGCTCCGTGACTGGGCTGACACCCGTGGAGCAAGCGGCAGGGTCGGTGAATGTCAAGGTAGAAAACAATAATCTTTCCATGGGGAATCAGTACCCCGCCAACTCCCCGCAAGCCAAGATGGCGCTTGCGTGGGAGAAAAAGCCGGGAGAAGGCGATGATGAGCACACCCGAAGGATTGCCCTCGTCATCCGTGACATGTACATGGAATGCGAACGCGCTGGACTGTATGCCGATTTCATCCTTGAGCCAGAGCAGCAACGGCAGAACCGGCTGAAAGACCGTCTCGGGATATCCGAAATTGTTCCGGTGAACATGTCATGACAAGTTCCGTTCTGGAGTCCCCGGCACCTCTCCTGCTTGAAGATGGCTTGAGAAAGTGGCGTATCCAGCGCACCATTGATGATCCATTCGAGTTTGGACGCATCTATTTCCCCAAATACTGGTTCCAAGCGTCTCCGGATTTCCACAAGGACATCATCGATCTTGCCACACATAAGAATGAAGAGGAATGGCAAGGCAAGGAGAATTTGAATACCCTTGTCATTGCCGCTCCAAGAAATCATAGCAAGTCAACATTGATTACATTTCTGTACGTTATCTGGTCACTCGTGACACAAAGAAAGTTCTTTGTGGTCATCATTTCCGACATTGCTCGCATCTCCACATCTCATTCCCGTAACATCAAGGAAGAGTTTGAGATGAACGACAAGCTTGTTAATGATTGGGGCATCGTGCTTGGCCGTGATTGGGACAACTTTGACGGCGCAGCTCGCGGAGAGAAGGAAAAGTGGACCGACGAGGAGTTTGTCATTGGATTCCGCAAGTGGGACAAGACCAACAACAAGTGGGGCAATGAACTTGAGGATCGCGCAAAGATCCTTGCCCGAATGGCAAACAATCCATTGCGAGGTCTCAGGTTTGGATTCAGGCGACCTGACTTGGTCATTGCTGATGACCTAGAGAAT
>Ga0114971_10002293_pt1 | contig 13173 bp, 14 predicted proteins | sample M_140625_MF_Meta_FD_87320 | JGI IMG/M metagenome (GOLD analysis project Ga0114971, IMG submission 87320) | Freshwater microbial communities from Lake Montjoie, Canada to study carbon cycling - M_140625_MF_MetaG | ecosystem: Environmental > Aquatic > Freshwater > Lake | place: Lake Montjoie... | reverse complement strand
GTCATATCGGATCGGAATAGATCAATCTGGCTTTCGGCTAACTCATGCCAATCTTGATTATCTCGGGCGGCTCGTTCTAAAAGTGGATCATCAATATCCGTGATGTTTTCGATGAAATTTACCGTGGCTCCAGCTGATCTCAAATAACGATGAATTAAATCAAAAGTTATATATGTTGCAGCATGACCACAGTGAGTTGAGTCGTAAGGCGTGATGCCGCAAACATAGATATCTATCGGACCTTCTTGATTTACCGGGAGAAGTTTCTTTGAATAAGTGGAGAACAGAGTGAGCTGCGGATAATGGGCGGTTATCGGCGGAAGATACAAGTCTGGCCAAGAGCGCATTCCCGTACTCTACTTCAAGATTTATTAAATCGGCGGCCACGGAATAGCGGGCCATTCCCCATTAGGCTCGGGGAAAATGCCAGCGCTAATAAGTGATGAAACTCTTACAAAAAGCGCATCTACTTCCAAAGCTGTAATTAGATTCAATAATGAAGCCGTAATTGGTTCGCGTTCTGCAATGAATCTTTGTAATTGCGCTTTTTCGATTTCAGTTAGTTGCAACCCTCGCCATTGCCATAAAACTGTGCGCAACTTGTTCTCAGAATGCAGTGAAACACCATGGTCAATTCCAAACAAATTATGCTCAGTATCCATAAGTAAATGACCAATCTTACGATCGGTATTATTTATTACCGCATCAAAAAGCGCGATCTCTCGCAATCGTGGATCATCAGTTTGGGAAAATGAGATCAAATCGAATGCTTCGTCGATTTCAATCCACTGCTGCACCGCGCCCATCCCGTAGGGACCATCTCGTAGCGTTGTGAATGGCACTATGTTGAAACCTAAATATTTACTTATTTGATAGGCGGCGACTTCACGAGAAGCTAAATTACCATCTGGAAAATCCCACAATGGCCGCTCTCCTGCAATTGGTTTGTAAATTATTGGGATCTCCTGCTCTCCGGTTTGAGAAAATACCGTTCCAAATAAAGAGGCATTAGAAGCATCCACAAGCCTTCCGGAGATTGATATTTCCGCGGTAGCAATACTCTTAACTATCGATAACGGATCTAATTCCAACATTAACGACGGTAACCGTTTGCTCTCGGACATAGATGACCGTTCGGATCAATCGGTATGCCACAGAATGTACAAGGAGCCCTGCCGGCATCGATAACTGCAGTAGTTCTTGCGATAAATTCCTTTACTTGTGTAATGGATAATTTGACTCGCAGCAAGTCCGGCCCTGCCAAGTCATCATCTGGAATCAATTTTGGATCGCTTTCGTCGGTTTCGCTATCTGTGCCATCTAATATTATTTCTTCGGAAATAGCTTGCGCTTCAATCATTATTTTCGCTTCAGCATTTAACCACGTTATCGCCATCACGCCAGCGCGGAAATCTTCTGCAATAGGTGGCTCTAAAGGTTGATCATCTCTTACGGAGATCTCCTTTTGCGGAATCTCTATTTCCTTCTTCTTACGGATCTCTTTTAACAAGATCTGCAATCTTTCAACCAACGCTTGTGCTTGCGTCTTTTCAATAGCAACAGTTACGAGCGATCCCGAAAAGCGAGCTTGGATATAGAAAGCCCGCTCTCCTGGTTGTCCTACGGTGCCGGTAACAAAACGATCTACCGATTCGAAGCTATTTATAATTCGCGCCATTATTATTTTCGTTTCGTTTTTGGACCGGCGCCGCCACCAAGAACAAATCTCTGGCCATCGACAACAACTGGCTCCGCTTTAGAGTTTACGGTTAAAACCCGAAATTTTTTATCGGTTATAGAAATTGCAGTGATCGAGGCTGGGTCTATTGCTATTTTTTGAAAGTCATTGAAATCCATATTTAAGGCAATCGCGGTGGCTATTTTTATTACATCGCCGTGCGTAACGATTAAAATATTTTTCTTCTTATGTAACCGCCCTATCTCCAAAAGCCCCTTCTTAATCCGGAGATTTAACGAACGAAAACTCTCACCTTCTGGGAAAGTGACAGTGATCGGATTATTTTGGATTTTCCGCCACAATGGTTTCAGGGCCAATTTCTGCAATTTAAGACCGCTCCAAGCACCATAATCCATCTCAATGAAATTCAAATTCTCGATAATGGGTTTAGTAGGTCTTCGTGTTTTAGAAAACTGCGCGAGATATGGCGCAATGGTTTCACTGCAACGCTCTAGCGGGCTGATATAAATCTGATCAAATTTTACATGCCGATAATTCTTAGCAAATGTTTTCGCTTCGCGCTTTCCGACCTTGGAGAGATGAATGCCCGACATTTGGCCGGCCAAAATACCAGCACCATTTGCCTCCGAATGTGCATGGCGCAATAAAAAAATAACGGTCATAGTCGCAAGATTAACGGTTAAAGCCAAAACATATTGCTAGGGTCTCCACTATGGAACGCAGACGGCTCGGGAATAGTGGGCTTTTTATCTCACGATTAGGTCTTGGCACGATGACATGGGGTCGCGACACCGATGAGCATGAAGCCGCGGAACAACTTAGAGTTTTTCTTGACAATGGCGGCAATTTCATCGATACCGCTGCTGTTTATGGCGATGGTGATAGCGAACGGGTTCTTGGTGGTTTCCTAGGAACACTCGTGCAGCGAGATGATGTCATCATTGCAACCAAAGCTGGGATTAGCTTCAAAACTGGTGAACGAAAGGTTGATAATTCTAGAACATCGCTACTAGCTGATTTGGATCGTTCGTTATCTCGGCTTGGCGTAGATCATGTGGATTTATGGCAGGTGCATACTTGGGATAACAACGTACCTTTGGAAGAAACGTTAGCGGCGTTGGATTACGCAGTAACTTCTGGACGTACTAGTTATGTTGGAATATCAAATTTCTCTGGGTGGCAAAGTGCGCGCGCAATTACTTTGCAGAATCCAACTTTTAATAAAGCGCCGATCATTTCAACCCAAAATGAATATTCATTACTCAAACGTTCAATCGAATCTGAAGTACTGAGCGCAGCTAGCGCGCTAAATGTTGGGTTCTTGGTTTGGTCGCCATTGGGACGGGGTGTTCTGACGGGGAAATATCGAAACGGGATTCCGTCAGACTCGCGCGGTGCAAGTCCGCATTTCTCTTCCTTTATTGAACCTTATTTGAATCCGCGTAGCGCAAAGATTGTCGAAGCAGTCTGCGTTGCCGCTGAAGGGCTTGGATATTCACCACTGGAAGTTGCGCTCGCGTGGGTACGCGATGCCGATGGCGTAACTAGTTCGATCATTGGCGCTCGAACTGGCGCACAACTTCGTGGCGCAATGACTAGTGAGGAAATCGCATTGCCCGTGCAAGTCCGGGAGGCGCTAAATGAAATTAGCGCTTAACAATTGATTAAAAAATGATGCAGAGTACGCACACCGAATTTTAAACCATCTACTGGCACGCGTTCATTAATTCCATGGAAAAGCGGCATAAATTCCAGGTCAGCTGGGAATCTAATCGGACTGAAACCAAAACCAACGATTCCCAAATCAGAGAGCGCTTTATTGTCGGTGCCACCGCTCATCAAATAAGGTACCGGGATCCCCTCCGGATCTTCGATTTTTAACGCAGCACACATCGCATCAACAAGTGGACCTGAGAAATCCACTTCTAGCGCAATATCGCGCGTCAAAACTTCAACTTTTATATCAGGTCCAACTAATTCTTTTATTGTTTCAGCTAATTCGCTTTCATACCCAGGCAGGAAGCGACCATCAATAATCGCTGATGCACTCTGCGGAATTACATTAGCTTTATAGCCAGCTTCTAACATTGTTGGGTTTGCAATATTTTGCAGCGTTGCACCAATCATGCTTCCCATTGAACCGAATTTTGGTAGTAACTTTCCTAGATTATTTTCGTCGTATTCCACGTTAGTCAACTCAGCTACTTTTTTAAAGAGTATTTTCACTGTTTTTGTTGGCCGAATTGGCCATTTGTGTCTACCAATTTTTGTTACTGCTTCAGTTAACGCGGTTACGGCATTTTTTTCATTAATCATAGAACCATGGCCAGCGTTACCAGTTGCGGTTAACTTCATCCAATTGATACCTTTTTCTGCGCTTTGCACCGCGTAGATTCGTTTACCGGTATCTAGCGTGTATGAGAAACCACCAACTTCTGAAATGGCTTCAGTGCAACCTGCAAACAATTCGGGACGTTTTTTCGCGATCCATCTGGAACCATAAATACTGCCAGCCTCTTCATCTGCGAAGAATGCTAAAACGATATCGCGCGGAGGTTTGTAACCGATTCGGGCCCATAACCGCACAATTGCTAAAATCATGGCATCCATATCTTTCATATCGATAGCGCCACGACCCCAAATGCAACCATCCTTTATCAACCCACTAAACGGATCCACTTCCCAATCCGCAGCATTAGCGGGGACGACATCGAGGTGTCCATGTAAAACTAAACCAGGACGCGTGGAATCACTTCCTTTCAACCGCGTAACAACATTAACTCGGTTTGGCGCGGTTTCAATTACTTCACAATCAATCCCAACATCTTTTAATTCCGCAACTACGAACTCTGCGATAGCACGCTCATCACCTTTACCGTCACCAAAGTTAACACTAGGGATTCGAATAAGTTCTTGGCATAATCGGATTACATCTGCTTCAAGTTCTGATACTTGCTCTGGCGTTAACGTGATATTCATGAGTACATCTTGGCTCGTCCTCGACAAATATCCAAGCTTCTAGTTACGTTTTCCTAACACTGGTATTACTTGCTATCGTTTGCTCGCTAACCCGCAGGGGTTACACCGGCCCAGGTGGCGGAATTGGCAGACGCGCTAGCTTGAGGTGTTAGTGCTCGAAAGGGCTTAGGGGTTCAAGTCCCCTCCAGGGCACGGTGGATTGCTTCGAGATTGCGTCGAGATTGATTCGCATCTAGGTTGATTAACGCTAAATTCAGCCAGTGAACTTAGCGATAGCAAAGAGCAGAATTTTAGATGTGGTTGATTATCCAAAACCAGGCATTACTTTTAAAGATATAACACCACTATTAGCCGATGCTGCAACCTTTAATTATGTAATTGCAACGGTCGCAAAAAATTTGCAAGAATTAGAGATTGATATTGTCGCTGGCGTGGAAGCGCGTGGTTTTATTATCGGAGCTGCGTTAGCTAATCAATTAAAAAAAGGTTTTGTTCCTATTCGTAAACCTGGCAAGCTTCCGCGCAAAACGATCCGCCGCGAATATCAACTCGAATACGGCAGTGATGCCCTTGAGATTCATAATGATCTAATCGTCAAAAATTCAAAAGTGCTAATAGTTGACGATGTTTTAGCTACCGGTGGGACCGCGATCGCAGCTGGTCAATTGATTCTTGATTTAGAATCCCAAGTGGTTGGTTTTGCATTCCTATTCGCAATCGAAGGTTTAGCGGGTTCAGATCGGATTAGAGCGGCTGGGTTTTCATCGTTCCTAGAAATTCTCTTTCGATGACGAAATATGCGGATTCTTCGCTTTAATGAGAAGATGAGAATATGGCGGAATTAATCTATTACTGCGGCACCATGGACAGCGGTAAATCCACTTTGGCCCTACAGACTGCGCACAATCATCAAAGCAGAGGGCGCACCGGCTTGATATTTACCTCGCAAGATCGGGCAGGGAAAGGCACCATTTCTTCGAGGCTTGGATTGAAATCTGAAGCAATTGAAGTTTCGAGTGAATTAGATTTACATAGGTTTGTAGTGGAGGCGTTATCACAAGGCACCCGCATTGATTACGTAATTTGTGACGAAGCGCAATTTTATCAACCGGAACAAATTGAACAACTCGCCAAAATTGCTGATGGATTAGGGATAGATGTTTTCGCTTTTGGCATATTGACCGATTTTAGAACTAAATTATTCCCAGGTTCCGCACGGCTAGTGGAACTCGCTGATCGAGTTAACACTTTGCAAGTTGAAGCGCTTTGCTGGTGCGGTGAACGCGCTACCCATAATGCTCGTACCGTTGGCGGCACCATGGTTACCGAAGGAGCACAAGTTGTGGTCGGCGATGTAACTGATAGCAACGAAATTGCTTACGAAGTGCTATGTCGCCGCCACCACATGCGAAAAGTCACTGCCAAAGTTTCTAAAGCTGCGCATACATCGCCAGAACCATTGCCTTTCAATTCATGATTACCTCCCGTGGCTATGCCGCGTTAAGTGCTAAAGCTCCCCTAGCACCTTGGATATTTGATCGGCGATCATTAGGCGACCGTGATGTAAAAATAGATATTCATTATTCGGGTATTTGTCATTCTGATATTCACCAAGCGCGCGAAGAATGGGGCAAGGCAATATTCCCAATGGTTCCCGGGCATGAAATTGCGGGAATCGTTTCGGAGGTTGGTAACTCTGTTAGAAAATTTAAAATTGGTGATCCAATTGGGGTTGGGGTTTTTGTGGATTCATGCCGCAAATGCGCCAGCTGTAATTCGGGCGATGAGAATTATTGCGAAAAGAATATGACTGCAACTTATAACGATCTTGAACGCGACGGTATCACTCCTACTTATGGCGGTTATGCAAATAATTTCGTAGTTCACGAGGATTATGCAGTTTTAATTCCGAAAAATTTGGAGTTATCTGGGGTAGCTCCGCTCTTATGTGCGGGAATAACGCTCTACTCCCCCATGAAGTATTGGAATGTAAATTCCAAATCCCAGGTAGCGATAATGGGATTGGGCGGTTTAGGTCATATGGGTTTGAAATTCGCGAAAGCGTTAGGTGCGCACGTGACCGTGCTCTCACATTCAGCCGCAAAAGAAAAAGATGCATATCGGATGGGCGCGGATAATTTTCTGCTCTCAACTGATAGCGAGGCCCTAATAAGCTTTAAAAGCACGTTCGATCTAATCTTCAACACGGTTTCGGCGGAACACGATATCAATATTTATCTCAACACTCTTAAATTAAATGGCACAGTAGTAATCATTGGATTGCCAGGGAAACCATTCTCAGTAAATGCTGGAATTCTCCTCGGTGCTAGAAGAAGCATGGCCGGTTCGATGATTGGTGGAATGAAAGATTTACAAGAGATGATTGATTTCTGTGGTGAGAAAAACATCCTTAGCGATGTTGAAATTGTCGAACCTGCATATATAAATGAAGCATTTACTAGAACAGTTGCAAGCGATGTCCGTTATCGTTTCGTGGTTGATGCCAGAAAATTTTAAGGAACTTTGCTTTAAAGAAATTGATGGACCAATAGCGCCATCACTGGAGCTATTGCTAAAGCTGGTAGCAAATTCGCCACCGCGATATCTCTAATTTTTAATAAACGAAGGGCAATCCCAAGCAGCATCACTCCGCCAACAGCGGTCATGGCAGCTATTTGGTAATACATAAGTATGGAGCCGAGCCCGAAACCAACCACCGTCCATAACCCTTGGTAGATTCCAACAGCGAGAGCCGAAACTGCTACTCCCCAACCAAGGGAGGCCGCAAATGCAATTGCGGCAAAAAAATCTAAGGAACTTTTCAATACTAATTGATCGATTCCGGTACCCATGCCATCCGAGATGCTCCCCAGAATTGCCAGCGGACCGATCGCAAATATTAGCGATGCGCTTACAAACCCGTCTACAAAAGGTGACGCACCACTTGGGTCAAATTTTGATTTTAAGAACTCACCTGATTTTTCTAACTTTGATTCAATATTTAACGCAGATCCTAAAATAGCACCTAGCAATAGCGTTGTTAAAACGGTTAATAAAGTCCACCCGGCTGGTACTGCGCTCTTAAAATTCGGATCCCAGATTGCGTAAATGGCGCTAGCGCCGGCAATGATTGTGATGAAACCAAGTACATCAGTTACTAAATTTCGAGTACTTTCTTTAAATTTCTTGCCAAGCAGGATTCCTAAAATAGCACCTACCACTATTGCAAGAATATTTACTAGGGTTCCAAAACCTGGAAACATTATATGAACTTCACAATCGAGATAGCTCCCACAACCAGGCAATAAATCGCAAACGGATAGAGCGTTTTGCTTTGAAACCACTTAACTAGAAACGAAATTGAAAAATAGGTAGCGCCAAACGAAACTATTGAACCGGCGATAACTGGTCCCGCTAAATGACGAAGTTCCGGCGTGAATAGCTCTGGTAGTTTCAACAAACTTGCTCCCGCAATAACAGGAAGCGCCAGCAAGAACGCGAATTCAGCTGCCACGCTATGATGCATTTTTCGAATTAGCCCGGCGCTAATCGTGATTCCGAACCGACTTATTCCGGCAAAAAGTGCCAAACATTGGCCAAAACCCACTGCAAGTGCCGAAACCGGGGTTATGTGATCAGAAATATTCTCAAGCGCACTTTGCGATCCCACTATCGCTTTATTGTTTCGGGTTAACCGCTCAACTAATATCAAAATTAAGCCGTTGAGAGTTAAGAAAATCGCGCTAGGGAGTGGGTCACCGAACAGGTTCTGTAACGGTCCTTCAAAAATATAACCAAGTAAACCTACGGGAATTGTTGCAATTACTAGCATCAAAAATAATTTACTATTTGGCGTTGAATAGCCACGTTTACCAACACTTTTTAAAGAAGCACCAAACATACTAAACCAACGTTTTCGAAAAACCAAGAAGAGCGCCAATGCGCTTGCTGCATGCAGCGCAATCGTGACAGTTAAATACGGTGAAGCCGGGTCCGTTATAAAGCTGGCCCAATCACCACCGACCCAAGCTGGAATCAAAACCGCATGGCCTAAGCTAGAAATAGGAAATAATTCAGTTATTCCTTGAATGAATCCAGTTAAGATCGATTGTGCATAAGAAAGTTCCATTGCGGGAGGTTACCCAACTTCTCACCGAAAAATTCATAGTAAGGTTCTTTAATGGCTAATACTTTCGGTGAGTTCCTTAGGCCGCATCGGACTATCCCAAAAACACCCTGGAGCGCACCTTCGCGGTGGGCGATCTCGCCGTTACGAGTTTTGGTTTTAGTAATAGGTTTATTTCTTTTTGGATTGGGTGAAGCGTTTTTATTGCAATCTGGAATCGGTAACTCACCGTGGACTGTACTGGCCGAAGGGGTGTCATTACATTTTTCGTTTCCAATCGGCGGCGTCACGGCTTTAATCAGTTGTGTTGTTCTGTTTCTTTGGATTCCATTAAGAGAACAACCTGGATTTGGCACCATCATGAACATTTTAGTGATTGCTGCAGCCCTGCAGATTGGGATTGCAATTATCCCGCACCAAAATAATTATTTCATTGGGTTGGTTTTTGCACTTTTAGGAATTGGCCTCGTTGGGATCGGCAGTGGAATTTATATAACCTGTGGCCTGGGACCCGGTCCACGCGATGGATTAATGACCGCACTACATAAGAAAACTGGAATTCGGATTGGTCGCGTGCGGCTATCCTTAGAAATCTTGGTTTTAACCGGAGGCTGGCTTTTAGGCGGCACTGTAGGCGTTGGGACCGCGCTCTTCGCGCTCCTGATTGGGCAATCAATTGCCATTTGTTTCGGTGTCGTTTCCCGACTTACCTCACAGTAGGGCGTACGGTTTAAACCTTCCCTCGGTCTGTGGACCGTCTCCGCACGGGGTCGCAAACACCCCCGATACCAAAACAGATGGAGGTAGGGCATGCTCGATAGTTATTTTAAAATCTCGCAACGTGGCTCAACCGTAGGACAAGAAGTACGTGGCGGCGTAGTTACTTTCTTCACGATGGCTTACATCGTGGCGCTAAATCCTCTAATTATAGGATTAGCAAAAGATGGCGACGGAAAGTTTCTTGGCGGCGGCGATGCACCTAATCTCGCACTAGTTGCTGCTGCTACCGCACTTGTTGCGGGCGTAATGACAATTCTCATGGGTGCAGTGGCTAATTTCCCACTCGCACTTGCAACTGGTCTTGGATTGAATACTTTCGTTGCAGTAGGAATCGCTTCACAGATGACGTGGGCAGATGCCATGGGCTTAGTAGTTCTCGAAGGTTTAATTATTACCGTTCTGGTACTTACTGGATTTCGAGTGGCGGTATTTAAAGCAGTACCTACGCAACTCAAAGTTGCAATCTCGGTAGGTATCGGACTATTCATTGCGTTAATTGGTTTGGTGGATGCAGGCTTCGTCCGTCGAACCGGTTCCGGTCCAGTTCCGGTCACTTTAGGTGACGGTGGCACATTAGTTGGTTGGCCAATTATGGTCTTTGGTTTTGGCCTGCTCCTGATGATCGGTTTGATGGTGCGAAAAATTAAGGCGGCGCTTCTTATCGGAATCGTCGTTTCCACAATCGTCGCAATCGTTATTGAATCATCATTTAAAATCGGACCGAATTTCGATGGCGCAACTGGCAAAGTAAATCCAAAAGGTTGGGGCCTCAACGTTCCAGCTATGCCAGATTCTGTAGCGGCAACACCTGATTTTGGGTTACTTGGACACTTCAATCTATTCGGTTCATTTAGCAAAATCTCTGCAGTATCTGCACTTCTCATCGTATTCTCTCTCCTACTTGCAGACTTCTTTGACACCATGGGAACCATGACTGCGATTGGACAAGAAGCTGGTTTGGTTGATCGCGATGGCAACGTCCCCGGTGCGGACCGGATTTTGTTAGTTGATTCGCTCGCCGCAGCTGCAGGTGGCGCTGCTGGTGTTTCCTCTAACACTTCATACATTGAATCTGCATCTGGCGTTGGTGAAGGTGCTCGTACTGGTTTAGCTTCAATAGTTACCGGTATCTGCTTCTTGCTAACTACTTTCTTGGCACCTTTAGTTGCAATTATTCCTTACGAAGCCGCTACCCCAGCGTTAATAATTGTTGGTTTCTTAATGATGACTGGAATTAAGCAAATTGATTGGGATGATTTGGGAATTGCAATTCCAGCTTTCTTAACGATCATCTTGATGCCGTTTACTTACAATATTTCGGTAGGTATCGGTGCAGGTTTTGTTACATATGTGGTAATTCGGTTTATCCAAGGTCGTAAGAGTGAAATCCATCCGCTCTTATTCTTGGTTTCCGGATTATTTATGGTTTATTTCCTAGCTTCTCCAATCAATTCCTGGGTTGGCTAGTACTCTGTAACTTATTGATAGCAATAGGGCCTGAGAAATCGGGCCCTATTCTATTTTAAAGAGCTTGCGCGAAATAGCGGCCCCGGTTTATCTCTAACGAGATTGGAATTCCGTAAAGTTCGGTCAGAGTTTCCGAAGTTAGGTTCTCCGCGATTGTCCCTTGACGTAGTGCTTGCCCGTTTTGCAACAACAACACATGTGTAGTACCTGCTGGTATCTCTTCGATGTGATGGGTGACTATTACAGTCGCGGGCGCAGTCGGCTCTGCTGCAAATTGTGAAATTCTCCGTAAAATATCTTCGCGTCCCCCTAAATCTAATCCTGCAGCTGGCTCATCTAGAAGTAGTATTTCTGGATCTGACATGATCGAGCGCGCAATTTGAACTCGTTTCTTTTCACCTTCACTTAGCGTTCCAAATATTCGATCACCCAATTCACGGACTCCAAAAGTGGTTAATAAAGCTTTAGCTCGTGATTCATCCCATAAATCGTAAACTTCTTGCCATCGTTCCAACATCGCGTAAGCAGCGGTTAATACAGTGTCAATTACTTTCTCTTCTGGCGGTAACAAATCCATCATCGCGCTAGATGTGAAACCCACGCGATTGCGTAATTCAAATACATCCACTTTGCCAAGCTCTTGGCCCAAAATACTGACACTCCCAGATGTCGGGTGAGCCAAAGTTGCGCACATCTGTAATAGCGTGGTTTTACCCGCACCATTTGGCCCGAGAATTACCCATCGCTGACCGGCCGACACTTCCCAAGTTATTGGTCCTAAAACGATTCGATTACCTTTCCGAACCGAAACATTTTGCAACGATAAAACAGCGCTCATAGGTGAGAAAGATACCGATAAACTCGGTGAGTGAGCGGACAAACACCGAAACGCCCGATGGCTTCATTCAAGGGTTTATTGCTTTTCAGTGGCGTTGATCGGAGCGGAATCGCCGCCGGAATATTCTCAACTTTGTCACCATTCTCAGTAAAAATTATCGATTTAGAGCAGATATTGATTGGTGGTCGAACAATCTTTGCCGTACTTATCGAATTAGATCCCGCACATGCTGAGATAATCGAAACAGAATTGAAGGTTGCTGCGGCTGATTTGGATTTGGATTTTGCAGCGCAATTCACAGACCAAATCGATACTACAGCCGAATTTGCAACCGCCAAAGTAATAATCGTTGGCGAAAATTTCAAACCAGCCTTACTTTTTGAGATAGCAGAAGCAATAACTTCCTTCGGTGCCAATATCGACCGAATGGTTCGAATTGCCACGGCCCCAGTACTAGCCATTGAATTCATAATCTCATTTAATCATCTTGAATTGGATAAATTACGGAAAGCGCTGACTTTGGTTGGTACGGCAAATAACGCAGCCATCTCACTAATCGAAAGAAGCGCTGCTTCAGGTTCACGGAAATTGGTTATTTTTGATGTCGATTCCACGTTAATTCAAGAAGAGGTAATCGATCTACTTGCAGCACGGGCCAATGTAGCTGTAGAAGTTTCCGCTATTACAACAGCTGCCATGCGTGGTGAGATAGATTTTACAAGTTCCTTAACCAAACGCGTTTCGTTGTTAGCTGGTCTAAGCGCCGATGATTTAATCACGGTACGTTCCGAAATTCACCTATCTATTGGAGCCGGAAATCTAATAAATTTTTTGCAGGCACAGGGCCATACCATGGCTGCAGTGTCTGGTGGTTTCGTAGATGTAATCGAACCATTAATGAGCGAAATAGGCATTGCAAATTATCATGCCAATAAGCTGGAAATTATTGACGGAAAATTAACTGGAAAGATACTCGGTGCAATTGTGGATAGTAAGGTTAAATCTGACACCCTTGTGAAATTCGCAGACCAATTCAAGATACCGATGGCCGACACTGTCGCAATCGGAGATGGTGCTAACGACATAGCAATGTTGCAATCTGCCGGAGTCGGCATAGCCTTTAATGCCAAGCCTAAGCTGAAAGAGATTGCCGATATCGTCTTAGATATGCCAAATTTAGATGCCGTTATATATTTATTAGGTTTGAGTAATCTGGATGTGACCAGCAACTAGTTTGTTAAAGACGACTAGCGTGAATATCTGTTACTAAAATCCCTCTAGCGC
>Ga0114971_10002292_pt1 | contig 13173 bp, 11 predicted proteins | sample M_140625_MF_Meta_FD_87320 | JGI IMG/M metagenome (GOLD analysis project Ga0114971, IMG submission 87320) | Freshwater microbial communities from Lake Montjoie, Canada to study carbon cycling - M_140625_MF_MetaG | ecosystem: Environmental > Aquatic > Freshwater > Lake | place: Lake Montjoie... | reverse complement strand
TAATTTAGGTCTAAAATTTCAAATAAAAATCATCCGTATCGCCTGATACAACTGATTTTTCTTTAAAATTTCATCCTCTAAATTATTTTGCCTAAATGTATAATTATTAGTGGGAAATGGTATTATTCTTTTGAAATCACTTCAACAAAAAACTTTACAAAATTATTTTTATGTAAAAATTCAATTTCTAATTTTTCATTATCCCTTCTAAAGCTTACATTATCAAGGTTTTTCTTCTTATTTTTTATAATTTTCCATCCCATTTGTGGCAGGGTTTTTTTATAAAAATTTTGCACCTCTTTCAAATTATTTTCACTTTTATAATAAACTAAGGTAATGCTGCCATTTACAGAATCAAAACCAAGCTCGTTATCGTTAATTTTACTTAAACCTTTAGCAAGAGGAATGTCTTTTGTGCCATCGACAAAATTTGTTGAAAATTGAGGCTCTTTATTGCTGTCAAAGGCTTGTGCTCCGTAAGAAAAAAATGTTATAAAAATAAGAGCAAGAATATTTTTTTTCATATTTGTATATTTTTTTAAATGTCATCAATGCTGGCAAACATTGCAATAAAAGCTTGAACGACCATTTTGCACGGCTTTTTCAATTAATGCACTACAAAACGTACATTTTTTTTGATAATTGCCATAAACTTTAAAATTATACTGAAAACTTCCTTTGCTTCCCTTTGCATCAACATAGTCATTAATCGAAGAGCCGCCTGATGAAATGGCATTTGCTAAGATATTTTTTATTGCCTTTACAAGCCCTTCAATTTCTTTTTTATTTAGCGACGAAGCAAGGCGCAGAGGTGAAATTTTTGCTTCAAACAATGATTCGTTAATATAGATATTTCCAACCCCGACAACAATTTTATTATCCATCATCGCGGTCTTGATATTCATGTTTTTTTTCTGCAATTTTTCGCTTAAATATTGCGCATCGAACAAGTCTTCAAGTGGCTCTGGTCCAAGCTTTGCAAGCATTTCGTAAGTATCTAAATTTTTGCTATAAATTAAATCAAGAAACCCAAAGCGTCGCGGATCGTTGAAAATTAAGCGCGAATCATTGTCAAGCGTGCAAATAAAATGATCGTGTTTTTTTGTCAAGCCTTGCAAATCAAGGCTGTGGATAATTTTTCCACTCATTCCTAAATGTACAATCAGGCTGCAATTATTATCAAAATCAACAATCATATAGCGCGCACGGCGACTAATTTTTCTTATTTTTGAATCTTGCAGTTTTAGAAAATCAAGCTTAGAATCAATTCGCAAGCGCTTTTCAGAGCGAAAAACATTTTTAATTTTTCTTCCAATTAAATGTTTAAGACCATTGCAAATTGTTTCAACTTCTGGCAGTTCGGGCATTTTTTATAAATAATATGACACAATTAAACGACGCTTTATTTAATTTTGGATTTAAAAATCAGGAAGCGCAAGAGGCATTTTTGGAAAATTTATATTTTGCTGGATATTTCGATAACGAAAAAATTTGGCAAACAATAAACCTAATGCAATACAATAAAGACGGCACCTTGACCGCTAAATGGAATAATCTTCGCCTTACTTTTTTATTTTTAAAGCGCGCAATTTCACGCGCCAAAGCTAATCAAAGTGATGTTACTAAATTTAGCGCAAAAAAACTTTTAGATAATTTTTTAGTAGCAGATATTTTTGATCATCAAGATGTTGAAGATGTAATTTTTTACATTGCGCAAAATGCTTTTGGAAGGCTGCCAAACCAGGAAAGAAACGAACTTCCGCATTATGAATGGATGGATTTATGCAAAGAAAAATATTTCACAAATTCAAAAAAACTTAACTTAATTGACGAAATTAATCCGGTTTTAAAAAAATATGATGAATGTTGGATTCAAGGCGCTGCAAGGCTTCGCGTTATTACCAGAATGAAATATCTAAAAAATTTACAAGAAAAAGGTATTGATGTTGGCACAGTCAGATTGCTTACCGGAGCTCGTGAATTATGGGCCGAAATTGCCGTAGTTAGCGACATAAACGAGTCAAAAGAATGCATGTTAAAACTTGCTAAAATTAATGACATTAAAATAAATGAAGACCAGCCATTTGTTATAAAAAAAATTGGCAATGCCGATCGCACTTATTTAAATTATGCGGCTGGCGAATCAAGGGTGATTACCGAAACCATGATGGCAAAAAAAACATATCGCGAAATTTTTGGTTATGAAATTGATCAAGTGGTTGATTCGGCCGCGGCCCTAGGATTAATGCGCCCCAACACCGAACAAAACGCCAAAGACGTCGCGCTTTATTTAAAAGAAAGAATTGATCGCAACGATTTTTCTGATAATAAAATTAATATTTTAGTAATTAGCAACCAGCCTTATTGCGAGCGTCAAGCGATTACAATTTCAAGGTCGATAAAAAAAATAATTCCTAACCGAGAAATAATTTGCGAAGGGGTAGGAGAGGCCGCCGCTGTTGGTGTTTCGGGTGTTCATTCTGAGCTTGGTGCGTTGGTAACGGAAATGTTTTTGCGAAAAATTGAGCAAGATAACGAAGCAAGAAAGCGTCCGCCAGAACAATTAATGTTTTCTAGCCGCTATGTTGGGGCGCTGTAAAATTTATTAAATATATTTCAAAATGATAAGTGAATTAAAAATTCCAGAAGAATTTAACAGCAATAAAGTATTGATGCATAGCTGCTGCGCGCCCTGCGCCGGAGACCTAATGCTGCGCATGAAAGAATCTAAAATAGAAGTAACGATATTTTTTTATAATCCAAATATTCATCCAAAAAAAGAATATGAAATTCGTAAAAATGAAAATATTCGTTTTGCTGAAAAATTAGGCATGCCATTTATCGACGCCGATTATGACGTGCAAAATTGGTTCGCGCGCGCCAAAGGCCTTGAACAAGCGCCAGAGAGAGGAGAGCGCTGCACAAAATGTTTCGACATGCGTTTTGAGCGCACCGCACTTTATGCTTTTGAAAATAATTTTAAAATCATCACAAGTTCTTTAGGAATTTCTCGCTGGAAAAATATGGATCAAATCAACGATTGCGGAATTCGCGCCGCCGCAAATTATGAAGGAATAAATTATTGGACCTACAACTGGCGCAAAGAAGGCGGCGCAAGTCGCATGTATGAAATTGCTAAACAAGAAGAATTTTACAAACAAGAATATTGCGGCTGCATTTTTTCACTGCGCGACAGCAATGCATGGCGCGTAAAAAACGGTCGCGAAGAAATAAAAATTGGCGAAGAGTTTTATAAAGAGATGGGGATAGAGGGTTAGTTTTTGATATAGTATACTTTAAGCTTAACTTGAGTATGTTATACCATTTTCGCTCTTAAATGATGGATGCGAATTTCGCGGGTCTCGCCTTTGCGCACCTATATTTAATAGGCTTTAAGCAGGCTCGCCCTAAAATTCACATCCCTCATTTAAGATTGAAAATGGTATTGGAAGTGGCAAATGGTATAAGCATGCCATATTTCCTGCTTTCGCATGAATGACAAGGTTTGCGAAGGGCGATAACTTAATGATGGGTGAAAATTACGTCGCCGCAGAAGCTTCTAATAGTTCTTTTTTTAACTCTAATAAATCATCTGGCAATTTAGTTTCAAATGTTAAATCGTTTTTTGTTCTTGGATGTGTAAAGCTTATTTTGTAAGAATGCAAAGCTTGTCGTGCAAAATTGGCGACAAGATTTTTTGTTTTGGTTTTTAAATTTTGTGGCGCAGTTTTTTTGCTAGAAGAATATGTTTGATCGCCAACAAGCGAGTGATTCATTGATTCCATATGGACACGAATTTGGTGCGTTCTTCCGGTTTCTAGATTGCATTCGATTAAGCTTATGAATCCATTGCAGAAAGTTTCTTTTGTTTTGTAGTAAGTTATGGCGCTGCGTCCGGGGCCTCTGGTAACTGACATTTTTACACGATTAGTTCTGCTGCGAATAATATTTTTATTTATCATCCCTTGTGTTGGGTTTAAGACTCCGTAGACAAAGGCAAGATAGCTTCTTTTGACTTTTCTTTCTTGTAAATCTTTTGATAAAGCTTGGTGGGTAAGATCATTTTTTGCGACAAGCATTAGGCCGCTAGTGTCTTTGTCTAGGCGGTGCACAATTCCGGGGCGAAATTCTCCACCAATTTCGGATAATTTATTTTTGTGGGTAAATAAAAGTGCATTTACCAAAGTGTCGTCGTGATTGCCGGCACCTGGGTGAACAGTAAGGCCGGCAGGTTTGTTGATTACTAATAAATCGCTATCTTCATAAATTATTTCAAAAGAAATTTCTTTTGCCTGAAGATGAGATAATTTTACTTCTGCTAAAGTTACAAAAATTTGTTGATCAAGTTTTGTTTTTAACGATGCAGTTGTTATTGCCTGACCGCTTTGGTCGCAAACTAGTTTTTCATCAATAAGTTTTTGAATTTTGCTGCGATTAATTTCTGGTTTTATGGCAAGAAATTTTTTGCTAAGAAATTTGTCTAATCTTATATTGATTTCATTTTGCGCAACTGTGAATTCGAATTTTTCAGTCATTTTATTTTTGTGAATGTTCGGCCAATTAAGCGTGTGAAAGGTATGATATCGCGGTTTCGGTTCAAAATCCAGCTAATTCTTCATGTTCACGAATTGCGAAGCGATCGGTCATGCCGGCAATATAATCGGAAATTAAAATCGCCAATTCGCTCTTGTCGGAAATTTTGTCGCTTAAAATTCGATATTCTTTTGGAAGGCAATCGGGACTTTCTAAATAAAAATTAAATAAGTCTTGAATGATAATATTAGCGCGGGCTGTCATGCGATTTACTTCGGTGTGACGATACATATTTGTCATCAGAAAATTTTTCAAAGATTGATGAACAAATTCCATTTTAGGCGAAAAGGTAACCAAGGTTTTTTTACAATTTCTGACATCATCAGAGGTAATAATTTTGTTGGCGTAAATATTATTTTGGGTATTATGAATTACGTCTATAACCATTTGCAAAGTCATGTGTTTCTTGGCTTCTGCGGCCAAAGATTCTCTGCGTATTTTTGGATATTTTTCTAAAATCTCGCGATAAATTTTGCCAATTAGTGGCAATTCTAAAACTTGCTCTATTTCAAAAAGTCCAGCTCGTAAGCCGTCTTCAATGTCATGGTTATTGTAAGTTATGTCGTCGGAAATGCCTGAAATTTGAGCCTCAAGCGATGCGCAATGTTCAAGATCAAGGTCATGCATGAAATTATATTTTCTAATGTAGTCATTGTTATGCTCGTAAGAATTTCCAAAAATTGATTTTTTTAAAAAAACTGGACCATTGTGCTTAACTACTCCCTCAAGAACTTCCCACGATAAATTTAATCCGTCAAATTCTATGAAGTAAGATTCTATTTTGGTAATAATTTTTAATGTATGCTCATTATGAGAAAAGCCGATTTTGGAATTAATTTTTTGCATCGCTGCGTTTAAGGCGTTCTCGCCGGCATGCCCGAATGGCGGGTGTCCAAGGTCGTGGGCAAGGGATACCATTTCGGCCAAGTCTTTATTTACTTTTAAGGCGCCAGCAATCCAGCGCGCTGTTTGCGCCACTTCAAGAGAGTGAGTAAGGCGCGTTCGGTAATGATCGCCTTGATAATTTACGAATACTTGAGTTTTATATTGCAGGCGGCGAAAGGCCGAAGAATTGATGATGCGGTCTCGGTCTCGTCCAAAAATTGAGCGATATTTTGCGTCGTCATAATTTTCATTGTAAAGTCTTCCAAGTGAGTTCTCTTCAATGGTGGCAAAGGTTGCAAGATCGCTATTCATATATGATTTATAAAATTATTTTATTTTTTTACACCTTCCCATTTTGTCGTAATCGCGCGACAATTACTTTCTAAACTTAAAATATAATCGGCAATTCTTAAATTTGCGTCATTATCGCAATAGCCGATGAATCGTTGGCGCAGCTTGGCTAATTCAATTTTTGTGTATAATTCATTTTTAGTATTAAAATTATTTCTTTGATCAATTTTCTTTTTTTCGGCAGGTGAAATTTCTTTTGCTTGAAATTTATTTACGTCGTCTTGACTTAGTCCTAAAGAGGCTAGGGTGTGATTGTTGCTAAAGTTGGCAAACATGTTGAAGCGTTCTATTTCTAATTGAGTCGTGTTGTCAATTTTCAATAATGAATCTGGAAAATTTAAATAAGATTTTTTTTGGCAAGAAGATTTTTCTTTTAATTGGCGAGCAACTTTCGCTTCTTTGATGGTGGTAAAGCATTGTTTTTGCTGGTCAAAATCATATGCGCAATTTTTATAATATTCGCTTCTAAAATGAAATTTTTCGCCGCAAACTGGATAGGCTTCTTTTGCTTTTCTTGATAATTCAATTTCGTTATCAAGGCGTTTATTTTGTACGAACCTTGTGCTGTAGGTGTCAGAAGGTCTTCTGAAATAATCAATTTTTCGATAAGGAGGAATTAATTGTAGTTCGATAATTAATTTGCGACGACAGCCAAGGTAGTCTTCAATTTGCGATTGATCTAAAGTGTTGATGTCGTAGCCAAGCGTTACGCATGCTTCGTGGTCGTTGTTGCTAAATTGACTATTGCGTCCGTCGCCCCATTCTTCGTAGGTTTTAACAAAGCTTTCTTGCAATGTTTTTGTTAGCTTCTTAATTAAAACATTATGTTCAATATTTTCTTTTGTGATGTCATTTTGCATTTTATGTGACGCAAGAATAATTCGGCAGCGCCAATAAATTTCAGCTTTTAAGCCATCCGTCTCATCTTGAAAATCAAGGCCTAAGGCGATACAAAATTGATGATCTTCGCGTTCAATTTTTTGTAATTTTGTTTCTGTTGATTTTTGATGCAGGCACGACGCAAGTAAAGGCGAGGTTAAAAGCAGCATTATAAAAAAATTTTTTTTTATAAAATTGAAATGCATTGGTTATAATTTTTCATCCTCTTGGGCTTGTTTAAAATCTTTCACTAATTGTTCTTTGGCAGAGCGCCGCTCTTCTTCTTTTTTATCTTTTTCAAATTCTTGTAAAATTTCTATTAAGTGCGGTATCCAATTTTTGGGATCAGGAATTTCTTCAGGATTTTTTTCTAATTCGGCCTTAATAACTTCGTCGGCTGCGGCAATTGTAATCTGGTCGGCGGAAAGAATTTTTGCGGTTTCGTGCAAGTCGCTTAAGTTAAAAGTTGCGATTAACGATTCGCCGCCGTGACGCAAAAGAAAGTTGCGGTCATTGATGTCCATCATTTTAATTATTTCGATTTCGTCGTCGGCTAGTTCGAAAGTTTTGGTGTAAAATTCGTGTTCCGTTGGGTCGGATAAATAAATTTCTGTCGCTAAATTTTCTTTAATGATGTTTGAAATTTCGCTTTGCCCAATGTCGTCAGAAGTTGTTGCAGCAAAAATAACCATGCAATTTTTTTCGCGCATTTTTTGCAAAATGGCAGAAAGATCTGGCGCGATTACTTGATTATCAAGCATTTCCCAAGCTTCATCAAAAACAACAATTGTTTTTTCGCCATTTAAATTTTCTATAATTTTATGCAAAAGATAAGTCATTACCGGAATTAAAATCGGCTTATGATCAATGACTTCGCTTAAATCGAAGGCGTTAATTTTTTGCGACCAGTCAATATCTTTGTAAGAAGAAAAAATATTTCCCAATTTTTCGCCATTCCAAATTTTTAATTTTTTATAAATTGTGCGCGTTTCTTGAGTGTTAAAAAAATTAAACAAAGTCAAGAAAGACGGCGATTCTGACTGTAAAATTTTTTCAACTATTTTTGGAATTGAAGCAATTTCATGATCAGGAATTTCGCCTTTTAAAAACATTAAAAGATGTTGAATCCAATTGCTAACAAAGGTGATATTTTCTGCGGTGTTTTTTAGCAAGAACGGATTCATGTGCAAGAATTCAGGGTCTTCGCGGTCGCAAACGATGCGAAAATAATTTCCGTTAATGGCTTTAAAAAAAACTTTCGCAGCCTGATTTGAATCAAAGTAAATAATTTTTGTATCAAATTTACGACTTTGCGCTAAAAGAAAATTTGTGAAAGTGGTTTTTCCAGAGCCTTCTGCGCCAGTGATTAAGGTGTGGCCTAAATCTTTGTCGTGAAAATTAAAAAAATATGGAGTGTTCATTATTGTTTTAAGCACGGTAACTGCGCTTCCCCAATGATTGCCAGAAATTGCTCCGCAAGGAAAGCTGTGCAAAGCCGCAAAACCAGCGGTTCGAAGGGTGTTGATAATTTTTTGGCGACGTAAAAATGCAAAATTTCCAGGTAATTGCGCCCAAAAACAATGCTCTAAATAAAGGTCTTCGCGCACTAGAACGAAGCCAAGTGAGGTGAATTTTTCAAATGCTAGCAAAATGTCGGACTCAAGTTTATCTTTGTCGCTGTTGATTATCATTATGGTTGTTTGCAATTTTCCATAATCGGTTTCGCTTTCTTTGTTGCTTTCGATAAAATTAGCAATTCCGCTTAATTGACGAAAGTCTTCATCGCCGCTAATTTGTGCTATATAATTTTGATGTTCGTAAACTTCTAAATCTTTTCTATCAAAACTAAAATCGAAAGATTGTGAAATTATAAATTCGATTGGTTGTTGCAAAATTTTATCGAGTAATCCTGTTGAAACTTCGTGATATTCTTTAAGCGAAAGAATTGCTGCGAAATTTTTTCCTTCTTGATTAATTACTTCTAATTCGCGTTGTCCAAAAGCAAGTTTGCTGCTGGATAAATCACTAGAAATATCATTTGCGTTCAATGGATATCTGCCTTCGTGCAAATTACAAATTTTTCCAAAAAAGCGCATTGGTTCAGAATATAAAACGCCTTGCCAATCATTTATCGTCAATAATTTTGCACCATATTCGTTAATTTCGGCAAGAATTTGTAGCGTAAGTTTGCTTAATTTTTTATGAGTTTCGCTGATAAAATTTTTATGCAATTTTTGCGTCGATTTATAAGAAAACGAGCGCGAGAAAGATTGGAAATTCATGATTGAGCTGTCGAATCCTTCGGCGATGATTGTTATGTAAAGCTCATTAACAAACTGATCTTTGAAATGATTTTGCTCAACCCAATCATCATTTAATTTTTTGCAGAAAAAATCAGAAAATTCTCCCGGTGGTACGATATTTTTTTTGCGCCTAATTGTGTGAAACCAAAAAGCGAATTTATTGTCTTTAACATTGTCCGCAATGGCGTCTCGCACGGTGTCGCGCAGCGAGACTAAATCGGAGGCGATAGATTCTTTGTTAAAGCCCGTAATGCGAATTACTTGTAAAATTTCGCCATTTTTAGTGATGATTGTTTCGGGATCATAATGACAAACGTAAGGAATGAAGTCTTCATCGGGCTTTTTTGCGACGGCCCTTTGCGGATTTGGTTTTTTTAAAATTTTTGCGAGTATTTCCATTTTAGTAAAAATTATACCAGTTGCCACTAGCGACTAAATTTTGGCAAAATAATTTTGATGATAAAATTTTAAAGAAAAACCAGTCGTATCAGGCGATACGGATGATTTTTATTTGAAATTTTAGACTAAAATTATGAAGCATAAATTTATAGTTATTAGCGATAACTGGTATTAGACATAATTTATTCTAACGACGTCTACCTTTTTGCAATATCTAAATAATCTCTTTTCGTATATCCGCTGTAAAGTTGCCTTGGGCGCCCAATTTTAAAAGCCTTGTCTTCAATCATTTCTTTCCATTGCGCAATCCAGCCAGCAGAGCGGGCGCAGGCGAAAATTACGGTGAATAAACTTGATGGAATTCCTAAGGCTTTATAAATTATTCCTGAATAAAAATCGACATTTGGAAATAATTTTCTTTCGATGAAATATTCATCATGCAGCGCAATTTTTTCAAGCTCGACTGCAATGTGAAGAAGTGGATCGTCTTTTATTCCTAGCTCTTGCAAAACTTCGTCGCATGAGGTTTTAAGCACTGCGGCGCGTGGGTCGTAATTTTTGTAAACGCGGTGGCCAAAGCCCATCAAGCGGAAAGGGTCGTTTTTATCTTTGGCGCGTTTGATAAATTCGGGAATGCGGTCAACTGTGGCAATCTGTTGCAGCATTTCGATAACTTCTTCATTTGCGCCGCCATGTGCCGGACCCCACAGTGACGCTATTCCGGCGCCAATGCACGCAAATGGATTTGCGCCAGATGACCCAGCCAACCTTACAGTAGAAGTAGACGCGTTTTGTTCGTGATCAGCGTGCAAAATAAAAATGCGCTCCATCGCCTTAGCAATTGTAGGGCTTACGGTGTATTTTTTATTTGGCGTTGCAAATAGCATATGCAGAAAATTTTCGGCAAATCCTAAATTGTCTTGCGGATAAATAATTGGTTCGCCAATCGAATATTTGTAGGCCATGGCGGCCAATGTTGGCATTTTTGCGATAATTTTATAAACAACATCCATGCGGCCTTCTTCAGTTTTTACGCACATTTGTTCGTGATAAAAAGCAGAAAGCGAAGCAACGGCGCCAACCATTATGGCCATTGGGTGCGCGCGTCTAGGAAACCCGCGATAAAGAATGTGAAGTTGCTCGTGGGCTAAAGTATTTTCTTTAATTTTTTTGCAGAATTTTTCATATTCGGCGCTTGATGGCAGTTCGTTGTGAATTAGCAAATAGCAAAGTTCAAGATAGTCACTTTTTTGCGCTAATTCTTCAATTGAATAGCCGCGGTGCCTCAATATTCCTTGATCGCCATCAATAAAAGTAATTTTTGATTCGCACGAAGCCGTTGATAAAAAACCAGGGTCATAAGTAAACATGCCGCTTTCTTTGTAAAGCGCCGAAATGTCAATTACGTCTTGACCAATTGAGGCCTTGTAAACCGGAAGGTTAATTTGTTTATTATTTGGTAAAATTAATTGCGCAAAAGTTTTGTTGTTTTCCATAATTATTCTCGTGAATATTATTATAATAATGCTATGTTGAATTGAAGGCAGTTTTTTTTCAACAAGTATTTAATTTTTCTCATGAATTCGCTTGGCATTAATAAAAATCCGGCAGATACAAAAGTTGTGGTTGCAATGTCGGGGGGCGTTGATTCTTCTGTTGTGGCTTGCATGTTAAAAGAGCAGGGCTACAACGTAATTGGCATTACGCTACAACTTTATGATATTGGCGAGGTCTTGAAAAAAAAGAATGCCTGCTGTGCTGGTGTTGACATTATGGATGCAAAAAAAGTGGCCAATAAACATAATTTTGCGCATTACGTTTTGAATTATCAGAATTTATTCAAAGAATCGGTGATGGATGACTTTGCGGACAGCTATTTGCAAGGCGAAACGCCAATTCCGTGTGTAAAATGTAATCAGTCGGTAAAATTTCGTGATTTAATGAAAGTGGCGCAAGACCTTAACGCTGATGCCTTGGCGACCGGTCATTATGTAAAACGCGTTATGCCAGAAAATTCAGATGTTTTTGCGAATGGTAATAAAGCTGATTATGACAAAACTTTCGAAATAAAAAACGCGCAATTGCATAAGGCTGTTGATGAAAACAAAGATCAAAGTTATTTTTTATTTGCAACAACTCAAGAGCAACTTAATTTTTTGCGCTTTCCTTTAGGCGGAATGCATAAAGATCAAACTCGTCAAATGGCCGTGAAATATGGCTTGGAAATTGCCAATAAGCCCGACAGTCAAGATATTTGCTTTGTGCCAAATGGCAATTATGTTGATGTGATAAAACGCATGCGCCCTACGGCTTTCAAGGCTGGAGACCTTGTTCATATTGAGACAAAAAAAATTCTTGGCAAGCATGATGGTATTATTAATTTTACCTTAGGACAGCGACGCGGCCTAGGCATATCTTATCAAGAGCCACTTTTTGTAATAAAAATTGACCCAAAAGAAAATATTGTTTACGTTGGTGAAGAAAATTTTTTACAGAATAAAAAATTTATTATACGCGACATAAATTGGTTAACAAAAAATAATTGCGAACAGTTTGAAGCCAAGGTGCGCCTAAGGTCAAACCATGAAGAAGAAAATGCTATAATTACATTATTGCCAAATAATAAAGCAGAAATTGTAATGAAATCAATGACAAGAGCGATTACTCCGGGGCAAGCTTGCGTAATTTATCAAGACTCGCAAGTGCTTGGTGGAGGGTGGATTACTAAGGATATTTCTTAGAACCTGTCTAACATCTTTTTTATTTTCAGATTTTGTCATATTTTTAGCGCTTTTTTGATAAAATTATGATAAATATCGGGAATATTTTGAATAATTTTATCAAAAAATAAGCAAAAATAGGGTAAAATATGGAAATAAAAAAGATATTAGACAGGTTCTTAGGCGCCGTTATTTAATTTATAATTAATATGATTGATTTATTTGGCGATGGGTTTTTCGCTAGAGATTCTGATGATACTCTTTCATTGAATGAAGGTGCTGTAAGTAGAGCTGGAAATTATTATGATATTTTAGAGATTAATACAAATGCGAATGAAAAAGAAATTGAAGTGGCGATTAAAAAAGCTAGGGCTAAATATCATCCAGATAAATATCATCCAGACAAAAAAGAGCGAGCTACAAAAATATGTTATCATATTTCTAAGATATCGGGGGTTTTGCAAGATGAGAGTCTAAAAGAAATATATGATAAAGAGCATGATAAATTGAAGCCGCCTACAGAGAGAGTTTTTAGGGGGTCGCCTGAGAAGTCGAAGCATGAATATATTGATCCGCAGGATCAGAAAGCTATGATTTTGTAAGATTTATAACATCAATTGGTCAAAGGTTTGAGCCGCATATAATTTATGAGGTAAAAACATCTTTTTTACAACCTTTGGAGTATGGATCTATAAAAATAAAAATTGGACAAAATGGGTTGATTTTTAGTCCAGAGCAGCGCTTGGCGGTCGTTGAAATGCTTGGTGCATTTAAGGTTGCAAATGATTTTGTCAGAGAATTTAACGACAATCCAGAATTTAATCTGTTGCAGGCTTGTGTTTATTTTGAGAAAGGGATTTATAAGATTAAGTTTGAGGATAAAAAGTCATTCGCAGAAAAATCGGATTGGGGATATGGGGCTTACCCCCCATCACTTTCAAAAACCCCTTGCAATCACAACAAACCCAAGCTAAAACTACATGATTTAACCAATAAGTTAAATCATGAATCAATCTCGCAGCCTAAAAGAAGCGAAGCTTCTC
>Ga0114971_10002291_pt1 | contig 13178 bp, 14 predicted proteins | sample M_140625_MF_Meta_FD_87320 | JGI IMG/M metagenome (GOLD analysis project Ga0114971, IMG submission 87320) | Freshwater microbial communities from Lake Montjoie, Canada to study carbon cycling - M_140625_MF_MetaG | ecosystem: Environmental > Aquatic > Freshwater > Lake | place: Lake Montjoie... | reverse complement strand
TAAGATCTTTCAAGCGCGGGGGATTAATCCCTAACTTGATTGACAAAAGCTTTTCTTTTGAAACAACTTTGAGACATTTTCCTTGAAATTCAATAAGTTCGACATGGTTGGATAACGCATTGTGATTTAAATCATTTCGCAAGAATATATCGACATGCCTGGTTGGTCGATCAGGATCCAGAAATGAAAAAACGAGCGCATGCTTCTCATAAATGATGCTGGAAATAACGTTTTCATCCAAAAGAGTCAGCGGATCAATTGGCACCCTAGGTTGAAGTCCCAATTTTTTCATAGAATCAAGAAACTTCGTAAAGTTTCCGCGGTCTAAAGCTACAGCAATATCAACATCTAATGTAACTCTCTCTACGCCATGAAGAACACACGCAACACCGCCAGCGATAATAAAATCAACACCACTATCCACCAAAGTCGAAAGAATTTCCTCGTAATCACCCATTAGTTTTTAATAGGCGACTCAGAACTTTCCAGCGAGTGCCTTGACGAGAGGAAGAACTTTGCCGAAAAACTTATACCAACCGGCAACCTGGCCAGCGCGGGATTTTTCGAAGTGAGCGGAAGGTGAGGCCGGGTCGATGCTGGACTCGAGGAGACTAAGTCGGTTGGGGCCGTTTTCGAGATGGGGGTGGATGCAGTCGCGGAGGTAGCCGCTGGCAAGCTTGCGCAAGCTGGTCTCGGCAGTGAAATGTTCTTTGCGGACTCCAGGAAGATAGACTTGATTCACGGCCCCAAGAGAACGAAGCCAGCGGAGGCCCTCGCTGGCAGACCCGCGACTGAGTTGGAGACGATTCTGCACGTCATCCAGCGAAAGTGGCTCCTGAGTGCTGAAGAGAAGGCCATAAATTTCACCGATGGAACGCGGCAACGAGAGGACACCGAAAACACTAATAAAAAGTGTGACGGACTCGAGCTGAAATGCACTAAGTGGCTGGGAAGAAGCCACCAGATCCCCTACCCGTTTAGATGGCGAGACCTTTAAAGACAAGCTGCCGCCTTTGGTAATGGGTGTGTCTTTTACCTGCGACTGGTCTAGAATGTTTTTTTCCACAAGCCTCAATGAGGGGAGAGATGAATTAATACGTTATGCGATATGAGAAATTGTTCAATATATTTTGAACGTTTTAATCTACATCTGAAAATGAAGATTTGCATGCGGCTCCTTGCAAAATTACGTAAAAAAACTGGTAGAGCGAGGCCATTTTCATCATCAAACTGCCTTCATTTCATGGCGCAATGATTCCAATCTATCCACGATCTCCGGTTGCTCCTTGGCCTCACAGAGTGGTTCAAGTTCCGTGATGATATAGGTCCAATCCAAATTCGCAGGGCCTTGGCGCACAATGATTCCACGTACATCATGCCAATCGATGACCCTGTTTGCAAAGGCCTTCATAACGATTAAATCTTCGGCCGTGCAAATTCGAACAGCGCAATCCGACTCTACCTCGACCATCACTGAGCGATCCACAACAGACTCCTCAAATGGCAGAGCCGCAAGTGCGATATCGATACCTACCCCAGAAGAGTGCTTCAGAAGCAACACTCGGTTTTGCAAAGCAAAATCCCTCACATCTGGAAGACGGCCCGCATAGTGCTGCAACAACTCATCGACAAACGTTTCCTCTTCGCCAAATCCTGTCAGCAATGAAATATCCACATCCATCGTCATTCTAGGTTCACCCCAATGCTGAACGGCAAACCCTCCGATCACACAAAATCGCCATCCACGATTCTCACAAAACTCGCCCATCTCTGCAGCTAAAAGCGAAAGTTCATTCATGTTTTCGCAACTTCCGGAAGCACCGCTGCTGTTCTACTAAACCCGACCACATAAGAGGCGGGTGCGTCGGTAATGCAGCTAGGACCGCCCCAGTGAAAAATTTCATAGCTCTCGCTGTGTTCGCATGCCTTATATCATTATCACGAACCATATCCATCACAGAGGCTGCAGCATTCCATTGCAACACTCTAGCTTTTATTAAATTCTTGAGTTGTGAATTCATAAAAAAATTCTGGAACTTCGAAAAATTATAATGAAATAATTTGGGGAGATTTTTGTTGAAGGAAACGATTCGTCAATTTCTCAGCCTTGGCAAAGCTACGAGATATTGGCATGGATATTCTCATCTTCAAGGATCGCGTATAAATTGGCGGTTTGTGAGTAACGGGGTGGCGACGACTGACCAAGAATCCGGCGAGTGACCACAAGGGGAGGGATACGGCGCCTGTTTAAGGAATTGCCGATCGCCCCCGTGATGATAAGCGCTCCATTTAAAGACAAGCTACCGCCTTTGGTAATGGGTGTGTCCTTTACCTGCGACTGGGCTAGAATGATCTTTTCCACAAGCCTCAATGAGGGGAGATATGAATTAATACCTTAGGCGATCTTGATAATTGTTCAATATATTTTGAATGAACTGCAGGAATTTGGTCAGAGTTGAAATCTGGCTTTACAGCGCTATGGGAAGAGGGAAAAACATGAAAGTTGCTTCAGGAGGAAGCATTTTAATAAATTGGAGAGGAAAAAGTGTCTAGGGGACGATTTCGGTACCGATTCCGGCGTTAGTGAAAATTTCGAGCAGAAGGCAATGCTGGATATGGCCACCGACCATGTGGATTTTTTTGACTCCTTGTTGTAATGCGGCTGTGGCTGAGCGGACCTTGGGAATCATTCCACCGGCAATGACCTTCTGCTGGATGAGGGATTCCACTTGGGCGATGGTCACGCTCGGAATGAGAGACTCCTTGATAGAGGGATCGCGCATGATCCCAGCGACGTCCGTAACAAAAATGAGCTTAGCTGCTCCGATCTGCGTGGCGAGGGCTGCGGCGGCGATGTCGGCATTGACGTTGAGAACAACGCCATCAACTGTCGCGCCGATAGGACTGATGACAGGAACAATCTCAGAGGCGACGCACGCTTTAATGGCTTCAATATTGACTCCTTCAGCCTCACCAACGAAACCGATGTCGATCAATTCCCCGTCTTGAATCACTTGTTTGTCTAATCGGCGAGCTGAGAAAACATCTTTGCCCGAGAACCCTTGGGCGCGTCCACCAAACTCATTGATCGTTGAAACGATGGAGGGGTTGATTTCCTTATCGAGTGTTTCCTCGACGATTTTGATGGCCGTAGCATCTGTGACTCGAAGCCCATCAATAAAGCGGGCATGAAGGCCTGCCTCGCGCATTCTGGAAGTGATGGCCTTGCCTCCACCGTGAACTAGCACAGGGTTGATGCCTACGGCCTCGAGAAAGACGACATCGCGGAGAAATTTATCAACGATCTGCTCATCCTCCATAGCCGCGCCTCCATACTTAATAACGAAAGTCTGGCCCCGGTATTGTTGGATGTAGGGGAGAGCTTCAATGAGGGCCTCGGAGCGAGATTCGGGAGACATATTCATTTTTTTATTCACCAAGATTCAGGCGGACGTATTCCTCAGTCAAATCCGTTGTCCAAACATAATACGAAGCCTTTCCCACATTCAAATCGACTCGGACTTTAAATGCTTTTTTTGCGGCGATCGCGCGGAGTTTTGTGAAGGGCGTGGTAGCGGCAATGCCATTTTTGACGGCGGCCAGATTGTCGTAGTAGATGTCGGTTTTCGACTCTTTCATCTTAATACCAGAATAGCCTACCGCATCGAGAATGCGGCCCCAGTTAGGATCACCACCGGCCCATGCGCATTTAACCAAAGTGGAGTTCGCAATGGCTTCGGCAGCGGCGCGGGCTTCTTTTTCTGTAGCAGCACCGGTGACCTCGACTTCAACAAAGCGGGAAACCCCCTCCCCGTCGCTCACGATCATGCGGGCCAAGGCACGAGTCACTTCATCCAACGCTTCATCAAAAATACTTGCGGAAGGAGTCACTCCGCTAAGGCCATTGGCGAGCAAGATAACCGTGTCGTTCGTGCTCATGTCACCATCGATGGTGATGCGGTTAAATGAATTTGCGACGGAGCGGCGAAGAGAGGCGCGAAGAGCGGGTTGGGAGATGGCGGCATCCGTCGTGACGACACAAAGCATGGTCGCCATGTTCGGATCTATCATCCCTGCACCCTTGGCGATCCCACCAATACGAAACGTGCCATTGGGTGTTTTGACTTCCACCGCGAACTCCTTCGCGAAGGTGTCGCTGGTCATGATCGATGCCGCCGTTGCCTTGCTACCCGTGCGCGTCGGATAGAGCTCAGCAATGCCTTTTGGGATGCGATCCATCGGGAGTGGAACCCCTATGCGGCCCGTCGAGCAGATCAGAACCTCGGTCGGCTTGAGATCAAGTAGGGCGGCCGTAGCCGCCGCCATCGCCTTTGCGTTTTTGAGTCCACTTTCGCCGGTACAGGCATTCGCATTGCCGCTATTAAGAATGACCGCACGATTGCGACCGGCTTTCAAATGTATAGCGGAAACAAGCACTGGAGCCGCTTTGACTTTGTTTGTGGTGAAGGTCGCAGCGGAATGAGACGGTGCCTCGGAGAAAACGACGGCTATATCATCACGAGTCACTTCGCCATTTTTGATACCGCACCCACTCGCCCCAGCAAGAAATCCTTCCGGAGCGCAAACGCCCCCTTTTATCTTTTTAATATCACTCATAGCAAACCAGCCGTTTCGTCGAGCGCGGCCATCAGGTTGAAGTTCTGCACAGCTTGTCCAGCCGCGCCTTTGACGAGATTGTCTTCCGCTGACAGCAATATCACCCTGCCGGTACGAGTATCGAAGCGAGAGGAAATATCGCAGAAATTAGTGCCAGTCACATTTTTGGTGTCGGGGAAGTTTTTGATCACACGAACAAATGGCTCTCGAGTGTAGGCCGCCTCAAGCGCAGACTGGATCGCCTCACCGGAAATACCTGCGGCAGGCTTGGCAAAAATGGTGGTGTGGATACCTCGAGTCATTGGCGCCAGGTGCGGCGCGAACGAAATCACCACCGGCTTCTTTGCAGCCAGACTCAACTCCTGCTCGATCTCGGAAAGGTGACGATGCTTGGGAAGCCCATAAGCATGCAGGCTTTCGTTGCACTCTCCGAAGAGCAAGGAGACATCGGCCTTGCGTCCGGCCCCGCTAACCCCGCTGGCGCTTGAAACCAGAATATCCTCAGCACAAATCATCCCCTCGCGCAGGAGCGGGACCAATGGCAGCAGGATACTCGTCGGATAACACCCGGCCGATCCCACGAGTTGAGCCGAACGAATGGCTTCACGATGAATTTCAGGGAGTCCGTAAACAGCGGTTTTTAAAACATCAGGTGCAGGATGATCTTCACCGTAAAACTCACGATAAACTCCTGCATCGCGCAGACGAAAATCTGCACTCAAATCAATCACTCTCTTCCCCGCACGGCAGAGCGGCAGAGCGAACTCTGCAGCCAATCCATGAGGGAGAGCCAAAAAGAAATACTCGGCGCGTGAGGCCAAAAGAACTTCAAGCGAAGGTTCGGTGAAAACCAGATTTGAAAACTCCCCCACCCCGACCAGCCGTGGAAGCACGTCTTCGGCAGCTTTGCTTGCATGTTGGCGGGACGTGATCGCTACGATCTCGACTTGCGGATGGCGAGCCAGAATCGCACACAATTCCTCGCCGGAATATCCATTCGCTCCAACGATGGCTACAAGAATGCGAGAGACTGGTTTCATGGTTTTTTTTATTCAGTAGCCATCGAAAGCGCGCGCTCAAATCGAGCCAACGTCCGATCTTTGCCCAAGACCTCAAAAATCTCGTAAAGACCAGGCCCAACCGAACGACCGCTCACAGCGACACGCGCAGGATGGACAAGCTCACCGGTTTTGACTCCAAGTCCCGTTGCCGTCGCCTTGAGCGCGGCCTCGACGGTGACGTGTGTCCAGTCGCTCACTTGAACGAGAGAAGCTTGGAGGGCTTGCAAACGAGCGAGTGAACCCGGCTTTTTAAGACTTTTTTCGACGGCTTCAGGATCAAATGGGAACGCATCCGAGAAAAGAAAAGCAATCCAATCGGGCACATCGCTGAGGTGTTTGACCTTGGCCTTCACGATGGCGAGGGCCTGAATAAGTGCCTCATCCGTTCCAAAGGCAATGCCGGCTTTATCAACGAAGGGCTTAGCGAGTTCGGAGAAACGAGCCAAACTCATCGCAAGGATGTGCTGCCCATTAAGCCAAAAACATTTATCGAGGTCGAAAATTGCGTTTCTGCGATTCACTTTATCTAAGCCAAAAAGCGAAAGGATTTCCGCCGTAGTGAGTCGCTCACGATTCTCCCCCGGCGACCATCCGAGCAAGCAGAGGTAGTTTGCTACGGCCTCTGGCGTGTATCCGCCATCCATGAAGAAGGTGATGCTCGAGCCTCCATCTCGTTTACTGAGCTTCTTGCCCTCCGTATTCAAGATGAGTGGAATGTGGGCAAATTTCGGCGGCGTGACACCGAGAGCGTTGTAAAGTTCGATGTGCTTGGGAGTGTTCGAAAGATGGTCTTCACCGCGAATCACGTGAGTGAGCTGCATTTCGATGTCGTCCACCACATTCACAAAATGGAAAATCCACGATCCATCAGGACGGCGGATCGTCATGTCGGGATGCGTAGCGGGGTTCGACATATCGAACTCGATCCGACCGCAGATGAGGTCCTCGACGACCACGGTTTTGCGGGGTGAACGGAAGCGGATCGCCCCATTATCCTCGTAAACATGCCCACCCGCTTCGAGCGTGGCCAGATGCTTGGCATAGATATCAGAGCGTTCGCTCTGCTGATAAGGGCCAAAGGGACCTCCTTTGTCCGGACCTTCATCCCAATCCAGACCGAGCCAGTTCAACCCATCATAAATCACTTGGCGCGCTTCTTCGGTATTCCGTTTCTCATCGGTATCCTCAATGCGGAGGATGAATGTTCCTCCATGCTGGCGTGCGTAGAGCCAATTAAAAAGAGCCGTCCGAGCTCCTCCTACGTGAAGGTATCCGGTCGGTGATGGAGCAAATCGCGTGCGAACTATCATCTGAGGAGGAAACGTGATTCTGCGGAGAAAAACAAGACTTCAAGCAAACCACCGAGTTCCGCGAACCAGCGCTCCCCTCCCACCCCAGATTGGCAAAAGTGAAATTCCCCCTTTCTTTGCGTAGACGATTTGTGACTGAATGCGGTCCTTGTGTCTGAAAAAAATTCCGCCTTCATCTCCCTTGCAGCGACGCTTAAAAGCGGGCAAGTCTTCCACTGGGATCCATTGCCAGATGGATCTTGTATAGGCCTCATCGGCGACCATCTGGCCCGCGTTTCGGAGATAAACCAACAAATCGTCATCGAGCAAGGCGACCCAGAAATCCTTCATCGCTATTTTTCCCTCGATCATCCGCTGGATCAAATTTACGCGGCTTTTCCAAAAGATCCGCTCAGCCAAGAAGCCCTCACCCTTTGCCACGGCCTTCGCATCTTGCGCCAACCTCGATGGGAATGCCTCGCCACCTTCATCACCAGTTCCATGAAGCAGGTCGCACACATACGATCTATGTCGGTTGCAATTCGGAACCGTATTGGCACGCCCGTGCCAGGCTCACCCCATCCAGCATACCCGTCCTTTGAATCTCTTGCCCTCTCGGACGAAAAAACTCTACTCGAATGCGGACTCGGCTACCGCGCGGCGAACCTCCTCAAAACCGCCCGCCTCCTCACTGAAGGGGCAATCGAATTGGAAGCTCTCCAAAAGCGATCCACTACAGAATTGCGCGCCGCGCTTATGACTCTTCCGGGTGTCGGCGTAAAGGTCGCCAACTGCGTTTTACTTTTCGCCTATGAACGACTCGACGCCGTCCCGATCGATGTGTGGATTCATCGCATTCTTATAGCCATGCGAAATGGCCGAGAGGGAACACCGACGCAACTAGCGAAGTACGCGCGCCGTCGCCTTGGCCCCTATGCGGGCTATGTACAGCAATATCTCTTCCACCAAGCCAGAACGGATAAAAAGAACTCCCGCGCCAGCGTAAAATCTCCCGCCTAGATTCCAAGTTCAGATCGCCTGTGTATAGACTAAGAGTATATCAAAGGACTTTGCCCGCTTGGAGTCGCTTTACTTATCACGGTCGTAAAGAATCCGTAGCCATCCGACGTCAAATCGGCACACCATTTGCCCATCGATAATGATTTCCGAGAACTCACGAACGAGTATAAATAAAAAAACGATGACGAAAAGTTTCAGCCTCTTTCTAGCCCTTCGCTACCTTAAGCCGAAGCGGACGTTTCTCTCCACAATCACACTCGTATCCATATTGGGAGTCACACTGGGCATCATGGTTTTGATTCTCGTGATCTCAGTGATGACAGGATTTGAGCAGGAACTAAGGCGAAAAGTTATCGGCTTCGACGCCCACGTGATTGTTGCAAATGGGGGAGTCCTCGAGGACTGGGAAAAGACGCGCGACATTTGCATCGGCACGAGTGGAGTGACAGCGGCAGCTCCATTTGTTCAAGGTCCCGTGATTGTGGAATACCAGCATCGGCGTCTTGCCCCCAAGATTCGGGGGGTCGATCCTGAGCTTGAGAAAGAAGTCGTCAACATCGCGGATTTCATCATCGAGGGCACATACGATCTGAACGGAAGCAAGACCGTTCTTGGCTCCGAGTTGGCAAAGGAATTAGGGGTGAACGTCGGAGAAATCATCACTATATATTCTCCAGGAAATTTCAATAATATCTTGGATGAGATTGACCGCATCCAGAACTCTCCGGACAAAACCAAGGACGTGTCTTCACTTAAGGAAATGATTCTTCCCACAGAACTGGAAGTCGCCGGCATTTTCGAAAGTGGACGTTACCTCTATGATAGCGAGTTTCTCATTGTTCCACTGCACATCGGGCAGGAACTCTACAATCTCGGCGGCGCCGCCCACGGTTTGGCATTGAAAACGCAAAACGCCAATCTGGCCGATCAGATTCGAGACAAGCTAGCCCCCCGTCTTCCCGACTCCCAATACGCTCTGACTTGGATCGATATGAATAAGCAGATCTTTGATGCGATTCGTATGGAGCGGAGTGTCATGTTTTTTCTGCTCATGTTCATCATTCTCGTAGCGGCATTTGGCATTATGAATACGCTTATCACCGTGACCGTGCAGAAGACCCGCGAGATCGGGGTGATGAAGGCCCTCGGTGCGCAAACCCACCAGATCATTGGTGTCTTCTTGGCTCAAGGCATGGTCGTGGGTGTCTTCGGCACAGCCACTGGCCTAGCGCTCGGGATTAGCATGGTACAATATCGCAACGAAGTGAGTCGCTTTCTTTCCAATGCCTTTCACATTGAGATCTTCCCCCCCTCCGTTTACCAATTCAGCGAAATCCCGGCAGAAATCGTCACCTCCGATGTCGCTATCATTTGCGTGAGTGCATTTGCGATATGTTCACTGGCCGCCTTGATTCCTGCTTGGTTTGCAGCGCGCCTAGACCCTGTGAAAGCACTACGTCACGAGTGATTTGACAAATGGGCCCAGCTTCTATTATCTAAAACCATGTCAGAAAAAATCTCCGACCCGCAAGACCCATTTATCCGCACCATTTTGATCTCAGCCAGCATCGGTGCCGTTATCGGATTTCTTACAACTGTCTTGGTTGTTACTGTAATGATTTCCTTGAATTTCAATTTTCTGAATTGGATGGAGTAATTTCCTCGTCAGGTTCCCCTTGTTCGGCGGCCGCGCAAAAACAGGCTCCCAGCAAAATCAGCCCCCCAGCGATATACACCCACATAAGCGCCAGCATGAGGGCGCCGAAGGGTCCGTAAATGGCGTTATAATTTACGATTTTGGCGACGTAGTTTCCAAAGAGTCCCTGCCCCACTTGAAGGGCCAGAGTGACCATGAGTGCCGCTCCCCATATTTGCTTAAAGAAAATCTTGCGTCCGGGTGCCAGCACATAAAGCGCACTCAGTGCATAAAACGTCAAACCGCCAGCCACAAGATACCTCCCTGCAGTGAGAATCAGCGTGATCATATGAAACTTAATGGTAGGCACCTGGTCTTGAACCAACGCTTCCAAGGCCAAAAAAAGTTTTCCTGCTGCCTGCAACACGACTGGGGCGAAGAGGCCGATACCCAATGCGCTAGCAAGGACTCCCATCATGAGAAGATTTTTGAGGGGAAGCTTCCACCAAGGAATGTCAACGCGATGCCAAGCTCGGTTCACCCCTTGTACCAGAACTTGAAAAAAACGAATCGAACACCAGGTCAGGATAAGCAAGGAGAGAAGACTGACGCCGTTACGGGACTTATGGAGGGATTCCGCCATATGCCAAACCAATTTTTGTTGTGCCAACTCCATCGGAAAAAAGTTCTCGGCGGTCATAATCACCACCTCGGGCTTCACGACTACTGATCCCAGAACAAGAAAAAGAGCGAATAGCGGAACCAACGAAAAGAGCGCGTAATAAGCAAAGGAAGCGGCACGTTGTTCACCCTCGATTTCAATAAAAATTAAAACGGAATCGCGAGTGCGTTTCCACCCATTCCGAAAAAATGTTTTGGTATTGGACATCGTGGGAGGTTTTATAATTCAGGCGCAAGTGAGCACCCAAATCGCTTATCCAACAGGCTGGAGACAAAAAAACGCGAGTGGCATTTCTGCCAATCGCGTTTGTTAATGTGGTAAGAAAGGGATTACAAGCTCACTTCAATAGTGAGAGACTTCTTGGTCTCTTCTTTATCATCCGTACCATCCTTTGATTTGTCTTTTTTACAACCATCACAGGATCCGGCAAAAACCGACGAAGCTGTGAAGATTACGGCCACTGCTGCACAAACGATGAGGTGTTTCATAAGGATTCCAAGTTCGCGCAAGGGCAAACATTGTCAATGCGATATTCTGCGTAAAATTAAGCGCGGCTCATGTAGGTCCCGTCGACTGTGCTGACCTTGACCAATTCGCCTTCTTTAATGAACAAAGGCACGTTGATAATCTTGCCAGTCTCAAGTGTCGCCTGCTTCTGCACGTTATTCGCGGAGTCACCACGAACGCCTTCAGGAGATTCCGTGACTTTGAGGACTACAGATGATGGCAACTCAACTTGGGATGGACGACCTTCAATGCTAAGGACCTCGACCTTCAGATTTTCAACGAGATATTGTTTCGCGTCAGCAATGAGTTCTTCGTTCAACGTGATCGTCTCATAAGTAGCGGTATCCATGAAATGGTAGCCGTGATGGTCACTGTAGCTGAACTCGAGCGGCTGGCGCTGCACGTCCACTACATCTACCTTTTCCGTCGAAGAGAATCGGATATCGGCCGACTTGCCTGTTCCGATATACCGGACAATGCATTGCACGAAAGCACGAAGATTGCCTGGTGTGCGGTGTTGAATTTCAAGAACAATGGCCGGATTTCCGTTGTAACGGATGGCCATCCCTTTGCGAAGATCGTTGGCTGCTGGCATAAATAGAATCTCGAACACTATTCCTATTCGAAAGTTTGACAAGGCGCGAAATGGAGGCGCAATCGCACAGAACTACATAATTTCTAAAAAAGATTTTTTTGACTTCGCCATCCATCAAGACAGAGGCGGAAAATCACTTTAATAAACACATAGGTTACCTCTTATCAATGAATTGCTATCGTTTTTTTATTTTTCGGATAGCAAGCACTATCGACACGCTGTCAATTGATTAGTGACACCGGATCACACTATACCCAACATAAAAATTCACTATTTTATAGTGGTGTAGTTAACCCCGAAGAAGAAAAAGCTAACATCGTAATATTGGGACCGACTCACACTGCAGGAGGCTAACGCGCAAGGCGACATGCGTGGAAGCGAGCGAGAATCTGGCGCTTGCACGTATTATTCTGAACGTGGTCCTTGGTTCCCTGTGAATCATTTTTTCTCCCCTTCCTAGATGGCCAAAATCTCGCCTATGAAATTCGCAAGGCTCAGCGGGGAGTAAATCGAAACCCCAGCGATAGTTTGGCCGTAGAGTCGTCCAAAATGAGTTTTGTCGCCGGTCAGGAAGGCTTGGCATCGGAGCTGTATGGCGGATGCGAGCACGGGGCGGTCATTTTCTGGCCGAGGTAAACCGCATCGATTCGCTCAATCGGCACAATCACATCAATAAATTCACAAGCAACTGCCATTTTTTTATCCTTATTTTCTGGGTGTTTAAATCTACGAAGAATTCTTTTTCTTACTGGATTTTTTAGGGGTTTTTTTGGCCTTTGGATTCGCTTCGGGTAGTAAGGTGGACAAATCGACAAGGATCTCTTGGTCGTTATTTCCATTTTTGGGGCCTATGATGCCACGTTGCTCGAGAATCTCCATAACCCTAGCCGCACCGATGTAGCCAAGCTTCAGTCGACGTTGCAGCAATGATCTGGCGGCACGATTTTCAACGGCAAAGAGCTCTAAGCATCGGGCGATCAAAAGCTCATCGGATTCCGAAATATCCGATTGCTCTCTATTCTTGAGTCGCTGAGGGGTTGCATTCTGAATCTCGGCAGGAGGCGTTTTTGTCACTTCTTCGTCCTCCGTTGTATGATAATCTAATTCACACAGGTAGATGGCATCCTGTGGGGTTTCGCCAGCGAAGAGGGTGCGCATGGCACCAGGAAAATAGCGGTCGCAGATCCCAATGGCGTTGGACACCAGTCGGGTGACTCCCTCATCTGTGAGCCCTCCATCGGGAATAAGACACCCCATGTGATAGAAAATTTCCCCGTCACGGTGATCGATCTGGAATCCCCCCAAGACAAGTCCATAATTCGCCCGCGTAAAAAACTCGATGAGTGAGGGGCGCATTTTCTCATCGTTTGCAAGAAATGGAAACACGAGATCAACATGAAATATCTCATCATCATTCGTGAGGCGCAGGCTGATATCGTAGTAGGTATGGGGGCGGTTGAGCTTAAAGTTGATGCGCTTGGTCTCGCGGCAAACTGTGAATTTTAAATTCTTAGATTCGCAGTGCTCTATCAACCACTGCAAGGCCTCGTCGCTATCGGATGAAGGGGTATCGTCAGTATCTTGGTCGGACATAAAAAGGGTTTTCTATTGAAGATTTTTTAAATGCGTTTCAATAGTATTATACACACCCAAAGTCGCAACAACTGCGACAGGCAAAAAAGAATTTTCCACACTTAATGCGGTCACGAGATTATCTGCAGTCGTTATTTCAGCGCCTCGGAATTGGGGGGGGGTCGAAGCGGTCTTCGAT
>Ga0114971_10002289_pt1 | contig 13202 bp, 16 predicted proteins | sample M_140625_MF_Meta_FD_87320 | JGI IMG/M metagenome (GOLD analysis project Ga0114971, IMG submission 87320) | Freshwater microbial communities from Lake Montjoie, Canada to study carbon cycling - M_140625_MF_MetaG | ecosystem: Environmental > Aquatic > Freshwater > Lake | place: Lake Montjoie... | reverse complement strand
GCAAGCAGCGCCAGAACCGTGCTGGCAGCGGTTTTTTTATCATCAACGATTTGCCGTGACGCGAAAGACCCGCCGAGCATTGTCGTCGCAACGACTTCAATACTCGTTTGTAGTTGACGAATATGTCGTGGCGGCGGAAAGTATTCGTCTTCTTGGGCGATTTTTATCTCGCGAACGCCCTTGGTCGGTGCCAGCATGCGAATTATCTCTGCGACAAGTTCTTCAGGTGCTGATGCACCCGCTGTAACGCCCACTGTGCCCGAAAAGCTTTTTGGAAGTTCACTTGCATCGTTGACACGGTAAACATTTTTGCAACCAACATCTTTAGCAAGTTTTTCAAGCGCACGTGTGTTTGACGAATTATCTGATCCAATGACGATTATTGCATCACACTCGCGGGCGATCTGCATTAAAGCGCCTTGCCTATTAGTAGTGGCGAAGCAAAGATCACTTTTACCTGGCGACCAGACCTGTGGATATTTTAGTCGCACTGCGTCGGCGACATCCTTCCAGTCGCGATGTGAAAGAGTTGTTTGTGCAAGAATCGCGACAGGTTCGTTAAATTGTTCGAGCGCATCAACTTCAGCCAAAGTTTCAACACGAGAAATTGAATCAGGCGCAACTGCCATAGTGCCGACGGCTTCTTCGTGTCCGTCGTGACCGATGTAAACGATTCTGTAACCCTTATTCGCTCGAGTTTTTACTTCGTGGTGAACCTTGGTCACCAGCGGACAAACTGAATCAACGACATAGCTACCAAGTTCGCGAGCGGCTGCCACAACTTGCGGTGCAGACCCATGTGCTGAAAGCATTATCGGGCGACCTTTTGGAATCTGATCAAGATCATCGACGAAAACAACACCCAGACTTTTGAAACGATCTACGACGATTTTGTTATGAACGATCTCGTGGTAACAGTAGACAGGTTCATCAAATGTGCGAACCATCCATGCCAATGCTTTGATCGCCATTTCTACTCCGGCACAAAAACCGCGAGGTGACGCAAGGATAACTTCGTCGACGTTATTCACCGCTTCGAAGAATACCTTGTCAATGCAACGGTAAACTGCACGCGTGACAACATCCCTAGCAACAGTTGTCATTGTCGGGCGACCAAATGTTGGCAAAAGCACTTTGTTTAATCGCTTTATGGGCTCTCAAGTGGCGATTGTTCAAGACACGCCTGGGGTAACCCGCGACAGATTTGAGCGTCAAGTTGAGTGGCAAGGGCGTCATTTCAATGTTGTCGACACGGGTGGATGGATGCCTGGCGGTACTGAACTTGACGGCAAAGTTAGTCGCCAAGTTGAATCGGCCGTGAAAGAAGCAGATCTCGTGTTGTTTGTTGTTGATTCGACTGTCGGTGTTTTAGATGATGATCAAGCAATTGCAAAGTGGCTGCGCACAAGCGGCAAAGAAGTTTTGGTTGTCTCAAATAAAGTTGACACAGATAAACGCGAGTTCGACAAATGGGAGTTTCTCTCACTTGGTCTCGGCGATCCGTTTCCGGTTTCGGCACTGCATGGACGTAAAGCCGGCGATGTTTTGGATGAAATTTTAATTCGTGTTCCGCGACGAGATGGTGATGACGAAGTCGAAGTCGAAATTGAGCGACAAGGCCCAAATCGAACGCCTGGTATTCCGCGTGTCTCGATAGTTGGTCGACCGAATGTTGGCAAGAGCACACTTTTCAATCGCCTCGTCGGGCAAGATCGTGCAGTCGTCCATGACATGCCTGGTACAACACGTGACTCAATAGACACGGTTGTCGAAACGCCAGACGGTCCAATGATGTTTGTTGACACCGCCGGAATGCGCAGACGAAGTCGTGTCGATGAATCAACTGAGTATTACTCGTTCGTTCGTGCGTTGCGAGCCGTAGACGAGTCAGATATTGCGTTACTCGTGATAGATGCAACCGAAGGTATTACGAGTCAAGATCAAAGACTCGCTGAACGAATTGATGCCTCCGGTAGCCCTGTGGTCGTAGTTCTCAATAAGTGGGAGATGCTCAATGCGGATGAACGTGCCGAAATAGATATTGAAATCGGTCGTAAATTATTTTTCGTTGGCGATGCACCGGTATTGAAGATGTCAGCACTGACTGGCAAGGGTGTTCAAAAACTACGACCAGTGTTGCAAGACTCAATTGAGCAATATCATCGTCGCGTACCAACTCGTGATGTCAACAGGGTGATAGCACGAGCCCAACAACAGCAACCAGCGCCAAGCGGCGGTCGAGTGCTGTATGCATTACAAGGTGCGTCTGATCCACCGACTTTTACATTGTTTGTTAATAAAGAATTACCGCCAACATATTTGCGATATCTCGAGCGATCAATTCGAGAAGGTTTCGAATTCGGTTCGGTGCCGATCAAGATTCGCGTACGCAAGCGGGCAGAGTAAAGATCGATGCCGTGGTGTGAGCCTTGCGCAAAATATTTCGCACCGACGGCGCTGACTACTTCGGGTGACTGTCCGACTTGTGGGGTTCGCGCAATCGCCGCCGATGTTCATGGTCGGGTTACGGCTAAAAATCTTGACCTTCGTGCTCTAGCAGCCGCTGGTGACCCAGGTTCAGAGAAAGTCCCCTGGCACTTTAAGTTGCTGGTTGTTGCACTTGTTATCTATTTGAGTTGGCGAATAGTGTCGTTGTTTATATGACTTCCGTAGAGTTGGTGGGGTTGCGGGCTGTAGCGCAGCTTGGTTAGCGCGCTTGTCTGGGGGACAAGAGGTCGTGGGTTCAAATCCCGCCAGCCCGACAAGTCTGTGTTTTACATTTTGAATTAATTTTATACAAAAAGGGGAATTATGAAGTTGGCAGATCGTTTGAATCGTTTGGGTACAGAAACTGCATTCGCGGTTGCCGCAACTGCGGCAGATTGGGTCTCAAAAGGCAACGAAGTATTTCCATTTCATCTCGGTGATCTAAATCTTGCGACTCCCGAAAATATTTCAGCGGCGATGCAACGAGCAGTTGTTGAAGGCAAAACGGGTTACTGCCCGAACGCAGGCATCGCGCCATTGCGTGCGGCGTTAGCCGAGAGTCTCGGGCAGCAACGTAACGTCTCATTCTTGCCCGAGAATATTGCGGTGCAACCTGGTGGAAAGCCGGTTATTGGCAAATTTTTACGAAGTGTGATGAACCCTGGCGATGAAGTTCTGTATCCGAATCCAGGATTTCCGATTTATGAAAGTCAAATCGAATTCAACGATGGCGTTGCTGTTCCGTACCGGTATCTAGATACTGAAAATGGTTTTCAAATTGATCTGGATTACTTGGCTTCGAAAATTTCTTCGAAAACGAAAGCACTGATTCTTAACGATCAACAAAACCCCCTGGCGGCTGAAATGACAGATGCAGAACGTCAAGCTCTCGCAGATTTGGCAATGAAGCACAATCTTTGGGTGCTTTCTGATGAGGCGTATTTTGACATCAGATATGCCGGCGAGAGTAAGAGCATTGTCTCGTTGCCCGGGATGTTAGAAAGAACTGTCATTCTGTATACATTTTCGAAAAAATTTGCAATGACGGGTTGGCGTTTGGGCGCAGCAATCGGCCCGAAAGAACTAGTCGATCGAATTTCAAAACTGAACACCAACGAAGAGAGTTGCACTGCTCAGTTCGTGCAATGGGCCGGTGTTGAAGCAATTACAGGTGATCAATCTGGCGCAAACGAATTGGTACGAGTGCTCAAAACTCGCCGCGATGCGACAATCGCCGGTATTCAGACAGTCACGGGAATGCGAGTGCACACGCCAAATAGTGCGTTTTATGTATTTCCAGAAGTGACCCAAACAATGGCTCGCACTGGTCATGACGATGTGGCGAAATTTGCTACTGATGCGTTACATAATTCAGGGATGTCGTTTTGCACACGGAAACACTTTGGTCGCCCAGCAGACGATGAAAAGGGCAATTACATTCGACTTGCCTACAGCGGTATTAATAATCCACAAATTGATAAAGGCCTTTCGCGTCTTGCTGAATGGGTCAATTCAAAATGAGCACACGAATTGTTATAACGGGCAAGATTCCGAGCGCCGGAGTCAAAGCGTTGCATGATGCAGGGTTTTCACCAATTACATGGAATCACGATCATCAGATAACTCGTCCCGAATTACTTGAATTCGCTAAAGGCGCTGAGGTTGTGATCACATTACTTACAGAAAAAGTTGACGACGAATTACTAGATGCTGTGGGGCCGCAACTAAAAGCTGTTTGTAATGTCGCAGTTGGCTATAACAACATTGATGTTGCCGCATGTACGCGACGTAATGTTCGTGTGACAAATACGCCCGGTGTCTTGACAGATGCGACTGCGGATATTGCATTCGCACTCATTTTGATGGTGACGCGCCGTCTTGGCGAAGGTGAGAGAGTTATTCGCGCCACTGAACCCTGGCAATGGGGGATGAATTACATGCTCGGCGCCGGAATCCAAAAACGCCAACTCGGCATTATTGGTATGGGCGCAATTGGTATAGCGACTGCGCATCGTGCCAAAGCATTTGGTATGACTATCGCATATTTCTCGCGTTCTCCGATTGACAAAACAATTGCCGAAGAATTGAACGCGGCACAATTATCGCTCAACGACTTATTGGCTACTAGTGATGTTGTTTCAGTTCACTGCCCGTCTAATGAGGCGACACATCATTTAATTGGTACAGCACAACTTAAGCAAATGAAAAATACAGCATTTTTAATTAATACAGCGCGTGGACCGATCGTTAATGAACAACAACTTGTTGATGCGCTTGATTCGGGTGAAATAGCGGGGGCTGGTCTTGATGTTTTTGAGTTCGAACCTAAAGTTAACGCTGGTCTGTTAAATCGCGAAAATGTCGTTCTGATTCCGCATCTTGGATCAGCAACACAAGAGACTCGTGCAGCGATGGCCACTTTGGCAGCTAGTAATGCAATTTCTATTTGTAATAACCAAGAACCGCCATCGCCAGTTAACTGAATAGTAAATCAGATTTATTATGCGGGGTCTCGGAACGATCATTAATACGGCAACAGTTCTGGCTGGCGGTGGACTCGGATTATTGATTGGTAATCGAATTCCGGATCGAATTCGTGTAATCATCGTTCAAGTTATTGGTCTAGTCACAATCGCAATTGGTTTGCGAGATGTGATCAATACAGACAACATGGTTTTTCCGTTGGTTGGCATGGTCTTGGGTGCGATTATCGGTGAACTGTTGCGAATTGAAGACCGACTCGAACAACTGGGCGAAATCTTGCGGCGAAAATTCACCAAACCCGAAAGCGAGAGCAAATTTGTTACCGGGTTTGTTACGGCAACTCTCTTATTTTGTGTAGGGCCACTAACGATTCTCGGAGCAATTGAAGATGCCAGCGGCAAAACACCTCAGTTGTACATAATCAAGGGCACTCTTGACGGGTTTATGATGATAATTTTTTCGGCTCTGTATGGGGTTGGAGCGATTTTTAGTGCCGCCAGCGTTTTCGTGATCCAGGGGTCGCTAACTCTTTTTGGTACCAGTCTTGATACTTTATTGACCGACCGAATGCGCTTAGAACTATTTTCGGCGGGTGGTTTAGCAGTTTTGGCGATTGGTCTTAATTTACTCGAGATAAAGCGAATTCGCCTGGGCTCATTATTGCCAGGACTAGTGATTACACCGCTTTTGGTGTGGCTTTTTGCCACTCCGAATGGAGTCTTATAAAAGTCGTTTGGTATCCGCCAATGTTATTAATTTGATGGTTAACATTGTTATGGTAAATGATCTAAGGGGAACCATGTCAAGTAAAAACTTCAAAGTTAACGCGAATCCGGTGAACCTGGGTGTGTCTGTGAAAAAGTTTGCTCTACCTGCATTGGTTTCCGCCATCGTCGCACTCGTCGCCGGCGGCGTTTATGCGGTAAACGCCACGCCAGCAAATATTACGGTTTGTGCTGCGAAGAATAGTGGTGCTATGCGCTATTCGCCGTCAGGTGGTTGTAAAAATGCAAAAGAAACTAAATTGGTGCTTGGTCAACAGGGTCCTGCTGGTGCAACAGGTCCTGCTGGTCCTGCTGGTGCAACAGGTCCTGCTGGTGCAACTGGTGCGACTGGTGCCGCCGGATCGATGACCACTCAATCTTCGTTTGAAATTAAAACTTCTAGTTACACCTTGGCACTCACAGACGCGGGTAAGTTTATTTATTCGCGTTCATCGCCAACCTTGGTTGTACCGAATAATTCTGCAGTTGCATTTCCGATTGGTACAAGAATCGAAGTCGGTCAATTGGGTGCGACAAGTGCAAATATAATTTATGTGACACCAAATGGTGGAGTTACAATTAATGACCAGGCCCTTAACAGCACTGGCACTGCAGTTTCTCAAACTTTCGATCGCGGAGCGTTTCAACTCGGTTTACTAGTCAAAGTTGGAACCAACGAATGGCTGTTCCTTCGATCCCCAGATGAGAACTCATCAAACACATGAGGTCTGAGCGGATTCAAAAAATAGTTGTCTGCGCAGTAGCTGCAGTTACCGCGTCGCTAGTTGGCAATTTCGTAGTGGCGTCGGCATTAAATGATTCGGTCACGATTTGTGTGGCAATCAAAGACTTCAGTCTGCGGTATAGCGAGAATAAAGCATGTAAAACTGGTACAGAGACACTGTTGACACTTAACGAAACTGGATCAGCAGGTTTGACTGGCCCACAGGGTGCGGCTGGATCAACAGGCCCGATCGGAGCGACTGGCGCCGCTGGTGATTTCGCGACGACCTACTCGATTCGAGAGGTATCAATAACTCATACAGTGCAAGCAAGTGACGCCGGCAAATTGCTGATATCTCGTGATGGAACGACAATCTTTTTGCCGACTAATGCCTCAGTTCCAATTCCTGTCGGAACTCGAATTGATATCGCTAATCGAAAGAGTTTCTTGACTGTTTCACCTGCTTCTGGTGTAACGATTAATTTCGTCGCCGCCGCAATTAGTTTTGATACAGGCAATTATCAAATGGGAACCATTATCAAGGTTTCTGCCGATGAATGGGTGTTCATGTCTTCACCTGATGAGTTCCCCTGATCATTAACGTTTTGAATAAGAGTTGTGTGCGGGCGGTTTAATTCCTTAGCTAGCGGCGTAGATTTTGCTAAAACATTTAGTGCAACTCTAAATAGCGAGCAACTTGAGGCTAATTACAATGTCGCCCCGACTACTGAGGTGTACGCCTTGATCTCGCAACAAGTTGAGCGATCTCATTTTCTATCGCTATCTATTTTTAATTGGGGACTTGTGCCATCTTGGGCGAAAGATAGAACTAAAGCAGCAGGCATGATAAATGCTCGTTGTGAAACTCTCACGCAGAAGCCAAGCTTCAGAAATCTTATTGCTCGCAACCGATGTGTGATTCCAATGCAGGGTTTTTATGAATGGAGTATCACTAATACAAACACTTCTAGGCCGACAAAACAGGCACATTATGTTTCGAGAGCCGATGGTGAGGCTATGACAGTCGCTGGGCTTTGGTCAACTTGGATTGACCCAAACCGACAACAAGTTGATTCAGCATCTCCGTCAATCTTAAGAACTTGCACGATTATTACCACAGACGCAAATGATTCACTTCGCCAAATTCATCATCGCATGCCAGTAATTTTAGAACGCGATACCGTCGCGCAATGGCTTAACCCATCAGATCCGTCGCCACTCGGTTTACTCGTGCCATCAGAAAACGATGTATTGGTTCATGAAGTCACTACTCGATTAGAGCGCACCCGCAACGTTCATTCGACGCAACTCGGCGATGATCAGAGTGGACGATTGTTCTAATTCGTTGCGATTAGAACTGGTAACTGCGTTATCAAAATTTAGGTCGGCCATTGAATTTGATGGAATCAGATGTAAGTGACAATGGGGTATTTCGTAGCCAGCGATGATTAACGCAATCCGTGCACACTTAAAGGCAGTTTTTTGTGCTTCGCCAATCTGTGCGGCGACGTTGAATAGACGCGAACTAATCTCAGACGGTAGATCGGTCCATTCATCAACTTCGGCAACTGGTACAACAAGCACGTGCCCCGCAGTAATAGGGTTTATCGTCATGAACGCGACGCAAAAATTATCGCGATAGACAAATGTGCCAGGTATCTCTCCGTTGATAATTCTTGTAAAGAGCGTTTGTGGCATGAAATTAGCGTAGATGATTTGACCATCAGAAAACGTCTTGTACGATCTTCGTGTGTATAAGCGCGAGATTTTTACAGTGCCGAATCTAATTACGCTGTTGCGGCTTTGTTGCTTACCTGTTTTTTTGTGGCTACTTTTCAGTGTCAAGGATCGTGGTGCAGCAGCGTGGTTGCTCGGCGGTCTCGGTGCAACTGATTGGGTTGATGGGTGGGTCGCACGGCGGTTTAATCAACAGAGCGATTTTGGTGCGATTTTTGACCCATCAGTTGACCGTGGATTATTCATAGTCTCAGTTATTGCAATTTTGATAGATCAATCAATTCCAATTTGGTTTGGTGGAGCGATTTTGGTGCGTGAAGTTTTCGTAGCCAGTGCCATGACTATCGCCACCGTGTTTGGTATGAAACGATTCGCCGTCAATAAGTGGGGCAAGCGTTACACATTTTTACTGATGTTCGCGGTGCCATTAATCCTTTTAGGGCAGGCTGATGGTGCCGGGTCACAGTGGGTTTCGTGGTTGGGTTGGTTTTTTGGTGTTCCCGCGCTCGTCATTTCATATGCGACAGCGATCAACTATCTGCCTGTTATTAGGGCAAATCTGCGGTCAGGGCGGGCCTCGCGTTCAGGCTAAATTTGTTGTATGCACATCCCTGAAGATTTGAAGTATTCGAAAGATCACGAATGGGTTCGCTTGTCAGGCACGATTGCGCGAGTAGGAATCACCGATTATGCGCAGGATGCGCTTGGCGATGTTGTTTTTGTTCAGTTGCCTGCGTCTGGGACAGAAGTCTCAGCGGGGCAAAGTTGCAGTGAAGTTGAGAGTACTAAAAGCGTCTCAGACATCTACGTACCAGTTTCAGGCTCGATCACTAATGTGAATAACTTGTTGAGCGAATCACCGAATTTGATAAATTCTGACCCATATGGGGACGGCTGGATAATGGAAATTGAGGTTAGCGATTTATCTAGCGTCGCAGAATTATTAGATTCTGCGAATTACAGACAGTTTGTCGAGGGTTAAAAACTATGTCTTACGTGTTTTGCAACCAGTGTGGTCATCGAAACCCGCCGAGGGCATCGTTTTGTTCGTCGTGTGGTGCCGTGTTAGACCTACCTGATGACAGAACAGTTGTGATCGCTCAGATTGACCCGATGCAGGATGCCCCTGGCGCTAAAGATAACGCATCAATTCGTTTAGGTGACGTGACTGGTTGGGGAGTATTAGTCGTTAGATCTGGCGAGATGACTGGTGTACGTTTTACATTGAACAATCAGTTGACGCGAATCGGTCGAAATCCAGAAAGTGAAATATTATTTGATGACATCACAGTTTCGCGCAGTCATGCTGAAATTAGTGCGAATGAAGATGGTTTGATTGTTCGGGATCTCGGGTCGTTAAACGGCACGTACGTAAATCGCCTGATTGTTGAGCAGTCGAAATTGGTTCACGGAGACGAGTTACAGGTGGGTAAGTTTCACATGATTTTGTTTAGTAAAGCAGATAATTTACAATGATGATTTTCAAAGTGACTTTTAGATGACTGCTGCCTTTAATTACTTGTCAATCGGCGAGGTACTCGCGCTGCTGCTTGAAGATTTTCCGGATGTAACTATTTCAAAGATTCGCTTTCTTGAGAGCCAAGGTTTGATTGAGCCGGAGCGCACTGCATCGGGATACCGGAAATTTTCACAGGCAGAAGTTGATCGACTGAAGTTTATTTTGCGCGAACAGCGCGAGAATTTCACTCCATTGAAAGTTATTCGCACTCGGCTAGATAATGATACAAGCACTGAGATGTTGAGAGTTGATGACACAACAGCGCCGCGAGGTCTTGCTCACATACCGACACGTCGGATTAACACTCATCCAGCCGGGCAAGTCAAAGCACAAACTACGCCACCCTTGGCGCCTACAATTTCATTGGTTCGCCCGTTGTTCTCCACTGATCCGAAAGTACCCCGATCGTATGACCGATCAGAAATTATCTCCGCAGCATCAATTGATGAGGCGACATTAGTTGAGCTTGAACATTTCGGTATTCTGCGTTCGAGACGGGTTGGAGTGACCGATTTATACGACGAAATTGATTTAGAAATACTTTTAACCGCAGCCAAGTTTTTAAGTCTTGGATTCGACGCGAGACACCTTAAAACTTGGAAAAATGCAGCGATGCAGGAAGTTTCATTATTTGAAACACGAATTGTGCCGATGATGCGTCAACGCAACCCAACTGCTCGGCAAGAAGCTTTGGCAATGCTCAAAGATTTGGTAGAGCAAGGTGGTCGGTTGCGTTCGGCATTTATTGCGGCTCAATCTCGTGATCATATTGAATCTCGCTAGTGCGCTGTATCTGACGCAGATACGATTAGATAATGATTGAAATGCAACTTGAGGGTATTCGATTAGAGATACCGGCAAATACTCCAGTGCTGATGTTGCGAGAGCAATCAGGAAGCCGTCGCGTTATCCCGATTCAAATTGGTGCGCCTGAGGCATCATCAATTCATTATGCGCTTGAAGGTTTACAACCTGACCGTCCGCTTACTCATGACCTTTTGATTAATGTCGTTGATGGCTTGAATGCACAACCAGTCAAACTTGTAATCACAAAACTAGAAGAACACACGTACTATGCCGATCTGCATTTTTTGCAGCAGGGTTCGGTAGTAGTTATTAGTTGTCGGCCATCTGATGGCGTTGCGGTTGCAGTTCGTTCGGGGATTCCGATTTATGCAGAAGACGATCTATTAGACGAGGTAGGTAAGGTTGTACCAGACACGCCGAGTGACGATGCCGAAGAAATTATCGACGATTTCAGACAGTTCATAGATTCGATTCGTCCTGAAGATTTTCAAGGATAATTCGTCTTGACATTCAAATTTAACGGCGTAACGTATTATTTCTGTCGGTTATTCATGGGGGTTACTGATGACAAGTGTTAGTTTCAGTGGTGCTCAAGCCGCCAAAATTGCCGGCATCACATATCGCCAACTTGATTATTGGGCTCGGACGAATTTGATAAGACCTTCGGCAGCTGACGCGAAAGGCAGTGGCACTCGACGCAGTTATGTGTACAGCGATTTGCTTGAACTCAAAGTAATTAAGAACTTGTTAGATGCCGGTATCAAACTTGAATCAGTTCGTGAAGTGTTCACGTATCTTAGAAATCATGTAGATACTGAAATCGCCGCTGCTCATATTGTGATCAGCGGAAAAGCGGTTGTTTTTTGTCAAGGAGACCAGTTAGTGGACGTACTTCGAAATGGTCAAGGTGTACTAAACGTTTTACCTCTAGCAGCAGTTAAGAGTGACGTTGATGCGATGATCTTGTCAATAGATTCTCAAACATTGAAACCCACCAAGAGCGAGTCTTTTGACGCTTCCCGAACAAATGAGTTGGGCACGACGGCGGTTTCAATCTAAGAATGACAAATTTGCGTCTTTCGCCGCTCGATGGTGATCATCGTGCCCTCGGCGCCAAGATGGTTGAATTTGGCGGGTGGGATATGCCCGTCGCATATCCAACTGGCACGATCAACGAGCACCTGGCATGTCGCAGAGGTGCGGTCGTATTTGATGTTTCACACTTAGGGACTGTGCGCGTCGAGGGCTATTACGCCAAGGCAGCGCTGCAAGGTGTGTTGACAAACGATCTCAACAAGATTTCGGTTGGTCGAGCACAATATACACACTTGTTAAATGATGCTGGCTGCGTTCTCGATGACATCATCGTCTGGTGGGTTAGTGATGATCGTTTCGATGTCATGCCAAATGCGTCGAACACTGATCATGTTCTATCGGCGCTTGGCGGGGTTGATGTAACTCAGAGTCGTGCCGTGTTGGCAGTGCAAGGTCCACGTGCAAAAGAACTTCTGGCGACGATTAGTGATGATTTTTCAAATGTTTCAAAATTTCAAGTACGACAAGTTGTTTGGCGAGGTGTGCAATGTGTAGTCGCAGGTACTGGCTACACAGGTGAACAAGGAGTTGAAATTGCAGTACCGGTTACGCACGCAAGCGAACTATGGCAAGAAATTCTTAAAGCTGGCGTCATACCTGCAGGGCTTGGCGCTCGCGACACGTTGCGACTCGAGGCTGGGTTGCCGCTTCACGGTCATGAACTTTCACCGCTGATCAACCCATTAGAAGCAAATTTGGATTGGGTTATTTCTTGGAACAAGAAAACTTTTGCCGGTCGCGATGCGCTGCTCAAACAACGCGAGATCGGGGTCAACCGCCATTTAATTGGGATAACCACAGTTGGGCGTCGTCCTCCTCGAGACGGATGTGACGTGTTGCTTGGAGAAACTATTATTGGTAGAACCACGAGTGGAAATTTTTCACCAGTACTTGAACACGGTGTCGCAATCGCTCTGGTTAATTCGCAACCTGCAATCGGAAGCACAGTGGCAATCGATGTGCGAGGTACTCGACTTGAAGGTGTGGTTGTCAAGCTTCCATTTATTGCAAAGAAATAGCGTAAGACTCAAGCGGCTCACAAGAGCAAACTAAATTTCTATCGCCAAAAGCCGCGTCAATCCGTGAGACCGGTGCGAAGTATCCGCGACCGTGCATTGCCGAAATTGGGTACGCCGCTTGTTGTTGCGAATATTTACGCATCCACGGCGCACATAGGTCTTCGACTGTGTGTGGCGCATGATGTAGCGGTGAGTCTTCATGAGAAATTGATCCTGTTGCGATGTGTTGTATCTCGGCGTGAATTGCAATCATTGCGTTACAGAATCTGTCTATTTCGATGATTGTTTCGCTTTCGGTCGGCTCGACCATGAAAGTGCCTGAAACCGGAAAGCTCATTGTTGGTGCGTGAAATCCGAAATCCATTAGTCGCTTAGCAATGTCATCGTTAGTAACGCCTGTCAACTTTGTGATTTCACGAATATCCAAAATGCATTCGTGTGCAACGAACCCACCTTCGCCTCGATACAACACTGGATAAAAAGCATCCAGCCGATTCGCAATGTAGTTCGCACTCAAAATTGCGTGCATAGTCGCGCTTCGTAAACCGTGTGCACCCATCAATTTT
>Ga0114971_10002286_pt1 | contig 13205 bp, 15 predicted proteins | sample M_140625_MF_Meta_FD_87320 | JGI IMG/M metagenome (GOLD analysis project Ga0114971, IMG submission 87320) | Freshwater microbial communities from Lake Montjoie, Canada to study carbon cycling - M_140625_MF_MetaG | ecosystem: Environmental > Aquatic > Freshwater > Lake | place: Lake Montjoie... | reverse complement strand
TCCGCTGCCACGCCTATTTAGCTGCCAAGGACAGCTACCCATGTTGGTGAAACTAAAGTCTGCTATAGCAGTTGAAATTAACCTTGGGACATCGGCGGGTAGGGCGGGCTGTCCTCTGCCCGCCGCCGTTGCCAATCCACGCGTGCGGATTGACCGCGCCGGCGCGCACGGAGTGACGCGCCCTACCTGTCCCAAAGTTGCTAAGAACTGCTATAGCTCACACGAAGTGAGCCGCCTCAACATGCGATCGGTCTAGACGCAACGTTCCGCTCATGTCCATCGGCGTGCTATCCGGAGATCATCCATAGGGGGATCGGGCGGAGCCGCACGCGAAGCGGATCCACGAGCCGAACACCAGTGCGAGCTTGTGCGGCTTGCTCAGGCGGACCGGCTGGGGGCCGAAGACCTGGAAGCGGTGGGCCTCCAGTTTTTGCAGCAGCTGCCAATAGACCGATCCCATCAGTTCGGCGGCCACCATGGAGTGCCGGTCCGGTGCGGGCAGGGTGTTTCGCGCGCGCTGGTAAAAATGCCGCGCCCGGGCGGCCACGCTGTCGGCCAGGGCGTGAAAATTTTCCGAGTAGCGAAAATGGAGGATATCGTCCTCGGAGACATTGAATTGTTTCAATGCGTCCAGCGGCAGATAAATCCGGCCCCGGGCGGCATCGGCGCGGACGTCCCGCAGGATGTTGGTGAGCTGGAGCGCTTGGCCCAGGTCGATGGCGTAATCGCGGCAGGCGGAATCCTGATAGCCGAAGATTTCAATGCTCAAGAGGCCGACGACGGAGGCGACGCGGTAGCAATAGGATTCCAACTGCTTGGAATCGGCATAGCGGTGGATCTCCAGATCCATTTCGCAGCCCCGGATGAGTTCGTCGAACAAGGCAAAGGGGAGGCGAAAGTTTTGGATAACCGGCATCAATTCCTGGTTGACCTGAAATCGCGGGGAGGCGCCCTCGCAGGCGCGGCGGATGTCCTCCCGCCACTCGGCCAGCTGGGCGCGGCGTTGCTCCGGGGGCACGGAATCCTCGTCCGCGACATCGTCCACTTCGCGGCAAAAGGCGTAGAGCGCCGACATGGCGTCGCGTTTGGTCTGGGGGAGCAGAATAAAGGCGAGCGCGAGATTGGAGGCGCTCTTGCGGGTAACGGCGCGGCTGTGTTGCATCACAGGAGGGAGGGCTATGGCCCGTGCGTTTTTCCGGTCGGTCGCACCGGGGGCAGTCCGCCGTTGTCGGCCAGCGTGGGGTTGGCTTTGGGTTTCCCGCGGCCGTCGCGGTGACGGCGGCGGTACTTGCGCTGCCTTTTTTTGCGGAATTTCACCGCCCAGATCAGGACCCCGAAGGCCACCAGCGCAATGGCGCTGACCATGATCAGGAAGTTGAGCCATTGGGGCAATGGCTCATAGACCGCCATCAATGTATTTCCAGCGTTCATTTCAATCAGATTGGTGCGGTTCATTGGGCGGCGGGCGGGTCGCCGCTGTCGCCCTCGCCGATGGCCATTCGCAATCGCTGCATACGATAGCGGAGTGAATGACGGGTTAGCTTAAGGGATTCAGCGGCGCGTGTCAGGTTGAAATCGTTCTGCTCCATCGCCCCAGTGATCAGTTGGCGTTCCATGCGGGCAAGAGTGTCGTCCAGGGATTCCTCCAAGGCCGCATCGCCAGGCGCCGTTTTACTGAGGCGCGCCTCCACCCTGAAATCAGGAAGACTGGCGGGCTGGATATCGCGGCCCGTCTCCAGGATGAGGGCGCGTTCGAGAGCATTGCGCAGTTCGCGCACATTTCCCGGCCAGCGATGCGAGAGCAGCTTCTGGCTGGCGGCCGGGGTGAGACTGTTCACGTTTTTATTCATTCCCGCCCGGAACAGTTTCAGGAAATGGCCGGCCAGCAGGAGCAGGTCCCCGCCGCGCTCGCGCAGGGGCGGGAGGTTGAATTGCACCACGTTGAGCCGGTGAAACAAGTCCTCGCGGAAACGGCCGGCGGCAATGGCCTGCACAATGTCGCGGTTGGTCGCGGCGATGAAGCGGACATTGACGCGCAATTCCTGGGTGCCGCCGACACGAGTGAAGGATCCGTCCTCCAGAAACCGGAGCAGTTTAGCCTGGAGCGGCGGGCTCATGTCGGCAATCTCATCCAGAAACAGCGAGCCCCCATCGGCCTCCTCCACGCGCCCCGGCTTCTGCTTGATGGCCCCGGTGAAGGCGCCTTTTTCGTGGCCGAACAGTTCGCTTTCCAGCAGCGATTCGGGGATGGCGGCGCAATTAATGCGGAGGTACGGCGCGGCGCGCCGCCGGCTGAGGCGGTGCAGGGCGCCGGCGACCAGTTCCTTGCCGGTGCCGCTTTCACCCAGGATCAGGACCCGCGCTTCCGTGGGGGCCACAGTTTGGATGAGGCGTCGGAGTTCTAGGATTCCGGGAGATTCGCCGATAATCTGATCGAGGCTAGGGGTTTCGCTGGCGCGCGATCGCAGCGCCGCATTCTCTCGCAGCAGTCGGTGGCGCTCGGCGCAGCGGGCGACGGCGTGGAGCAATTCCTCGGGCGCAAACGGTTTGGCCAGGTAATCCACCGCGCCGGCTTGGATGGCTTCCACGGCGAGCTTGGGGGTGGCATAGGCCGTGAGCATGAGGGTCGGCAGGTCGGGCCAGCGGTGGCGGATTCGCCCCAGCAATTCATATCCGGTCATGCCCCCGAGACGCGCATCGGTGATGACCATAAGGAATTCTCCGCCCGCCAGGAATGAAAGCGCTTCCTCGGCCGACTCCACGGCGCGCACCTCGTATCCCTCGTCCGCGAGCATCGTCTGAAGCGAGCGGCGCATGTTTTTCTCGTCGTCCACGACGAGCACGGGGGGCAGCGCCGGGTTCATGGGAAGAATGTTTTCACGGTTTTAGCGGGGAAGAGTACGGCGAAATTCGCCCCTTTTCCAAGCTCCGATTCCAGGCGCACCGTTCCGCCGTACAGCTCGACGTTGTGTTTAACAATGGCCAGCCCCATGCCGGTGCCCTTTTCCTTGGTCGTGTAATAGGCCTCAAAAACCCGACCGATTTTGTCCGGGGCAATCCCCGGGCCGCTGTCGCGCACAGAGATTTCCACTGAATAATCGCGGTGACAGGCGGCGGTCACAAAAACATCCCCGCCTTGGGGGAGGGCTTCCCGGGCATTTTGAAGGAGGTTGAGCAGGATCTCCGAGAGGTGGCCGCGTTGCATCAGCAGGGGGGGGAACCCGACGCCATGATCGCAGTGGACCTTGATGCCGGCGGAAATCGCCGGCGGAAAAACCTGAAGGAGGGCGCGGTTGAGTTCGTCCATCACGCTGAGCTTTTCCACCCGACCCTCGCTCAACTGCGCATAGCCCATGATCTGGGTGATGACCTGGTCGGCTCGCGCGACCTCTTCCTGGATGATGTGGATCTGCTCGGTGGCTCCCGGGCTCCCCTCGCGGACGGCGCGCTTGAGCGAGAAGGCGGCATTATTGATGATGGCCAGGGGATTTTTGATCTGATGCGCGAATTCGGCGGCCAGCCGGCCGGCGGAGCGCAACTGGCTTTCGCGCGCGGCGAATTCGCCCGCCTCCTCCGCGGCAAGACGGTGCCGCTCCATCAGCAGTTCCAGGCCGGAACAGCAGAAGGTGGTCAACAGCAACACCGTCATCCGCAACACAAACGGCTGGCCCAGACCTTCGCCCGGAGACGACTCCAGCATCAGCCGGCTGAAGTCGTCCTGGACTTGAAATACGGCGACATCCAGCACGGCGGCCAGCGCATAGCAGGCACAAATGGCAAAATTCAAAATCAACTGCGATCCCCCGGCCGGAACTGTCACGGAGTTGCGGACGATCAGGGCCACCAACAGCCAAAACAGAATGCTGTCCCGCCCCCCAGCCAGCAATGCCATGCTCGCGATGAAGATCCCATCCACCAGGCTGGTTGTGAACACCGTCCATTGCACCAAGGCCAGCGGCAGCCGGTCGGCCCCCAGCAAAAGCCCCCCCAGAACCGCGCTGGCTAAGGTGTAAAACCAAAAGAAAATCTGAACCGTTTCGACCACCACATCGGGCGTGCCCGAGGTCAGATTGATCCAGGGCGTCACGTCGAAGGAATAGCCGATGATCCCGATGAAGACGGCCTTGACCGGCAGCATGATGTTGCGCTCCATCATGATGATCCGCTGCCGTAGGCGCGCCGGATCCGGCGCCGGGATCTCAAACAGCCGGGTGACGCGGGTCAGCCACTGGACAAGGCCCTGGGTCATACCAGTTTGGGCCCTCGGAGGAACCCTCCCTGATCCGTGCGGAAAATCATCCGGCCGGGCTCCATTTTAATCCCCGGTATTTAATTGGGCCAGCGCGCGCTCCGCGATCTGCACCACCGGCCACAGGCGCCCCACCCCCTCGTAGCCGCAGGAGAGCATCCCTGCGTCCGGCCCGATGAATTCCACCCCGCGCCGCTGCAAGGTCGCCACGTTTTCCTGCGTGGCCGCGTGCAGCCACATTTTCCCGTTCATCGCCGGTGCAATCAGGATTTTCGCGCGCGGATTCAACGCCAGCGCGATGCAGCTCAATGCGTCGTCGGCAATGCCGTGGGCGAGCTTTGCGAGGATGTTCGCGGTGGCCGGGGCGATGAGCAGCAAATCAGCCGAGTCCGCGACCTCGATATGCGTCGGCTTCCAGCCCTCGTCCTCATCGTACAAATCAGTCACCACCGGGTTGCGCGTGAGGGTCTTGAAGGGCAGCGGAGTGATGAAGCGCTGTGCGTCGGCCGTCATCACCACGCGCACATCGCAGTTCTGTTTCGAGAGCAGGCTGGCCAGGTCCGCAGCTTTGTACGCGGCGATGGAGCCGGTCACCCCCAGGATGATTTTATTTGGAACGCTCATGGTTCAATCTTAGCTGAAATCTGGAATCGGCAACCTTGAATTTAACGCCCTAAAATGCGGGCGGCTGCGACCGCGCCCCGCGCATCTTTTCCGTCTCCACAATGGCCAGCATCCGCCGCAGATCCTCCTGCTTGCTGGTGCTGATGAGCAAATAGTTAAAATTCTTCCACTGGGCGATTTCCTGCCGCGCCACGCCCAGGCGCTTTTTAATCGTGGCAGGGTCGTCGGAACCGCGCCGCTTCAAGCGCTGCTCCAGCACTTCGATCGAGGGGGGGGTCAGGAACACCGTCACCAGCGCCCGGCTCAGTTCGGGGTCCTCCAGCGCCTTCTCGCGGAGGGTCGCCGCACCCTGCACGTCCACATTGAGCAAAACGTCCTTGCCCTCCCGCAGCTTGCCCAGCAGCTCGGATTTCAGCAGACCGTAGCTGTTCCCGTAAACTGTGGCATGCTCCAGAAAATTACCCGCCTGCAGCCGTTTCAGGAAATTACCCGCCTCCAGAAAATAGTAGTCCACCCCCTCTGTTTCCCCCGCGCGCGGGGCGCGCGTGGTGCAGGTCACCGCGCGGGTCATGTGCGCGCGCGCCCCCAGCAGCATGTCGCACAGGGTCGTCTTCCCGCCGCCGGACGGCGCGGAGATCAGGATCAGCAGGGGCGCGGAATTATCAGCCGGGCCTCGCGCCGGCGCCGGAGTCCGGCGCCGCGCCGCAGGATTCGGTGCGCGGGAATCGGGGGTGCTTTTTTTCATTCGACGTTCTGTGCCTGTTCGCGGAATTTTTCCAGTTCCGCCTTGAGCGTCACGACCTCGCGGGAGATGACCGCATCGTTCGCCTTTGATCCAATGGTGTTGATCTCCCGGTTCATTTCCTGCGCCAGAAAATCCAGCGTGCGCCCGACCGGCTCCGGCGCGGTCCGGCAATCCTCGAACTGTTGGAAATGACTCTGCAGCCGGGTCAGTTCTTCCGAAATATCCGAGCGGTCAGCGAACAGGACGACCTCCTTCAGGAGCCGGTCGTCTTCCTCCGTGACGGACGCCAGTCCGGCGCCCTGGATGCGGGCCAGCAGGTTCTGCCGATAGTTCCGCGCGGTGGCCGGAGCCTGTTTCTGGATATTCCCGACCGCCGCGCGCATCACGCCGATGCGCGCCGCCAGATCCTTTGACAGATGCGCCCCCTCACGGACCCGCATCTTCACCAGCGCGCCGAGCGCCTGGTTCAAAGCTTTGTCCATGGCCGGCCACAGGTCCTCGGTTCCGGCCAGCTCCTCGTCCGTCTGGAAAACCCCCGGCGCCCGCAAGACCTGGTCCAGCGTCACTTCCCCGGACAATTTCAACTGTTTGGCCAGCCGGGCAAATTCGGCGGCGTACTCTCGGGCGAGCGCGGCGTTGATGTGCTTGCGCACGGAAAGCTTGCCGCCGGCGGCGTGGAGCGTGATGCGGGCGTTCACGCGGCCGCGGGCGACGTGGCGGTTGATGGTGTCCCGGACCCGGGTCTCGAGCATCTCCAGTTCGCGCGGCAACGTGACCGACACCTCGGCCTGCTTGCGGTTCACGCTGCTCAACTCAACTGTGATCTTGAAGCCATCCTGAGCGCCGTCGCCCCGGCCGTATCCCGTCATCGATTTCACGCCGCCCACTATGCGGAAATCACCGCCGGCAAGCGAATGAATTTTCTCTGGAATCCCGCCCCCCAAGCGCCGCCGCCCGCGGGCGGAAATCCTTTTGATTCCTGCCGCGGCTCAGCTTTTCACCCGCAGGAAGTTGAGCGCCGACAGGAAATCCTCGGGCAGGGGGGCTTCGAACTCCATCGGTTTCTGGGTGAGCGGGTGGCGGAAGGACAGGTGCCAGGCATGCAGCATCACCCGCGGCGCCGCGTAGCGGGTGAGTTCCTTGACCCGCTCATTTGGACGGGCGCCGTAGGTCTCGTCGCCCAGCAGGGGGTGACCAATGAACTGAAAATGAACGCGGACCTGATGGGTGCGCCCAGTGTGGATCTGCGCCGCCATCAAGGTCGCCGCATAAAGCCGTTCCAGGATCGTGTAGCTCGTGTGCGCCGCACGGCCGACGCTGTCGTCGCGCACCGCCATGCGCTTGCGGTGGGTGGGATGGCGGGCGATGGCGGCCCGGATTTCCCCGGAGGCGCGCGCCGGCTCGCCGCAGACCAGCGCCTGATAAATTTTCTCGACCTCGCGCGCGGCGAACTGTTCCGCCAGAGCGATGTGGGTCTCGTCGTTTTTGGCGACCACGAGGCAGCCGCTGGTTTCCTTATCGAGGCGGTGGACGATACCGGGGCGGGCCACGCCGCCGATGCCGCTGAGCGAGCCCTGGCAGTGGTGCAGAAGGGCGTTGACCAGCGTGTGCTCCTCGTGTCCGGCAGCGGGGTGCACGACGATGCCAGCGGCCTTGTTCAGGACGAGCAAAGATTTGTCCTCGTACAGAATCTCAAGCGGGATTTTTTCCGGCTGGGCCCGGGCGGGTTTGGCCTCCGGCCAGTGGACCTGGATCTGGTCGCCCGCGCGCGGGCTCTGCGTGGGCTTCGCCTGCAGGCCGTTGACGAGGATGTGGCCTTCCTCGATAAGCCGCTGCAGCGCGCCGCGCGAAGCGGCGGGGAACCGTTCGCACAGGAATTTGTCCAGCCGCGCGGAGGGCAGGGATTTTTCGACGACGAAGCCTTCCGTGCGGGAGCTCATGCCGTGGTTTGCGGCGGGGAATGGGGCGAGGTCTCGCTCTTCCAAGTGATCAGAAAAACAAGGGCAACGCCCGTGCAGATGGCGGAATCGGCGACATTAAAGGCGGGGAAGCCGAGCTCTCGGCCGTCCCGTTGCTGCAGGTAGAAATAGAGGAAATCCACCACGGCCTGGCGTCCAGGAAGCAGCCGGTCGGTGAGGTTGCCGAGGATTCCGCCGTAGATCAGGCCCAAAGCAATCTGACCTGGAATCGTGTGGACCTTAAAATGGCGGCGCGCAAAAAACAGGGCCACGAGCGCGATGCCGGCGATGAGGGCGAGCAGCGCGTTGTTGCCGGTGAAGAGGCTCCAGGCGGCGCCGGTATTGTCGCGGTGGACGAGGTTGAAAAAACCGGGGATTACTGGGATCTCCTCGCCCGCCGGGAGGCGACGCAGCACGAGCCACTTGGTCCACTGGTCGAGTACGAAAACGAACAGTGCGAGCACGAGAATGCGGCGCAGGGACTTTTCTAAAATGGGACGGACGTCGGTCATGGACAATAAATGCTGGGACCACTTTAGACAAAACGCTGGAATTCACCATGAAAATTCGCAGGAAAGCGGGGATATCATCATCGGCCTTTTGGAAAAGAGGTTTTCCCAGGCCGGCGAGCTGCCGGCGCGTTCCAGCGCCGCGAATTGAGCTTCCTTCAGCGGCAGGGACGACCCCGTCGGCATGCCAGCGCGGGCGCAATCCTGTTGGGTGGACAAACCGCGCCTGACCCGTGATACTCGCCGAATTGGATTATGGCGTTGGTCCGCATATTAATTGACGGGTATTCGCTGCTGCACCAGTGGCCGGAGCTGGCGGAGGGAGCACCCCGCCATTCCGAAGCCGCGCGGGATGCGCTGGTGGAAATGCTCGCACAGTATCAGGACGCGGCGGGCACGCCGGTCACGGTTTTTTTCGACGGATCCGGTTCGCGCCGCCGCAAGCCGAAAAACGCCGCGGCAGGATCGGTGGAAGTGCTCTACTCGCATGCCGGCCAGACCGCCGATGATTTGATTGAGCGCGCGGCCCACCGTTTTCAGGATTATGGCGAGGTGCTGGTGGTGACGGATGATCATGCGGAGCGGGACACCGTTGGCGCGCTCGGCGGTTTGGTGGCGAGCTGCGATCACTTCATCCGCTTGATGAACCAGGCGCGGGTGGAGTTGCGGGAAAACCTGCAGCGCCACAACCGGGCTGAGCAGGATCGTTTTAAACGCCGCCAAACTTGATTTTTGAATGAACATGAAAAGATATCCAGCTGATTTTTTCCGCCGGGCGGCGTTGGTCACCCTGCTCGTGGCAGCGCTCCTACCGCAGTGGGGATTGAGGTCCCAGCCGTCCCCGGAGACGGCGCCGGGGCGTTATCTGTTTATTTTTGACACGTCGTCGGCCATGAAAAAACGGGCTGCAGCGGTCCAGGAAACTGTGGTTTCGATGCTGGCGACGTCTCTGGGCGGGCAGTTGAAGGCGGGCGACACGGTAGGGGTATGGACCTTCGATCAGGAATTGCGCCCTGCGGATGCACCCTTACAAGTATGGGATCCGGATACGGCGGCGATGATCACCGATAACATCACCCAATTCCTCGGGAGCCGGAAATATGAAAACGAAACCCGGTTTGAGGTCCTGCAGCCGCTGTTGAATCGGGTGATGCAGAACTCCCCGCGGCTGACAGTGATTCTTTTCTGTGACGGGATGACTCCCATCTCGGGAACTACTTTTGACCATGGCGTCAACCAGCTTTTTCAGGATAAAGGAGCCGCCCAGAAAAAAGCGCGGCAGCCGTTTGTGGTCGTATTGCGATCTCAGCGCGGCCAATTCGTCGGCTGCACCCTGAGTTGCCCCCCGCTGCCGGTGAGTTTCCCTCAATTCCCCCCCTGGCCTCAACCCGCGCCCGCTCCCCTGCCCTTAGCCTCTGCGGCTCCGTCGCCGGCTGCCCCCGTCCGAGTCGTCCCATCCCTGATTCTTGTTGGCACTAAAACCATCACCAACCGCCCCCCGGTGCTCACTTCGGCTCCGGTCGCTCAGGCCCCGACCCGACCCTCAGAGGACCTTAATCCAGCGACCTCCGCGCCCATCTCCAGCAATCCGCCCCCCATCTTCGCAGCTCCGATCGATCCTCCGGCGCAGCCGCCGGCAAGTGTCCCCCCCCCCGCTGCTGCGGGGGTCGCAAATCCCCCGAACGGCCACAAAATCGCCGCTGAGCTCCCACAGCTCCCAACCCTGGCTGCGCCGCCCCCCGCCGTCGCCCCCTCAATTCCGTCCGCATCCCTCAGTGAAGTGGCGGCGATTCCCCCGCCCGCCCCGGCCACGCCAAACTCCATTCCGGGGTCGGGAGGGACTCCCGTCTCCGGGGCGGCGGCAGACAATCCGGACGCCGTCGGGCATGGGATCCTTCTCGGTCTGTTGGTGGGGGTTGCAGCCGGAGGCGCGACGATTGTGGCTGTGTTTTATTTCCGGCGACCCTACCGCCGCAGCCTGATTTCCAGTTCGATGAACGACCGGTGATTCGCGCGTGACTTTTTTGCGCCGTTCTGGAAGAGTCTCCGGCGTATGAAAACCATGTCTTTCATCGGTGCGCTCGGCCTCTTTCTGGCCGCAAGCGCCGTATCCGCCCAAGAAACCAAAACCAACACCCCCCCCGCATCCGCCATGAGCACCCCCAACGAAGTTGCTGTCATTAAAACCACCGAAGGCGACATGGTCGTCGAGTTCTGGACCGACGCCGCGCCCAAGACCATTGAGAATTTCAAGGGCCTGGCGAAAAAAGGCTATTACGACGGCACCTGTTTTCATCGCGTCATCAAAGGCTTCATGATCCAGGGCGGCGATCCGCTGACCAAGGATGCGGCCAAGGAAGACGCCTGGGGCACCGGCGGGCCGGGCTATATGATCAAGGCTGAGTTCAATGATCATTCCCATCAACGGGGCGTTCTCTCCATGGCGCGCTCGAACAATCCGGACTCCGCCGGCTCGCAGTTTTTCATCTGCCACGGCACCCCGACCTTCCTCGATCATCAATACACCACGTTTGGCAAGCTGATTAAAGGCGACGACGTGCTCGAAAAAATCGCCACCACGCCCACCCATCCGCAGGACCGGCCCGACAAGCGCATGGGCATTCTCAGCATCACCGTCGTTCCGCGCGATTCGGTGAAGTAATTTTTTAACCACGGATCACCGCGGAGATTGGCGCGGACGCGAGGAATTCCCTCCACGTCAATTTCTGCGGCTCCGGGTGATTCTTTCATGGAAATCGCCCAACTCGCTCAGATTCTGGTCGCCCTCGGCTGCCCGGTTGAGAAGTCAGCCGGGATGGCGGCTCAGCTGGATAAGCGGGCCCGACAGCTCTCTGCTGAGAAGGGACGCACTCACGAGGAGGCGTTGAAGCATCTGCTGACGCTGATGAAGCAGGGCTGGGCGGCGGGCGGGAGAGCGTCGTAAGCCGTCGGCTTTATAACTCGCTTTTCCGGGAGTTCCTCCGGCTTTATCCTGAAGAGCCCTGTGACAGGGATTGGCTGGCGAATCCGCCCTGGAAAACGGCGATTTAACTTGCCGCCCCATCGCGTCGCGCCAAACTAATAAAACAGCGGCGGGCCCATAGCTCAGCGGTTAGAGCAGGCGACTCATAATCGCTTGGTCCTCGGTTCAAATCCGAGTGGGCCCACCACTCCACGCCCCTGCCAGAGATCCAGGTTCCCCATTATCCATTCCTGACGGACGGCGCCCGCCCATCCAGGCTTTAGCCGTTCTTGGCAACTTTGTGACAGGTAGGGCGCGACACTCCGTGCGCCATCCGGGGGCATCAGGTGACGTGGGTTGGCAATCGCGGCGGGCAGAGGCTGCCCGCCCTACCCGCCGATGGGCCTAGGTTCAGTTGAACTGCCAAAATCTCCGGCCAGGATTCGAGTCAGCGCCACAAACTGGTCCAAGCTCAGTTTTTCTGCGCGTTCCTGGGGCGAAATTTTTAATGTCTCAAAGGCCGCAGCCAGGGCCTCTGCTGACCAGTCCTGCTTCAATAATTTCAGCATCATCTTGCGCCGCTGCGAGAAGGCCCGCTTGACGATTCTCACGAACGCAGGGCGCAGGGTCTCCGGCAGCAGCGGCGTCGCCCGGCGCACCAGGCGGACGCACGCGGAGTCCACATCCGGCGACGGGAAAAAACATTCCGGGGGAATCTTGAACCAGTCGCGCGGCTCGAAATCAATCTGGACCAGCAGGGTCAGCACTCCATAGTTGTCGTCGTCCGCCCGCGCCATCAGGCGCTTGGCGACCTCCAGCTGAAGCGTGGCCACAATCATCTCCGGCGCGCGCGCGCCGGCGGCGAGCTCCACTAAAATCGGCGAGGCCACGGAATACGGCAGGTTCGCCACCAGTTTCCAGTCGCTCCAGTCGCGCGGCTCGCGCCGGAGATAGGCCAGAGCATCGTCGTGCACCAAAAATAAATTGTCAGGCGCACCGGCCGCTGCCGCCGGCTCTTCCCCGGGGGCGGAGGCAACCGGATCGGGCGCGGGAAATTCCCCCGGACGGGTGGCCAGATGAAAACGCTCGCACAGCACCTCCACCAGCCGCGCGTCCATTTCAATCGCCAGCACCTCGCCCGCCTGGGCCGCCAGCAACTCCGTCAGCGGTCCCAGGCCGGGGCCAATTTCGAGCACCTTGTCGGCCGGCTTTAATTGGGCCGCCTCCACGATGCGGCGGAGCTGATTGCCGTCGTGCAGGAAATTCTGGCCGAGCGAGCGGGTCAGCTGGATGTTCCGCTTCGACAGCCACGACCGCATTTCAGTGAGTGTCATAGGCAGATAAAAAGGGAGGGCGGTGGATTGCGCTTTGGCATGAGCGAGAGGGTCATCGGCCCGATCTGCGACGCGCTTCCGGGGGGCGGGTTTCGTTTGGGTCCAAAGCCCGGGCCAGCGCGCAAACGGCCCGGGTGAGTTGCGCCCGCGTAATCGTCAGGGGCGGGGTGAAACCGATGACGTTGCCATGGTCGCCTTCCGGCAGAAACAGGTAACCGTCGCGCAACAGTTTCTTAATGGCCATTAAGGCCGTCCCGGTGTCAGGCCGTCCGTCGGGCGTGCGCAATTCCAAACCGGCCATCAGGCCGAGTCCGCGGGAAAAGGAGCGGGTCGAGGCGAGGGACGACAGGAGCTTCAAAAGGACAGCGCCCAGCGCCGCGCTGCGCTGGACGAGTTTGAGCCGGCGGATTTCTGAAATCTGCGCGAGCGCCATGGCGCAGCCGACGGGATGCCCCAAGAACGTGCTGGTATGGATGGCCTCCCCGGTTGAGGCGGGCCACGCGGCATCCATCACGTCCGCCCGGCCCACGCAGGCGGACAGCGGGAAGCCGCCGGTGAGCGCTTTGCCCAGACAAATCAGGTCGGGAATCACGCGGCTGTGTTCACAGGCAAACCATTTTCCCGTGCGACCAAAGCCGGTGTAGACCTCGTCAAGCAGGAGCAGTGCGCCGTGTTCATCGCACAGCTTGCGGAGCAGCGGCAGAAAGGCCGGGGGCGGGATCTGGATGCCGCCGCGCGCCTGCACGGGCTCGACCAGGACGGCCCCGATGCGTTTCTGCCGGAACAGGCGCCGGAGATTTTTTTCGATCCCGGCGAGCTGTTCC
>Ga0114971_10002285_pt1 | contig 13205 bp, 10 predicted proteins | sample M_140625_MF_Meta_FD_87320 | JGI IMG/M metagenome (GOLD analysis project Ga0114971, IMG submission 87320) | Freshwater microbial communities from Lake Montjoie, Canada to study carbon cycling - M_140625_MF_MetaG | ecosystem: Environmental > Aquatic > Freshwater > Lake | place: Lake Montjoie... | reverse complement strand
TATCCGGTCTGCTCTTGCTACAGAAGCCGGGGTAATAACAAAGCGATCCGCTTGCACAAAAAAGCGCGCGGGTAGGGCGGGCAGTCCTGTGCCCGCCGCGGTTGCCAACCCACGTCACCTTATGCCCGGGACGGCGCGCACGGAGTGACGCGCCCTACCTGGCCGCAATCCAGCGAGGGAGGTGGCCGGTCCTTGGGTCGATCAATCCAGATCCAGACATCCTTCATTCATCCGGATGTATCCGGTCTGCTCTTGCTACAGAAGCCGGGGTAATAACAAAGCGATCCGCTTGCACAAAAAAGCGCGCGGGTAGGGCGGGCAGTCCTCTGCCCGCCGCGGCTGCCAACCCGCGTCACCTTAGCCCCGGGGCGGCGCGCACGGAGTGTCGCGCCCTACCTGTCCCACAGTTGCTAAAAACGGCTATACCTGGCCGGGGTCCGGGGTACGGAAACAAAAAGCCCGCGGCGCGGGCCGCGGGCTGTGGATGCAAAAAGATTAGTTTTTGGGGCGGATTTTTTTCCAGACCCAGCCGAGCGGGTCGTAGTATTCATCCACCACGCGTTCCTTCAAAGGGATGATCGCGTTATCGGTGATCTGAATGTGTTCGGGACAAACTTTGGTGCAGCACTTGGTAATGTTGCAGAGACCGATACCTTGCGTCTGCTTCAATTCGGCCAAGCGATCTTCGGTGTCGAGCGGGTGCATCTCCAGCGCGGCTGTATAAATGAGGAAGCGCGGGCCGATAAACTCGTCATGCTTATGATGGTCGCGCAGGACGTGGCAGACGTCCTGGCAGAGGAAGCATTCGATGCACTTGCGGAATTCCTGGACGCGGTCCACGTCCTCCTGCTGCATCCGCCAAGTGCCATCGGGGGCATCGGGCGGGCGCGGCTTGAATTTCTTGATCTTGGTTTTGACGCGGAAATTCCACGAGACATCAGTCACGAGATCGCGGATGAGCGGAAACGCACGCATCGGCTCGACGGTGATGACTTTATCCGTGTTTAACGTGTCCATGCGGGTCATGCACATGAGTTTGGGGATGCCGTTGATTTCGGCGGAACAGGAGCCGCATTTGCCGGCTTTGCAATTCCAGCGGCACGCCATGTCGTTCGCCTGCGTCGCTTGAATTTTGTGAACGACGTCGAGCACCACCAAGCCTTCGGTGATCTCCGTGGTGTAATTCACGAAGTCGCCGCCCTGCGAGTTGCCGCGCCAGATTCGGAAAGTAACGGTCTTGTTCATTTCATCTCCTCAATGACTTGTTTCAAATCTTCCCGCATCGCCGGAATCACTTCGCGGCGCAATTTCATGGACCCGTCTGCCGACTTGGAAATCACATTATTATATTTTCCGCCGTCGGGATGTTTCTCCGGAAAATCTTCGCGGAAATGGCCTCCGCGACTCTCTTTGCGATCCAGCGACGCCATCGTGATGGCCTCAGAAACGGTCAGCAAATGTTTGAGATCAATCGCCGTGTGCCAACCGGGATTATATTCGCGATGGCCTTGGACAGAAACTTTTGCGGCGCGCTCCTTGAGCTTGCCGATGACATCGAGCGCCAGCTCCATTTCATTTTGCAAACGCACGATGCCGACATTGGACTGCATCATGTTCTGCAAATCGTATTGCACCTGATACGGACCTTCGTTTTGCGCACCAGCGGGGCGCTCGAACGGTTCGACGGCTTCGCGGTAAGCGGCTTCGATTTCGGCCTCGCTCGGAGCCACCAGGGAATTTTCCTTGGCAAATTTTGCCGCGTATTCGCCAGCGCGTTTGCCGAAGACGAGCAAATCGGAAAGCGAATTGCCTCCGAGACGATTCGCGCCGTGTAAACCCGCGGCGCATTCGCCCGCCGCAAACAAGCCGGGAACATTCGTCGCCTGCGTATCGCCATCCACGCGGATGCCGCCCATCGCGTAATGCGTGGTCGGGCCGATTTCCATCGGCTCTTTGGTGATGTCGAGGTTCGCCAGTTGCATGAACTGATGATACATCGAAGGAATTTTCTTTTTGATGTGCTCGGCGTGGTTGGGAATTTTTTCTTTGATCCACGAAATATCCAGGAACACACCGCCGTGCGGGCTGCCGCGTCCGGCTTTCACTTCGCGCATAATGCAGCGGGCGACGTGATCGCGCGTCAACAGCTCCGGCGGGCGCTTCGCCTCCTTGTCGTTCTGCGTGTAGCGCCAGCCTTCTTCGGGATCGGTTGAGGTCTGCGATTTGTAATTGTCGGGAATATCGTCATACATGAAGCGCTTGCCGTCCTTGTTGCGCAACACGCCGCCTTCACCACGCACGCTTTCCGTGACTAAAATGCCCTTCACGCTCGGCGGCCAGATCATGCCGGTCGGATGAAACTGGATGAACTCCATGTCGAGCAGTTCCGCGCCCGCATGATACGCGAGGGAAACACCGTCGCCCGTGCCTTCCCAGGAATTGCTGGTCACGGCATACGCCCGGCCAAGTCCGCCGGTGCAAACGACCACGGCCTTCGCTTTGAAAACGCGGAAACGCGCCCGCTCACGGTCGTAGCCAAACGCCCCAACGACGCGCCCCGATTCTTTAAGCAAGGAAACCACCGTGTATTCCATGTGAACGGTGATGCCCTGATGAATGCCGTGATCTTGCAATGTGCGGATCATTTCCAACCCGGTGCGGTCACCGACGTGCGCGAGGCGAGGGTATTTGTGCCCGCCAAAATTGCGCTGCGAAATTTTGCCTTCCTTCGTGCGATCAAACACCGCGCCCCACGCTTCGAGTTCATGAACGCGCGACGGCGCTTCCTTCGCGTGCAGTTCGGCCATGCGCCAGTTGTTGACGTACTGCCCGCCGCGCATCGTGTCGGCGAAGTGAACTTTCCAGCTGTCGCGGTCGTCCACGTTGCCCATCGCCGCCGCCATGCCGCCTTCGGCCATGACGGTGTGGGCTTTGCCGAGGAGTGATTTGCAAATCAAACCGACTTTGACGCCCGCCGCACTGGCTTCAATCGCCGCGCGCAAGCCAGCTCCGCCCGCACCGATGACCAGCACGTCGTATTCGTGAGTTTCGTAATGAGTAGCCACAAATTTATTAAGTTAAAAAATTCTTACGTCATGCCAAATGCCCATGGAGCACAGGCGAATGTAGAGATCGGTGAATCCCACGGAAAACAGGCTAAACCACGCCCACATCATATGGCGGCTGTTCAGGCAGCTCACGCAGTTATAAGTCTTAGCACACGACGGGGATTTGGTTTTGGAATCGAGAAAACCACCCACCAGATGACGCAGCGAATGACAGCCGAGCGTGTAGCTGCTCAACAAGAAAACATTCACCACCATGATGAGCGTGCCTACACCGATGCCAAAATGTTCCTTACCCGTCAGCGCGTCCGTAAACCACATCGCCTTAAACGCGTCGTAGCCGAGCAGTAAAATAAACCCAACCGCCAGGTAGAGAAAATAACGATGAACATTTTGGATGAGGAGCGGAAATGATTTTTCGCCCAGGTAAGTCTTCCGCGGTTCGCCCACGGCGCAATTGATCGGGTCGGCCCAAAAAGCTTTATAGTAAGCGCCGCGATAATAGTAACAGGTGAAACGAAATCCGCCCGGCACCCACATGATAAAAAGTGCGGGAGAGAACGGCAACCAGCTGGGCCAGAAACTAGGCAAGCCCTTAAAAATCGCGTGCGGTGAATTACCCCAGATTTCGGGCGAGTAGAACGGTGAGACATAATCTGCTCCGCCCGCCGCAAGCCAATAATGTTCTCCCTGAAATGCCGCCCACGTGGAATAGACAATGAACGCGGCGAAGCCGAGGAAAACAAAGAGGGGTTGAACCCACCACGCGTCAGGGCGGGTGGTTTGCCCGAAGGAACGTTGTTTGGGAAGGGTGTCTACGTAAGCCATAAGCAAACGTAATTTAATAACCCCAGCGCCCGGGGTCAACGCGGGAAAAAAGTTATAAGCTGCGCTTCGGCTTTGATGGTCGCAGCTTATCGTCGCGCCGACCACTCATTCAGGGCGCGCTCGCCCGTTTCAGCCGGGGATAGCCCGAGCTGTTCCAGCGCTTCCCCCACCAGATAGAGCGAACCTGTGATCACCAGGAAAGGCTCGCCCCGGGCGGCGGCGAGCGCTTCTGCCAGAGTCGAGCAGGCCACGACTTCCGCCCCGGGGTGGGCCGCCTGAAAGGCCGCCGCAAGGTCGCCGGCCGCCGCTGTCCGCTCGCTGGCCACCGGCACGGTGAACACTTTCGCCGCCAGCGGTGCCAGAATCCCGCACATCGACTGCCATTCCTTGTCGCCCAAAAAACCGACGATGAACGCCGCGGGAACAGCCGTCTCAGGGTCGCCAGGTGGAAGGTCATTCCGATCCGTCAGTGCCGCGCGCAGGGCTTCTGCGCCCGCCACATTGTGAGCCCCGTCCAGCAAGATTCTTTGTCCATGGGGCCCTTGCACCCGCTGCAGCCGGCCCGGCCAGTGGACCGTTGCCAGCCCGGTGCGGATCTGTTCCTGGGTCACTGTAATCTGGGGCTGCAGCACCTCCACGGTCGCCCGCGCGAGGGCCGCATTCTGGCGCTGATGTTTCCCCCAAAGCGCCGGTCGCATGGACTCATCCTCATCGGGATCCGGGCGGACGCGGGTGAGCGGCGCGCCGATTTTACGGGCCGTGGCTTCAATCACTCGCAATGCCTCGGGCGCGTCCGTGCCGGTGATTCCGGGGATGCCCGGCTTGAGGATGCCCGCCTTTTCGGCCGCGATTTTCCCGAGCGTGTCGCCCAGCCAGGACTGGTGGTCGAGGGCGATGTTGGTGATGACGCTGGCCAGGGGGGTAACGATATTGGTGGCGTCCAGCCGCCCGCCCAGACCTGTTTCCCAGATCACCAGATCGCAGCCTTCTGCCGCGAAATGCTGGAGCGCCAGCACTGTGGTGACCTCGAACAGGGTGGGGTGGGCATTGTCAGGAAACTGCCGGAGCCGTGTTTGGATTTCCTCCACTCGCCGGACCAATTCGCTCTCGGGAATGAACTGGCGGTTCACCTGGATTCGTTCGCGAAAGGAGACCAGGTGGGGCGAGGTGAAGAGCCCGACCCGCAGCCCGGCCGTGCGGTAAATGCTTTCGAGCAGGGCGCAGGTGGAGCCTTTGCCGTTGGTGCCGGCCACGTGGAGGAAGCGGAGTTTTTCCTGGGGGTTGCCGGCGAGCGCAGCGAGACGGCGCGTGTTCTCCAGACCCAACTGCGCGCCAAACACCTGCAGGCCGTGCAGAAACTCAATGGCTTGGGCGTAGTTCATGCGGGATGGGGCCCGGGTTTAACGGCCAACCCCGGCGCGCACCGCCCTCCGCCGGCGGGCCCGGTCCCCGGGGCAAGGACGGATTACAGCCTCGGCCATGCGGTCACAGCGGCTTGCTGTGGTGATGCGCGTGCGCTGCGGCGATGAAGCCTTTGAACAGCGGATGCGGCTGGTGCGGCTTGCTCAGGAATTCCGGGTGGAACTGGCTGGCCAAATAGAACGGGTGGTTCTTGAGTTCGATGATTTCCACCAGCTTGCCATCGGGCGACAGGCCGCTGAACACAAAGCCGGACTTCTCGAACCTCTCGCGGTAGGCGTTATTGAATTCGTAGCGGTGGCGGTGGCGTTCGCTAATGACGAAGGCGCCGTAGAACTCCGCCGCCTTGGTGCCCAGGGCCAGCTGGCAGGGCTGCGCGCCCAGGCGCATCGTGCCGCCCTTCTTGGTGACCTTCCGCTGCGCGTCCAGCAGCGCGATGACGGGATGCGGGGTGTCGGGGTTGAACTCGGTGGAGTCCGCCTTGTCGAGCTTGAGGATATTCCGGGCGTATTCAATGGTGGCGATCTGCATGCCGAGGCAGAGGCCGAAATAGGGGATCTTGTTCTCCCGGGCGTAGCGCGCGGCGATGATTTTGCCCTCGATGCCGCGCTCGCCAAAGCCTCCAGGCACGAGGATGCCGCCCAAGCTCTTCAGGATTTTCGCCGGGCCATTCTTCTCAATCTCCTCGGCATCCACCTGCACGATTTCCACCCCGCAGTCGTTCGCCACGCCCCCGTGGATGATGGCCTCATAGACGGATTTGTAGGCGTCCTGCAGGCCGATGTATTTGCCGACGACGCCGATGCGCACGCGGTGTTGGGGCGCGATGAGTTTGCGGATGATTTCCTGCCAATGCGCCATGTTCGGCGCCGGCGTGGTGAGATGCAAAATGCGGCAAACCAGATCGTCCATGCGCTCGCGCTGCAGCATCAACGGCATTTCGTAAATGGAATGGTCTACATCCTTCGCCTCGATGACGGCTTCGAGCGAGACATTGCAGAACATGGAAATCTTCTGGCGCAGCTCTTTGTCGAGCGGCTTTTCGCAGCGGCAGGCGATGATGTTGGGCGTGATGCCGATTTCGCGGAGTTTGGCGACGGATTGCTGCGTGGGTTTGGTTTTGAGTTCGCCCGCCGCCTTGATGAAGGGGACGTAGGTGACGTGGATGAAGCAGGTGTTGCCAATGCCGGCTTCCAGCGCAAATTCCCGGATGGCTTCCAGAAATGGCAGGCCTTCAATGTCGCCGGTGGTGCCGCCGATTTCGGTGATGATGACATCCGCCTTGCTCTGTTCGGCGAGGTTATGGATGCGGCGTTTGATTTCGTCCGTGACATGCGGGATGACCTGCACGGTATTGCCGAGGTATTTGCCCTCGCGCTCATTGTTGAGCACGGTCTGGTACACCTGGCCGCTGGTGAGGTTGTTCATCCGCGTGAGCTTCACATTGGTGAACCGCTCGTAATGGCCCAGGTCCAGATCGGTCTCGGCGCCGTCGTCGAGCACATACACCTCGCCGTGCTGGTACGGCGACATCGTCCCCGGATCCACGTTGAGGTAGGGGTCGAACTTCTGCAGCGTGACCTTGAGGCCGCGGTTCTCGAGCAGCGTGGCGAGCGCGGCCGCGGTCAATCCCTTGCCGAGCGAACTCACCACCCCGCCAGTCACAAATATATATTTCATTTTTTAAAAATTGTTCTAATCCGGAGTCGATAGTCGCACTTCCGCAGCGCCCTGCCCGGCGGAATCCTTATCCGCGGCGGCCCGCCCGCAGCTGAGATTCCACCCGCGCCACGTCTTCCGGCAGGTCCACGCCAATGCTGTCGTAATCGACCGTCACCACGGCGATGCCGATGCCGTTTTCCAGAGCGCGCAACTGCTCCAGCTTCTCCGCGTTCTCCAGCGGGGACACCGGGAATTTCACCAGTTGCAGCAGCGTTTCGCGCCGGTAACCGTAGATGCCCAGATGCTTCAAAAAGGGAAATGCCGCCAGCTGATCGTTTCCTGGACGGCTGGCGGCCTCGCGCAGATACGGAATCGTGCGCCGGGAAAAATATAGCGCGCGGCCGGCGGCGTTGACAACGACTTTTACCACGTTGGGATTGTCCAGTTCGGACAGCGTGCGGATGTGCGTGGCGGCGGTGGACATCTCGTTCTGCGCCAGGGCGCCTGCCACCGCGTCAATCACCGCCGGATCAATCAGGGGCTCGTCGCCCTGGATGTTGACGACGGCATCGCCGCCGCAGCGCTCCGCGACTTCGGCGATGCGGTCGGAGCCGCTCGGGTGTTCCGGGCGGGTCATCTCCACGCGGCAGAACGGCTGGGCCGCCTCCCAGATGCGCGTGTCATCCGTGGCCACGATGATTTCGGAGAGGGATTTTGCCCGCTGACACTGTTCGACGACATGCTGGAGGAGCGGTTTGCCGGCGATGAGCGCGAGCGGTTTGCCCGGGAACCGGGTGGAACCGAAGCGCGCAGGGATGATGCCGACAATGTTCACGCGCCCCATTTAGCCATAGTCCGCGCCGCCGCGTCACGCCCAAAGAGGAGGGTTGAATTCTAGTAGGCCGCTTAAATCGCTCCGGCGATAGCCTGTAAAACTGAATTCCGGGATTGCGTCGGATGTTTCGATTGCTAATCTTTTTTGTGCATCAGCCTCAAATGAATCTGCCTCCGCATGCGCATCGGGTCCGGCAGATATGGCTTGCTTGGACAAGTCTGACATTGCTGGCGCTCCTCGTGCTGGGGGCGGCGGGTTGCTCCATGGCGCGCCTGTCTCCGGCGCAGCCCAAGGCCAAGGTGAATCCCGGCCAGTTGAGCGGCAGCCCGACCGGGCCGGTCACGCCCGCAGTTTTGCAGGCGCAGGTCATGCGCTTCGCCGACACCTATGTGGCCACGGTCGCCCAGGCCTGCGATGATCTCACGGCGAAGACCAATCGCTCTGCCATCCGCCTCGCGGCTTTGCGTTGGAAGCTGGGGCAGGCCACGGCCATCTTCACCGACGCCACCGGGCCCAATGCCTCGGTGAACGCGTTGGACATGCTGGTGCTGGTCAGCATGGCCCGGATGGTGATGGAGGATTACGGCGTGGAAAATTACGGCGATGTCGCCCGGGAATTGCTGGAGGCCCATCGCGGCCTTGAGGCTAAGGCGTGGCAGCTGGCGGGGGGCATTCTCAAGCCCTCCCAACAGCAGGAACTGCGCGATTTGATTCTGGAATGGCGCTCCAAAAACCCGCACCAGCGCTACATTGGCCCCGTCCGCTTTCAGGAGTTTGTGACCGCTCTGGGCAAGGCTCCGACCAAGTCGTCCTCTCCCGGGAGCATTTTCAGCCTGCTCTACCTCGACCCGCTGGCGGGCCTGGATCCGACTGCGGCCGCCATCCAGGAAATCCATGATCTGGGGGATCGCGCGATGTATTACAGCCAGCGGATGCCGATGCTCCTGAGCTGGCAGGTGGAGGTGCTGGCCTATCAGCTGGCGGTCCAGCCGGAATCCGAGGGGCTGCTCACGGACGTCGACCGGCTGGCGGATGCGGCCGAAGTTTTCGCCTCAACGGCCCGGCAGCTGCCCCAGCTCGTCAATGATCAGCGGCAGGCGGCCATCCAGCAAGTCCTGGACGGACTCATCGCCGAGAGTAACAAGTCCCGGGAGCTCTTGGGCGAAACCCGGTCCACGCTTGCCGCAGTCAGCACCGCGGCCGTTAATCTCAACACCACTGTTCAGTCGCTGACGGAATTTGTCCGCTATGTATCCTCCACGAATGACGGTCCGGCCTCCGCCCTTCCGGAGGAGCCTTTTCATGTGGCGGATTACGGCGCAGCGGCGGCCCAGATCGGGGTTGCGGCCGGCAACCTTAATGCGCTGTTGGCCTCGGCCCATCAAACTGCTCCGGAGATGGCGGAGTGGAGCCGGCAGACCACGGCGGAGGCGGAGCGCGTGCTGGACCGCGTGTTCTGGCGGGGGGTCGCGCTGATCCTGATTTTATTGGTAGGATTGGTGCTGGCCGCACTCGCCTATCGCGCGCTGGCCAACCATATGAACCGGCCCGGCCGGTGATGCATTAACCCGAACGCCTATTTCGGAGTTCCAGTTAAAAACAGTTTTACGGCGAACGCAACGGCTCATCCGCCATTTTCAGGAACCGCAGAAACGGCAATGGCTCCATGTCGTCGTCGCAGGACAAACCGTCATCACGGTGACTGCTGCAATCATTCTAAAGTTTCTGGACAAGGCGGATGGGATTGCTCATTTGCGGGAACATAAAAGTTTTCGAAGCCGGATGGTCGTCTGCTCTCGGTCAAGTCGGCTGGTCGCGACACCCAGCGTTAACGCCTCCCACGCCTCCCTGTCCAACTTTTCATTCGGCAGCAACTCGTTTTCGCTTAAAAAAACCAGACACGTCGCCAGCGCCGTCCGCTTGTTGCCGTCCGCGAACGGATGATTGTGGCACAGATAAAATAAATACGCCGCCGCAATTTCAACCGGATCGGTGAACAGCGTTTCGCCCATCATCATCGCCTGCGGCACAGCCACCGCCGATTCCAGCAACGCTGCTTCCCGCAGTCCCGCGCCGCCGCCGTGCGCCGCCAGCACTTCGGTGTGAATGGCCTTCACCGCTTCCACTGTGGGATGCGAGAGCGGACGCTTCATGACAGCCGCCGGAACAGCTCCGCATTTTTCTTGATTAAACGCTTCGCGGTGGAGGACGCTTTCTCAGCGTTGATAACTGGGCGCACAGGCGTGAGCACAATCGAGCCGCCTTCGTGCAGGCTGATGTTCACCTGGTCGCCCACCTTGATGCGCGCCAGATCCATCAGCGCCGAATCAAACATCAGTCCCTGCGAGTTGCCGATTTTCGTGATCGTCTTGGTCATTGCGTTAAACTATGTTTTACGTGCGAGACTGTCAAGCCCGTGGGCCGGTCAAAGCTTTTTGCGTAATAAGCGGGGGGCGGGTGGCGCGCTGGAGGTGGGCGGTCGCCGCTGATTTCAACTCCGCCACCCTCCGCATCCGTTCGGTTAGCGGTGGAATGGGGAATGGCAGCTCAACGAACGCCTATTTCGGAGTTCCATTGAAAGGCAGCTAATTCATTTTCACCAAGGCAGGTAGATGGCATCGCGCTGCGATGCCTCCGCCCGGCAGGGCGGAACGAACGGAGCAAGACGCCCCGCCTTGCCTGATTGCTTTCCGTCGCCTGACGCTGCGCCCGGCGACGGGGATGCCGCAGCGCGGCGGTCCTTACCACCCTGGCGCAAACACGTATGTCGGAGTTTGGGTTCAACTCAACCGCGTCATTTGACGTGTAGGGCAGGTAGCTCTCTGCCCGCCGCCGTTGTCAATCCCCGCGTGCGGGCTTATCACGACGGCGCACGGAGTAACGCGCCTTCCCTGTCCCACAGTTGCCAAGAATTACTAGAGAGGCCCTGGACTGTCTTCAATCCGACCGCCGAAGTGGGTAGAGGCATCGCGCAACGATGCCCCCCGTATCCGGCTCAAAAAGGACTTTTGCGAGCTTTCGTTTCGTGAGCGGGCTTCCTTCAATGACGGTGTGAATCTGGCTCAGGTCTTGACCCTTGGCGTCCTTGGCGTCTTGGTACTTCATTTGGACGGCATGGTTCAGGATCATTGCCCTCCAATTCCGGCGGGTGACACCGGGAAAAGATGCAATTTGGATGCGGATTGAGAAGGGCATATTCCAGATTACCCTTTTGCCAATGATATTTTTTGATTTGGCATTAAAACTGCAACATAACGATATTGTTGGGTTTGCGTATTGTCGGTTGACGCGGGTTGTTCCCTAGGCATGATTCAGTTGGAATGACTCTGAACCTGCGGTCGCGGTGATGCTCCGGCTGTCCACGGTTGGGGCATATGTCCTGTTTTGGGGCACGTTTTTGTTTTTAGTTGGCAGATTGCGCGTGTTTGATTCCAATGAGTTTGTTAATAATAGTACGATACATCGTTATTGAGTTATAAATCTTACAAAATTGTTTGAAGTTCGAAACAAGAAATAGAGCTTCCCCAATTTTGGAGTATTGAAAATATCACACAAATGGATATGAAAAAAAAACTGGCTAGTCTTTGGGTTTTGGGTTTTAGCACAACTCTATTTGCCCAGGGAACGATTAACTGGTCGGCTCCTGTAACTGCTTTTATTGGTCAGACCAATTCCGCAGTCTATTCCTCGTTTGTGGCCTCATCGGGATCTCCTTCGGGGGGCGGTGCGGGGAATACAGCGGGAGGCGGGACAACTCTTTATTACTATGCATTGCTCACCAGTGCAGGCCTTTCAAGTGCGCCAACCAGCCTGACTTCATTCTCAGGCACCCTTGCCAACGCCTGGTTGGACACGGGATTATTGATGACCAACGGGCCGTCCGCAAACGGCCGTGTATCCCCTGTCGGAGGGGGGAATACTGCCGCCGTGGCTTCTAACTGGGGAGACCAATCCACTCAGAATATTATCATGGTGGGATGGTCTGCTAATTTAGGTTCCACTTGGTCGGAGGCATTGAATAAACTAAATAACTGGGCGGTTGTTGGCTCAGGTGTTCTCGGTAAAGCTTGCTTTGGTGTATGTAATTCAGTTGGCACTCAAACGCTTGGATTGGCAAATCCTGGGACGGTTGTGATTGGGATAAATGCAGGTCAAATAAATGGTTCTATCACCGGAGGCAGTCCCCTCGTGATGAATTTGCTCTATGTCTCTTCGGGATTGGGGTCTGCTCCAATCGTGGATTTTGCAGCCACGCCCACCAGCGGGTTTGCCCCCCTGACGGTGGCCTTCACCAACGCGACCTCCGGGGCGACCAGTTACAGCTGGGCTTTTGGCGATGGCAACACCAGCACCGCGACGAATGCGCTGAATGTTTACACCAACGCCGGCGTTTATTCCGTGAGGTTGACCGCGTTTGGCCCGGGCGGAAGCAATGCTTTGACTCTGACGAATTACATCACGGTGGCCAGTTCGGTACCGCCGCTAGTGAGCTTTTCGGGCACGCCCACCAACGGGTTTGCCCCCCTGACGGTTGCCTTCACTAATACCACCAGCGGTGCCGCAAGCTATATCTGGGATTTCGGCGATGGCAATATCAGCACATCCTCCAACCCGTCGAATACTTACACCAACGCTGGAATATACACGGTGACCTTGACGGCCAGCGGGCCGGGAGGCACCCGCGTGCTGGCTCTGACCAATTACATTGCCGCCGCCATTCCGCCGCCGCTGGTGGCCTTTGCGGGCTCGCCCACCCTGGCCTTGGCTCCCTTGCCGGTCTCCTTTACTAATTCAACCTTTGGCGCGACGAGTTACAACTGGAATTTTGGCGATGGCAACTCGAGCATTGCAACCAATGCAGTCAATATTTATACGAACCCTGGGGTTTACACCGTCACCCTGACGGCTTTTGGGCCCGGCGGGAGCAATGCGCTGACTCTTACGAATTACATCACCGCCGTCGCGCCGCCGCCGCCGTTGATGGCCTTCACAGGATCCCCTACCAACGGTCTGGTGCCGCTGACGGTGAATTTCACGAACACGACGACGGGAGCGACGAATTACAGCTGGGTGTTTGGGGATGGCAAAACAGGTGTTACCACGAATGCATCGAATCTTTATACGAATGCGGGGACGTACACGGTGACATTGACGGCGTATGGGCCTGGGGGCAGCAACGCGCTGACCAAGACGAGTTATATCCGGGTGACGAATCTGCCGCCGCCGTTGATGGCCTTCACAGGATCCCCCACCAACGGCTTGGTGCCGCTGACGGTGAATTTCACAAACACGACGACGGGAGCGACGAATTACAGCTGGGTGTTTGGGGATGGCAAAACAGGTGTTACCACGAATGCATCGAATCTTTATACGAATGCGGGGACGTACACGGTGAC
>Ga0114971_10002278_pt1 | contig 13222 bp, 13 predicted proteins | sample M_140625_MF_Meta_FD_87320 | JGI IMG/M metagenome (GOLD analysis project Ga0114971, IMG submission 87320) | Freshwater microbial communities from Lake Montjoie, Canada to study carbon cycling - M_140625_MF_MetaG | ecosystem: Environmental > Aquatic > Freshwater > Lake | place: Lake Montjoie... | reverse complement strand
TTTATGGCAGCTTGCATCTATAACCAAGATAAAATCCCGCAAAAGTTTAAAGAAGATACTGATTACTACCACCTTAAATACACCAAAGCTAAGGGTGAGGTTGTGGTGGCATCATCTGGCTGGAACCAAGATGGGTGGGAAGAGATTCCTAATGGGAGTGTGTTGGTGGTGGATAGGGTGGGGCAGGAAGAGGAATTAAAAAAGATTTAGAGTTGGATGAATTTGATTGATCAACATCTTGCTTGACATTAAACTGGTAAATTTAAATTAACCAAAAAATTCTATTGAATCCATTTAAAAATTCCTACTAAGCACTTCTGCTAAAAGGAAATCACTCCTTCAGCCCTTTCTCCTGGTTTTCTTTGATCGATCTGCATATCATTAATATTTATGGGATTTTTAAGTCTAGAAAATAAGGAGTTTAAATTTGTGCTCCAAGGAATTGCAAGTGGTTCAAGTGGTAAGAGCGTCGAAGGCATAACTAATGTAATAAAATAATTCTGCAGTAGATGATTGTTATCTTTCTTGCTTCTTGTTAATTCATCACTAACGGCAAAAACGAAATCATGCTTACCTGTTTTTGTATACATATCAACGGCTAATAGATGAAACTCATCAAATCTAGGCGATGCTTGAGTCCTACCATCTTCTCGACTTTCATTAGTTTTCTTACCAGAAGGCATGTGCGTTTGGCACAACCGAATTCCAGACTGATCTTTCTCGTCACGTAATATATGTTTTTTATCTGCCGTATGTGATTTAGTAAATCAAAAATTACAAAAAAGAAATCTGAGTAATGAGCAGCAATACGTTGCAATTTCGGATGTAGATAGTCGTACGTCGCAAATAGTAAACATTCAAAATCTTGAATCAAAAGACTTACCTTCACGAGCATCTTATATTGCTAGAAAAGGTGATGTAATAACCGCGTTAGCTGGCGCAAGCACTGGAACAGCCAAACACGCATCTGCGATAATCAAGGGTGAACATGATAGAATAATTATCTCGATTGGTTTCGTACTTTTAAGATCCACAATAATTAATTCACATCAGCTGCTTGGATTTCTCAGATCAGAATATTTCTTAAGACAAATATTTAGGCTCAGAACTGGACATGCAATTCCTGCAGTAGGACATAATGAATTGATGGATATACGGATTCCGCCTTTAGAGGATCCTGTTTGGGGAACTTGGGCAGATGATATTAAGGAATTAGACAATAGAGCTGAGAATCTTTTTAAATTTGCAGATTCAATTCGAGTCAGTTTAGATAAAGGTTGATTCTACTTTCTATTGGATTAAGATAAACATATTGGAGCTTGGAAGGGGTGGGTTTAGGAGTTAGCTGGCCGATCTTTGAATTTCTCCTCAGCTTCGGACATAGCCTTATTTAACATATCCCCTGCAATTAATGAGCCGACAAATGTGGCTAAGTTAGTGGCAAGGATGAAGTACCAGTACTGAGCCCTGGTTGAAAGCCCTGAGAAATCTGCGTAACGATTAAATCCATCTTTTACCGCATCGATTATGTTTATGTTTTTATTTTCCATGCCTTTAATCTAGACCCACCTACTGTCATTGGCTATAGATAGCTTTTGGGTATGAAAAAGTGATCAAGTTAGATTCTGCGGCTTTAACATTTGATTTCCGCCCCTCTTCCCCTAAGTTATAGCCATGCTAAAACTGCCAAATACTGATCTTGAAGTTAGCCCATTAACTCTGGGCACAAATGTATTTGGCTGGTCAATTGATAAAGAGCAATCCTTTAAAATTTTAGATCACTATTTAGAGTTAGGCGGTAATTTTCTAGATACGGCAGATAATTACTCACAGTGGAAAGATGGTAATACTGGGGGTGAATCTGAAGCGATTATTGGCGCCTGGCTTAACAAGGGAAAAAATAGATCAAAGGTGGTCTTAGCCTCAAAGGTAGCAAAGTTAAATACTAGGCGTGGCTTATCACCAGCTAATATCCGAGCAGCACTTGAGGATTCACTTGCCAGATTACAAACTGATTATTTAGATATTTACTACTCACATGAGGATGATTTAACTGTGCCAACAGTTGAAACTCTTAACTGTTACACCGAGTTAATTAAAGAGGGCAAGATTAGATATATCGCCGCCTCCCAACATACAGGTGAGCGGCTTGCCCAAGCACTTATGATTTCAAAGCGTGAAAATCTTGCAAGTTACATTGCGCTGCAAGATCACTACAACTTAATGGCTAGAAAAACCTATGAGCAGAGCCAGATGCAAGTTGTCAAAGATAATCACCTTTCCACCTTGCCCTTTTACGGATTAGCTAAAGGGTTTTTAACTGGTAAGTACCGGGCCGGTATTACAGTTGACTCAGTTAGAGCCTCCTCTGTAGCTGAGTACTTCACACCAACTGGCTGGCAGGTTTTAGATGCCTTAACTCAGATTTCAGCTGCGCGAGGTAAACCGATTGCTGCGATCGCCTTAGCCTGGCTTAGATCAAACCCAACTGTGATCACACCGATTGCAAGTGCTACCTCACTTGAGCAGTTGAGGCAGATTATGCAGGTAGTTGAACTAAGCCAGGATGAGGTTGAACTTTTAAACTCTGCAAGTAATTAAAATCGGCTTAGAAAAGTTAAGATTAGGTAAAGATCGACGCAAAGTATTGAATCTGCTCACCTTTAGTGAAAGACTTTGCCAAGATAAGTGCAAAAATAATTAATAAACTTAATTTGAGTAGATTGGATAAATCATGATTGTTACTGCAATATTTGAAGCAAAAGCTGGTAAGGCAGATGAGCTACGTAAACAATTACAGGCAGGAGCTAACGCATCTTGGCAAGAGGCGGGGGTTAAAACTTATGCAGTTCATGAGGTAATTGATAAGCCCGGTACATTTATGAATATTGAAGTTTATGAGAGTGAAGCCGCATTTACTTCCCACTTAGAGACAGCGCATGTGAAAGCATTTCTAGGTATGTTAGATGAACTGTTGGCAAATCCATTAACTGTCTATCAAGGCAAAGCAATCTTTACTGGTGCAAATAATAAATCTGCTCTCTAATTGTTGATTACTTTCTGCGACAAATTGCCATAATCGCTCATCTTAGTTATGCTTAAATTACGCAGAAAGGCAATCAAAAGTGGCTATTGCACTATCTAAAATTTTCTCACAACCAAAACCCATAATCGGCATGGTTCACCTACCAGCATCTCCTGGTCAACCACAAGCAAAATCTAAGCCAGATATTAAAGCTGTAATTGCATCTGTATCTGCTGATATTAAAGCTTTGCAAGATGGCGGTATTGATGGTCTGCTATTTTGTAATGAATCAGATCTGCCATACACCACAAAATTAAACTCAGAGGTGGGCAGCTGGACAACATTTTTGGTGGGCGCAGTTTATGATCAGATAAAGATTCCTTATGGTGTTAATTTACTTTGGGATCCAATTGCCTCCATTGAGGCAGCAGCCGGGTGCGGTGCTTCATTTGTGCGCGAGGTAATGTGTGGTTCATTTGCTAGTGAGATGGGAATTCTCAGCCCGGATCCAGCTGCAATTGCCCAAACTAGAACCAGATTAAAGGCAGATCACATCGCCTTATTTACCAATATCGTTCCAGAGTTTGCCTCAGCGATGGAGAATCGAAGTGTTGCCCAACGGGCAAAGGCGGCGGAGTACTTTGGCTTTGATGCCATATTAATCTCTGGCCCAGTTGCTGGAGTTGCCTTTAGTGAAGAGGATTTACTAGCAGCAAAAGAGGTAGCAAAGAGTATTCCAATCTTTGCTAATACTGGAGTTAATGCCCAAACTGTAGCTAAGACTTTAACTATGGCAGATGGTGTGATCTCAGGTAGTGCTATGAAGGTAGATGGTAAAACCTTTAATCCAGTAGATCCAAAACGAGTAATTGAGTTGGTTACTGCAGCAAACAAATCTAGATAAGGGAGAGCTATAAATGGCACGGATTGGATTTATCGGCCTTGGAATTATGGGCTCTGGTATGGTAAAAAATTTAGTAAAAGCCGGACATCAGGTAACGGTTTGGAATCGAAGCAGTACTAAATACAGTGAGATTGAAAAAAGCGGTGCTAAAACTGTTTCAGATCCAGAGCAGGTATTACTTGATGCTGATTTTTTTATGTACTGCCTAGCTGATGATGCTGCGATCAATGAGGTAATTACCGCCGGTCACAATCTTGCTGCCAAGGTAAAAGCTGGCACCATTGCAATTGATCTATCTACCATTGATCCTAAAACCTCCCAAGCAGAGCGTGAGATTTATGAGAAAAATGGGGTGCAGTTTTTAGATGCCCCAGTTTTTGGAACTAAGGGTGAGGCCGCAAATGGTGGACTTTGGATAGTAGTAGGTGGGCCAGAGGCAACTTACAAACAATCACTTCCTGTCCTGGAACCAATTAGCCAGACCACCCATTACATGGGCATTGGTGGTAATGGCACCAAGATGAAGTTAGTTGGAAATCTTTTAGTAGCATCTCAATTACTATCAATTGGTGAAGCCTTAACTTTGGCTAAGAAAGCAAAATTAGATTTAAGAAAAGTATTAGAGGTTGCAGCGGTAGCTGATTTTAAAACTCCAATTTACGCTGGTGTTGGTGCTGGGGTAATTAAGGGTGATTATGAGGTTAACTTTCCGTTAAAGCTGATGTTAAAGGATGCGAAGTTAATTCAAGCATTTGCCTCTACCCTTAACTCACCAGTTTCAATCGCTAAGACAACTGAGCAATTGGCAAAGGCTGGCGTTGATGCTGGGATGGGTGAGTTAAATGCTTCGGCAATTGTTAAGGTGATCGCCGATCAAAGTGGGGTGGATTTAGTTGAGTAATAACCGAAGCAAGATGTTTAATCCAAAATCAAATAGGTGCATAAATATTGCCTTAGATCTTGGGGTATTTGGTGATCGCACCTTTTCTAAGGGGATTGAGGATCTAGCGATCGCACTGCCTGCGATCTTGGCTGGTAAGCCTGATGTAATTCAATTAAATCCAGGTGGATTAAAGATATTTAATAAGTTAAAGATTAAATCCAAGGTTTCAATTGCCCTACGCCTGGATGTGACCAATGTTTATGAACCCCGAGATATTGAGTACGCCTGGGATACGGCAGATATCGCAAGCTTAGATTTGGCTAAGAGTAATCAGATCGCTTGCGTAGTTTTAAATCTACTTAATGTCGATGAGAACTCCAGATTACAAGAGCAGTGCATTAAAAATATTCAAGTGGTAGCAGCTAAGTGCCATAAGTTAAAGATTCCATTAATGGTTGAACCATTGGTAATGACGGCCAAGCCAGGTGCTGGCTCAACCTCAGTTGGAGATGTAAATAAGATTACTGGCCTAGTTCGCCAAGCAGTTGAGTTAGGCGCTGACATAATTAAGGTTGATGCCACTACCCCAATGACAGATTTTCACCAGGTGGTGCAATTTGCCTCAGGTATGCCAGTCTTAGTCAGAGGTGGTGGTCAGGTAACTGCGCGTGAATTACTAGAGCGCACCCGAATTGCAATCGACTCTGGCGCAGCAGGAGTGGTCTATGGCCGCAATGTGGTGCAACATCCAACGCCAGCAAAGTTTATTAAATCAATTGCGGCAATTGTGCATAATGATGCCTCAGTTGATCAAGCAATCAAGATACTAGAAAAGTAATTGGTAAAAAATCAGATGAGTAAGATGATGAAAGCTGCTGTTATTACTGGGGTTAAAAAAATTGAGGTAATTGATGTGCCGATGCCAGTTATTGGGCCAAGGGATGTATTACTTAAAATTAAATCAGCAGGTCTTTGCACTTGGGAGCAGCGCATCTACACCGGGCAGAGCAAAGCTGATTACCCATTTTTAGGTGGGCATGAGAATGCCGGTGAGATTGCAGCAATCGGTGAGTTGGTAACAAATGTTGCAGTTGGTGATCGAGTCACAATGGGATCATCTGCCTGTGGTAATTGCCGATCATGTTTGAAGGGTGAGGATAAAGGATGCGTTGAGCACTTTTTAAACTTCTCACTTAAAGGTGGTCAATATGGTCCTGGTGGTTTTGCCCAGTACAAAGTGCATCGAAGTGATGGTGTTTTTAAAGTGGCAGATGCGCCATGGGATCAAGCAGCATTAGCTGAACCTTTATCTTGCGCTATCCATGCCGCCCGGTTACTTAATGTCAGATTAGGTGAGACGGCGGTTGTTTTTGGTGCTGGCACGATGGGATTGATGAATTTAATTGTCTTAAAAAAATCTGGGCTAAGAGTTGGCGTGGTTGATATTAATGAGGGGCGATTAGAAAAAGCTAAATCATTGGGAGCGGATCTAATCTTTAAAACTGATAAAGATGTGCGGGAGAGAATTAAGAAAGCCTTTTTAGGTGGCGTTGATTACGCCATCACCGCCTATGGCAGTGATGAGGTCAACCAAGATGGCCTGGATGTATTAAATAATCGCGGAAAGATTTGTTTATTTGCCTCAGCACACCCAGTAACTGCCTTTGCAATTGATCCAAATCTTATGCATAACAAAGAGACCTCAGCTGTTGGTGTAGTCAGTGCTGATCGACAAGATCACGCGGTTGCCACCGATATGATCGCAAATAAACAGATAGATCTATCACCATTAATTGATAAGTGCTATCCACTATCTGATGCTGCGCAAGCTTTTGAGAAGGCGACTACTACCCCAAGTTATCGGGTAATGCTAAATCCGTAAAAAGAGATTTCTAATAATCTAATTCATGCAACTTATGCATTTGATTTTTTGTTGCATCATATAAGCTTGAATAAATATCAGAAAGTGGCTGATAAATCTCACTAAGTGATGGATCTGGTACAACTACAGTTGGTTTTCCTTGCCAAACTCTAATCTCCTCTGGGGATGAAACTAATCCAGTGGCAACTCCTGCCAGGAGGGCGTCGCCATAGGAGGCGCCGAAGGTAAGAGGTGCTACCTCTTGTGGCACACCTGAGATATCACTAACTGCTTGTAACCAAATTTTATTTTTTGTGCCACCACCAACAGATTTAATTGTGTGTGGTCTGGCGCCAATCTTGGTAAATAGATCAACATGTTGTTTTATGCCATGTCCCATTCCCTCCAGGAGTGCTCTAAAGATATGGCCGCGATTATGGGTAAGACTTAAACCAAAGATTAATCCCTTAGCTCTTGGATCCATTACCGGAGTTCGCTCACCACTAAAGTATGGAAGTACTACTACTCCCTCTGCTCCGGCCGGTGTGGCGGCAGCTTCTGCCACTAATTTTGCATAGGCATTATCTCCACCTGATTCTTCAATCGCAACTAAATCCTTAGCAAAGTTATCTCTAAACCATCTAGTTAAAGAGCCACTAGTTGCCATCCCCGCTAGCAAACACCAGGTCTTAGGAAATAGATAAGGACCAGCCCATAATCTTTTCTCCCTAGCTTGATCATTATCAGTTACTTGAATCATAAATATTGTTGAGCCATACATCATCATCATCTCACCTGGTTTAGTCACGCTAACGCTAAGTGCTTCTGCGCCGGCATCAATGGTGCCAACTGAGACTGGTGTACCAACTGCTAAACCAGTTTGCTTAGCTGCACTCTCAGTAATCTTGCCAGCTAATTCATGGCTCCATAAAATCTCTGGTAGTTGATTTAAATCTAATATATCTTTGGAAAATCGATCACTCCATTTATTTGTCCAAGGATCATAGAGTGGAACCATGCAACCAGCTGAGAAGTGATCAATTACTACCCGATTAGTTAACCTGGCAACAATAAAGGTGGTGGCATCGACAAACCATCGAGCTTTTTTATAAACTTCAGGCTCATTTTTCTTAATCCATAAAATCTTTGGCCCAGTTGATTGGGATGATAAGCAGTTGGCGGTAGCGTTAAAAATAATATCCTCACCAAATTGGGCATTTAGCTCATCAATCTCTTTAACCGCTCTGGTATCTACCCCATATAAAATTCCCATTCGCAGTGGATTAAAATTCTCATCAATTGGCAAAACATCTGGCCCAATTGCACTTACGCCCACACCTTTAATATCTGCCGGTGTTACCCCAGGGGTGGCAAGCAGATTTTTCGAAAGATTACAGAAATCTCCCCACCAGGTTACCTCTGGATCATGCTCGGCCCAGCCCGCTCTTGGAAAAAGTAATTTATGTGGAATAGATTGTTGGGCAATTACCTCACCCTTAGTTGTAGTTAATACCCCTTTTGATTCATAGGTGCCAATATCAATGCCTAGTAAAAGATCTTGTGGCATATTAATTATGCTCTAAGGAATTTTTCATCTTTTGGAAATTTGCTAATAACTTCAACAAGTAATTTGGTTAAGCCCTCTAAATCATTTAAGGAGCAACTTTCCACCCCGGAGTGGGTATATCTAGTTGGCCAAGCAAGATCTGCACATGCCACACCAGATCCCACCAATTGCACATAAGAGGCATCGGTAAGTAATCCAATTGTTGCATGTCGTTGCAAGCTAACCTTTGCTGCAGTTGCTGCTTTATCAATTAAGGAAATTAATTTTGGATGAGGAATTAGACCATTTAATGTGCCCCGGCCATGAAATGTGTAGGTGCCAACCACCGGACCGGAATCAACCTTAACCGCATTACTATCTGCAATATCTGGGGTATCTGAGGCGGCAACTAAATCTATTGAGATTGCAGCGGTTGGCTTAATTTGTTGCGCAGCCACCATCGCTCCGCGCAAATTAAACTCCTCTTGCACGGTGCCAACTAGATTTAAAGTAATCGGTGGGCGATTTTTCTTAAAGTATGCCGCCAGCTCTACCAAAACTGCACAACCACCACGATCATCAAGTGAGGTGGCAGCAACTCGGTTGTTAAGCAACTTTTCAAAACTTGGCCGATAAATTACTGGTGTGCCAATTCTGACGCCAGCATCTGCTACCTCTTGGGCATTTTTTGCGCCAATATCAACATAACATTGATTAATCGGCTTCACCTTGTACTTATCCTCTGGTGGAGTTAAATGGTGGGATACAAAACCAATCAGGCCATTAATTATCTTGCCAGTTGAAGTTTGTAGCACCACATTAGATGCTGCCAAAATTCGCTCGGGCACACCACCGACACGTTCAATTCGGATAAAGCCATTATCTTCAACCTTTTTAACAATCATGCCAAGTGAATCAGTATGCGCAAATACCATTAATGAGGTTTCAGAAGAGCTCTCCCCATTGATAGTTGCAATCACATTTCCTAATACATCTACTTTTATCTCATCTGCGTATGGGGCTAAATCAGCTTTAAGAGTTTTAATCATCTCATCTTCAAAGCCAGCCATCGCTGGGGTTAAACAGTACTTCTCTAATCTATCTACAAGGCTCATTTTTTGCCTAAGGATTTAGTGACTGAGGTGCGAGCTCGGCGCTGCTCTAAAATTGTATTTACCATCATAACTAATACTAATACACCACCTTGGGCTGCAAGGTAGAAAAACTGGCTAAAGCGAAGTGCGTTAAAGCCAGATGCCACCATTTGTAAGACAATAGTTGCCAGCACTACGCCTGTGACAGTGCCAAACCCGCCCATTGGGTTTACGCCACCTAAAACTACAATTACGATCGCAAGCAAAATATAAGAGTTTCCAAAATCTGGGCTAGCTGCAGATGTTCTGGCGGCAATAATTAATCCAGCTAGCGCAGATAAGAATCCAGAGACAATATAGGTCCAGGCGATTACTTTTTTATCAGCCATCACTGAGTACTGCGCTGCTTTACGGTTAGTGCCGATTAAAAATATCTTCAACCCCAAGCCAGTTCGATTTATCAGATAACCAACTCCGGCAGCCACAATTATCATTAATACAAATGGAGTTGGAATTCCAAAAAATGTGCCATTGCCAAGCCGAATAAACTGCTCTGGCAGATCTGAAACTGAAATACCATTTGTCATACCAATTGCAATTCCATTAAATAATGTCAAAGTAGCAAGTGTTGCCAAGATTGGCGTGACATTAAGGAAAGCAATTAAGAAGGCATTTATCGCCCCGCATAATAATCCCAAGATAATTCCCAAAAAGCATGCAATCAGAATCCAAGTAGTTGAGATCTGGCCAGATTCAGAGCTGTTTTGGGTCATTATGTAAGCTGCGACAAGTGCTGAAGCATTTGAAATACTCACAATAGACAAGTCGATTCCACCAGTTAACATAGATAACATAACTGCAATCGATAAAATGGCAATCTCTGGAACTTGATAAGCCATGGAGCGGAAATTTTGCGGTGAGAAGAAAATATTAGGTGAAAAAGTAGAGAATAAGATGAAGATTAAAAGGGTAAAGCCGATTAGTTGGGTAACTTTTCGATCAGCTAATAACCCATGTGTGGATAATCTCTGTAGCCGCTCATTCATTTTGAATCCACCTCACCAGAAGTTGCTACTCGTTGACGCTTTAGCTTTCGGTTCTCAGTTACAGCTTGTATGGTAATTCCAATTACCAACAGCACTCCAACAGCTGCGCGCTGCCAGGAGCTGCTTACACCTAGTAAAACTAAATTATTTTTAATCATATTTATAAATAACACACCAAGCACTGTGCCAAATACGGTGCCATAACCACCCATAATGCTGGCACCACCTAAAACAACTGCAGCGATTACATCCAGCTCTGAGCCAGCTAAATCATATGGATTAGCTTTTCGCTGTAGCGAGATATATAAAATTCCAGCCAGCCCTGATAACCCGCCTACTAACATATAGATCTTAGTTTGGGTGCGTTTAACTGAGATACCTAATCTGCGGGTTGGTTCAACTCCACCACCTAATGCATAAATTGATCTACCAAATAATGTTCGAGTAAGCATTAGTGAAACCAGTACGGTAATAATTACGATTGGAATAATTAAGACGTGTAGTCGAACCAACAGGCCGGCATCTGATTCAAACTTTATTAAGTCTGCAGTTGAGAAATCATCCAATCCAACTGGGATATTGCTGATAAATGAGGCACCAATAAATGAGAGCATCACGCCTTTGAAAATTCCAGCAGTGCCTAAGGTGGCAATTAAGGTTGGAATTCCAAACCCAGTAATTGCAATGGCATTGAGCCCGCCGAGTAATACGCCAATTACTATGGCTAGCACGATTGGAATCAACAAACTTTCTTCATCTAGCTTAAAATTTCGCATGATTACCACTGCGGTATAGCCAGCAAAAATTCCTACAATCGGGAATGAGACATCAATTCCCCCACTGATGATCACAATTAATACACCTAGTGCAAACAATAACTGCACAAAGGATGACCTTAGAATGTCGAATAAATTTGCTAGCGTGAAAAATTCAGAACTTCTGGAGCCAATCAATATCGAAAACAGCACAATTGCAATGATCAGCACAGTCTCGTTGCGACGCAGTAATTTACCGAAATTCATTTATCTTAACTCCTGATAAAGGGCAGATTCAGTTAACCCAGACTCGGAAAACTCTTTGGATACTTTACCATTTTTAATCACTATAACTCGATGACAAATTTGAATTAGCTCTGGAATATCATCTGATACTAATAAAAATGCCATGCCTTCATTAGCGCGGTCGCGAATGATCTCTAATATTTCACGTTTAGATCCAACATCAACTCCCACAGTTGGACCATTTAAAATCATTAAAGATGGGTTTACCGCAAACCATTTTGCCAAGACCACTCGTTGTTGATTTCCACCAGAAAGAGAGGTGACTGGATTTAATGAGTTCTTAGTTTTTATCTTTAAATCACCGATCCATTTATTTCCAGCATTTAACAAATTGCTCTGAGATAACCTGCCCCAACCGCTTCGGTATTGATCTAAACCAACGGCAACTAAGTTTCTTAAGATAGATTGATCAAGGAATAATCCTTGAGTTAATCGATCAGGTGGAACATAACCAATTCCAGCCTCTAACGCCGCCTTGGAAGAGTTAAGTTTTAGAGCTTTGCCCGATACGGTAATTTCACCTGAATCCACCGGATACTTTCCAAAGATTGCCTCAGCTAACTCGGTTCGACCTGAACCAAGTAAGCCAGTAATTCCCAATATCTCCCCAGGTGCAATATCAAATGAGACCTTTGAAAATGTGGGTTCGGAGGTTAAATACTTTACCGTTAACACCTTTTGGTTTGATTTTTTTAATGTTGGAGTGATTTTGGTAGTTGAAACATCTTGCCCAGTCATCGCCTTTGAAATAGTAGTGGCTGCAAAATCTTTCATTAAACCTTCAGCTACTACCTCACCATTTCGTAGCACGGTTATGGTGGTACAAACCTCTTGGATTTCATCGATTTTATGACTAACAAATACGGTAGCCACCCCACGCTTTTTAAGTTGATCGACTACTTGAAAGAGTCGATTGATCTCTTTTCTAGTAAGGGCAGTAGTTGGCTCATCCATAAACAACATCTTCACACCTAGGTTGGTGGCTCGGGCAATTGCCACTAATTGTTTGGAGGCAATTGAAATATCAGCGACATCTGAATCAACATCTAAATCAACACCAATCATCTCAAGTGCTTGCTGAGCAATTTTTTTAGAATCGCGCTTACTAATTAGGTGAGAGTTATTTAAGATGTAGGTAGGCAAAGCGATATTTTCACCCACCGTAAGATTTGAAAGTAAGGAGAAATCTTGGAAAATTACCTGGATACCCTCTTTAACTGCCTCACGGGGTGATAGCCGAGAAAAACTTTTAGCGCCTAATTTTATTTGACCTGAATCTGGGGCATAAACACCAGACATAATTTTAATTAATGTGGATTTACCTGAACCATTTTCACCGGCTAAGCAATGTACTTCACCGCTGGAAACTGACATCGAAACATCAGAGAGCGCTCTGGCGCCACCAAAACTTTTTACAATATTATTAACACTGTAAATCTGGCTTTCGTTGCTAGCCATTTATCAAGCAACTCCTTTTAATAACTTGGACCTAACCTAGTTTAGTCTTTTTCTAATCATTTAAAAACCTATTTCATTTCTTTGTACATCACCTTATTAACAAAAGTGGGGCACGGAATCCGTGCCCCACTTTCTTCCCCTGCGGGAAAGTACCAATAACTAGATGTTGTATTGGCTTGCGTTGTCCTTATCGACAATTACCCAAGCAGCTCCATTGAAGCTCTTTGGATTTGTCGCGCTAACTGTGATTTTCTCGTAACCAGGTACGCCAAGATCCATACCAGCTGAGATTGATCCACCATCAGCAAGAACTTCAAGCATGTTCAACATTGCTTGTCCTGCTA
>Ga0114971_10002276_pt1 | contig 13228 bp, 12 predicted proteins | sample M_140625_MF_Meta_FD_87320 | JGI IMG/M metagenome (GOLD analysis project Ga0114971, IMG submission 87320) | Freshwater microbial communities from Lake Montjoie, Canada to study carbon cycling - M_140625_MF_MetaG | ecosystem: Environmental > Aquatic > Freshwater > Lake | place: Lake Montjoie... | reverse complement strand
TATAAATAATATATAAAAATCCATTTTATATATTAGTGTATATTTTATCTATTTATTTTTTAACGATATTTATGATAATATTTATGATAATATTTATGATAATATATAGGGTATAAAAATATATAAAATTGAAATCTTTTTTTTTATTTTATAGAAGATACAATTTCCCAAACGATTTAAATAAGCAATATGTCTACATTCAACAGTGTTACTTTTGATAACAACGTATCTGGTTTACCAGTAGCAAAATTAATGCCAGAGTTTGATACCACTACATGGTTTCATTCAGCAGGTAACAGTATTTATTTAAAATTTCTACCACAGGATATGCAACAGGAGACTCTTCGCGCAGCATTTGAATTTGCTGGTAAAATCAGCCGTATCGATATTGTAAACTCGCCACCCAATAAAGTCACTGGTGCTACTTATCGTATGGCTTTTATTCACTACGATTTCTGGTACTCGGATCCAATTTCGATCGATTTCAGAAGTAAAATCGTGAGTTCCTACCCACGGCCTTTCCAGATGTTTTCGACAGTTTCGAATCGCGAACTGAGTGTTACTATCAATACTCGCCCAGTTCCTAAGACCAACTATAATGTCGATCAACTCAGCGATATGTTCCACCGTCTTCAGGAGCAGTTGACGATGAGTCTAGAGAAGCAGGAAAAGCAGGCCAAAGAAATCGAAGATCTGAAAACCGAAATTGTAGAACTCAATCAGAAGCAACAACATATGAATTGTGATTACAGTAATTTGGCCTATGATATCGAATCTATCGATAAGACAGTTACCAGACTGAATGAAGATGTCGATGAGTTCACTGACTGGTCCGATCGTATTTGCGTTGATATCGAAAACATCAAAACCGATATGCAGGTATTGAAGACCATATAAATGCTGAGACAGTAGCATAAGTAGTATATTAGTAGATCTAGCTAGTTAGTTATAATAAGTAAGTATAGTTTTAGAATAATTATTATAATAGTAAAAAACGACGGTAATCCCCCGTCTTTTTTTATGCCTCCCAAAAACTCATTCTTAAATGATTCTCTCCATCATTTTTTACCGTTTTTTCACATTTTTTCATCATTTCTATATATTTCGGTGATTGATACATTTCTCTCAAAAGTCCTACATAAGAATTCACAGATAATTCTGTTTTAAGAAAACGTAATGTACCTTTATTATTGATAGACGTCCATTCGATATATCGCCCAATATGCATATAGAAAATCGATTTAAGAAGATAATAGGAAATCACTGGCGAAACCTCTCGATATTCTATCCGTTTTAATTGTGATTTATTCGATTTCTCAAATAAATCGGAATAACATAAATGTTGTTGTTTAAGAATCTTTACTGCTTGTTTTACAGAATGTTTTTGATCAATTTTTATCATTCTCTCAAATATAGACCATATAGATTTTTCGTTTTGAGAGATTTCTTCCCAATTCATATAAATAATTTGTAGCAGTTCTGCCCATATCTCACAATAGGTTTCATAGTATCTTAAATCGATATGTAAGGGAATCATATGTATGACTTGTTTATCGGCCTTTTCTAATATATCTCGCGATAGTCCTGAAAAATCGAGAGAAAATGCATGGAAGGATTCATGAATAAGGACTTTAAACCATTCTTCTTTCCTATAAATATACATTTCATTCTCTCCTGAACCAGATAAACTACATGAAAAAGTAAACCCCGTATTTACATGGATCTCGTCCAAAGGTGTTTTTTTAACAGGGGGTAACGCCTTTTTAAAATCGGTAAAATAAAGATAAATGGATAAATCGGTAGAACATCCTTTTTCAGATTCGAGAGAAGCGACATATAACCAAGTAAATATCTGGGTTTTTATTTTCTTAAAAAATAGAGTAATTTGTTTAGAGTCTTTTTTAACAGAGGAACATGGGTGTACTAAATGAACTATTATTTTTTTCGAATGAATTGTTAATATAAGTGTTTGTCCGATCCAACAAGACGATTCGATTGAACTACGAATTTCGGAATTTATATATGTATATTTTTCACCGCGTTTAAGTGGCGTTGTTTCATTCGTATATATTTCGGAAGTTTGGATAGACTCCCCTGTCTTATATAATTCAAACCCTTCTTTAAAATGTTCGGCGATTCTCTCTATTAATATTTTTGAAGTTTCTGAGAGAAAAGGTATTTTAGAAGACATATTCTATAATAAGGAGAGAATTTTATATATGTAGAATGAAAACAAAATATCTGAATAGAAAGTATAGAATGGATCTATTTTCCTATAAAAATCTCTCGAATATATTTCTTATTATTTTTTTAATTATCATATTATTCACTTCTACCGGATTACGTTACTATTTTAGAATGCAAGAACGAAAAATAATCGCCGAAAATACTACCCCCAATCAATTCTATAATTATTTAATCATGCGTAGTGTTTTAGGTGTTATTACTGTGTGTATTTTAGCATACGTTTATTATCAATTAAATAAAAAATAAGAATCCTTTCTCGACTCCAACACCCAGAAAATTGATTTAAAAACCATCTATAATAATATCTTATATAATACGATATTATTTTATCCAAAACATATAATGCCCCGTACTAAACCCACTATACTTCCAAATTTTGAATGCTCTGTCTGCTGTACAGAAGCGAAAGAAACCACTCGATTTAAAAAAGTCCAATGTATTGGATGCGATTATACGGTTTGCTCTCCCTGTCAAAAAACCTATGGTAAAGTCGAATGTATGAATTGCCGCGCGAAATATCCAACCGCGTTTGCCCTTCAAACCCTAGGAATTACCTTTGTTACCCAGACAGCCAGACAAGCCGTTCTAAAAGAATTAATGACTATCCAACGTAGCGAATTAGAGACAATCGGTATTCTCGTCGAATGGACGAAAATCTGCCGAGAAATACAAAAAAATCTGCGATTCGGACTCGATATCGCATCCACTACAAATGACAGAGGAAATACAACTGCGGTATTCCCAGAGAAACCCCAGCGTAGAATCCAACAACGCGTACTATGTCAATGCCCAGTGAATGATTGCCGTGGGTCTATAATCGGCGATACCTGTAATATCTGTTCTAAAATCGTCTGTACAGAGTGTCTGTTTTTGAAAACCGATGGCGAGAATCATACCTGCGATCCAGATGTAGTTGCATCTGTAAAAGATATACGCGAATCTACCAAGCCCTGTCCCCGTTGCTCTACCCTGATTCATAAGACCGAAGGTTGCGATCATATGAATTGTACGAATTGTGGAGTACATTTCAGTTGGACACATGGTACGATTCTCTCAAATTCCAGTAATTATCATTATAGAAATCGTATGATTCATCAGCAAGTCGCTCCTACTACAGAAGATACGGATGATAACCAGATTTGCGGTGTTTCTATGGAACACGACCGTATTCCAGAACAAGTAGTACGCGATCTACTCGTATCGAAAGATATTATTCTCGATGAATCTATTTTAGAAACACTATATGAAGTAACAAAAGCCGTCCGATATTTAAAACGTACGGAATATTCAGAACTTACAATTAGTGCGAAATCGAGAGATAGATACGATGAATTACAAGTTAAATATGCGATGAATGAACTGACGGATTCCTCTTGGGAACAGTATGTCTATAAAACATATATTAAACAACAATCCTATGAACTAATCGCAGGGATTCTCCATGTATATATTGCGAATATGGATGGATTACAAAGCGAACTATTTAATACGATCCAACGTAATGCATCTACACATGAATTCATAGAAGCGTTTATTCTGAAAGTAAACCAATTAACAGATATTATTAATGAGAATATTCGAGAGATTCGTGATGATTATGATCCGACAACTCCGACGATCCTCGTCATTCGAAAAATCGGCGAGAGAAATATCGGATTCTGTTCAAAACAACGAGTCCAGAAAAAAGATCCGAAAACAAAAGATCCGAAAACAAAAGATCCGAAAACAAAAGATACAGAAAATCCACAGAATATTGTTTTAGAAAGCATAGCCCCACAAAAACAGATTGAATTATATCCCTACCAATATGAACATGTCGAACGCCTGAATAGTTTCCTAGATAAATATCATTTTGGAATCGACCTATCGCCACTCGGTACTGGAAAAACGTATACCGCTGCAAAGATTTTTCAGAATCGACAATTTCCACATATTATCACTGTTTCACCACCGAGTGTAAAAACAAAGTGGCTGGAAGTCAATGAAGCATATTCTCTTCATTGTGATAATAATTTAACCTATGGAGAGATTACTGGAAAATGTTTTGTACAACCAAAATGCGAATATCTACTACGTAATGATTATCGTGTTTCTGTCATGCAAGAAAATGGTACAACACGTATGATTGATAAGTATAATTATACTGTAACAGATTTATTTAAGACAATCGTAAAAGAAGGCGTATTATTAGTATTAGACGAATTCCAGCATTTGAAAAACGAATGTGCACAGACAGAAGCATGTGAAATACTCATACGTACGATTTTAGAAGATTTTAACCGTGGTGGAAAATCCCGTATTTTACTACTATCTGGTTCCCCGATAGATAAACATACCCAAGCAGTGAGACTGTTTAAGACACTCGGTATTATGCGCCACGATAAAATCGTATCTGGATATCAATATGCAGGAATTAACGAAATTGAGGAATATATTAATAATAATTTTAAAAATACTCCTGTAATTCATCCAAGACGGAACCAATTTGTAGAAAATTACAGAAGTAGTTATATCAGTACGAGATATGATAGTAATAATAATATGTTATTAGTCCAATGTGCCTCAAGATGCGAACTCTATGCATATAGACTCTTTATTAATGTAATCAAGCCATTTGCTTCAAGTACAATGGATATACGACATATGCAAAATACAGGAATTGTTCTTCAAAAATATAATGGATATTTTAAATTAAATAATGAGGCATATCAAGAACGTGTCATGAAAGCAGTCGAAGAACTCAGTAGTATTAGTGAATTAAGAGTACGTCTAAGACAAAATCAAAGGAGTACTGGCGACCCATCTACTGGAGGTATGATGGCACAAATTGTTCGCGCATTAACAGTGATCGAGACATCGAAAATCGATACTTTCTATCGATTAGCAGTGAATGAACTCGAATTTGATCCAAATAAGAAGGTAGTTATCGGATTAAATTATAGCGCAACAATTAAAGATCTGGCCCTTCTATTAGAAAAATATAATCCGCTTATTATTGATGGGTCTAAAACAATCAATTCCAGGCGAAAAATACTAGCGAAATTCCAGGCACCGACATCCGAGTACCGTGTTCTAATCGGAAATATCTCTGTTATTAGTACCGGAATCGATCTAGATGATAAACATGGCGAATTTCCAAGGACATGTTTTGTGAGTCCGAATTATAATACGATCCATATCTATCAATTAGGCCATCGATTTCTAAGAGGTCTAGATACGAAATCGAATACGAGTATTTATATGGTATATAGTGATAATCGTGTAGAACGTAGAATCATGGAATCTCTCATGTCTAAGGGTGAGATTATGAAATCAGTAACGAGAGAACAGGCCGATGCAGGAATCGTATTCCCATGTGATTATCAGGAATATCTGGAGCCAGAGGAAGTGCCCATAATAATTATACCACAAGAGAATATTATTTTGGAAAATGCATAGAAATATTTCATAGAAAAAGGGTCTAAATATAAAAATAAATAGTTTATATTATGAATTATTTATTAACTTTTAGAACTTTTATAAAAACGTTACTTCCAAAAGAGGTACCCAAACCTCTTGGTAGATGGAAAATCGAATCTTGTAATAATATAATCAATGGTAAAATCGATTTATCGAATGAAGATCATTGTGGTCCTTGTGGTGAATATGCATTAGAGAAAAAAGAGTCCAAACATAATACTAAACCACATGTTCAAATAGAGAGAATAAACAAATAAAATAATAAAACAAAATTTTTTTTCACCCCCAGAAAATTGATTCTAAAACAATCTATTTTAGAAGATGTATACATAACAGCCAAATTATATCCAAAAAAATGGGAATAAAAGAATTAAATCAATATTTATTACATAAATGCAGTAAAACCGCAATAAAAAAAACGCATTTCACACAACTACAACGGAAAATAATAGTAGTCGATATCAGTATTTATCTCTATAAATTTATGTCTGATGAAAACTTCATGGAAAGTCTCTATACCTTTCTCTCGCTTTTTAAATATTATATGATAACGCCAATTTTTATTTTCGATGGGAAACCACCGCCTGAAAAATGGGCCCTTCTAAAAAAACGTCGATGGGAGAAAAAGGATGCTGCGGCAAGATTAAACGAACTACAAAATTCGGTTGATTCACAAACAATCGAGATAACACAAACATTACAAAAAGAGATGGATGAATTACGACGAAAATCTATCCGAATAAAACCAGAAGATTTTAAAAACACAAAAGAATTGATAGATGCATTCGGTTTCGTATATTATGATGCACCAGGCGAGGCAGATATTCTCTGTGCATATTTAGTAAAGAGTGGCGAAGCATGGGCATGTCTATCCGATGATATGGATATGTTTCTATATGGTTGTCCACGTGTTCTGCGAAATTTAAGTTTATTGAAACATTCCGCTGTTCTATATGATACATTACAGATTCTGTCTGATATTGGATTAATCCATACCGATTTCTTAGAAATGGTAGTTATTTCAGGTACGGATTATAATGAAGGTCAACTTTCATTACGTAAAACATTTGAATTACATAATGAATATATTTCAGATGGTTCGAATAACCAATCATTTCATAATTGGTTAACTATAAAAATTGGATCTGAAACAGATACAAATATAAAGGAAATATGTGGTTATTTTGATATAATAAATATTGGATCCGAATTAGATATATATAAAGAACAATATAAAAGTGATATTTTAGAAAAACACACGAATATTCCAAAAATAAAAGAAATAATGGAGCCATATGGGTTTATCTTTGTTTAACTATTTACTTGAAATACTTCGTACATTCTTATTACGAAGCGCCACTACATTGTCTGGGGAAAGGATTAAAGAATTGTCGAAATATAGGATCCACAATAATCTTCTGTTCCAGTATGTGTTAATTGGATAGATACATCCATCCAAATCTCTTTTTTATCATTTTCTTTCGATAACTTCATCCAGCGATGGCAAAATAACCAGTCTTCTGAATAATAATGTCCATCTTCTACACCACAATCAAATAATGCATAAGCGAATTCATTTTCTTCTGGTCTTAAAAAATTCACATCGTCTATATATTTTGTAGATGGAAAGGCTTTTGATAATTGTTCAATGACAGATCGTCTGATCATCATAAAACCAGTCGCTAAATGTCTTACTGCTGCTAAATTATTTTCGATTGTTAATATATTTTCCAAATAATTCACATTATATTTAAGAATATTATTTTGAATCATTCTTTCATCAGAGATAATTTCTTTTAATTGAGATTGATTCTTTTTATTTAACCAAGTTTGTATTATATTCGAATTATATGGATTTTGTGGATCTACGAGTAATTTCGACCAATCATAGTACTTTAAAGGATAAATACCACCAACTAATTCCTTTTCTGAAATGATGAGTTTTAGAATATCCACTGGATCCCAAGTAATATCATTATCAATAAACATTACATGTGTCATAGTAGCATCTGTCATTGCTCTTGCAATTAGATTATTACGTGCTCTTGGAACAAGACTGTCATTCTTACAAAATTCAATTTGTAATGGAAATTGGATCTGTCTAAAAAGTGTAATTGTATTGATAAGACATGACATATAATTCACATAACATTGACCACCATAACAAGGAGTTAAAATAAATAATTTTGGATTATTTTTCGAAATAAATTCTCTTATGTTTTTTTCAATCGAATGAATCGTATCATTTGTGATTGTTGTATTTGATTTTTCATGCGTAGAATTTAATATGGAAGTATCTTCATCTAATATTTCATATTTTATCGAGTCGTCCATTTATACGAATATAAAATTATTATTGTATTATTTTTTATATTGTTTATGGATTCAAATAATAAAAAAATAGTAATAAACTATTTTTTTTGTTTTTTAGTGTTTATTATTACATTATTCTAATTATATTCTACTTTACTATTAATAAATCTATATCTGTTCTACAGCATGGACAAGGAACAGAGACACCTTTCGTATGTTTCGTAATACAGTCATGACAGAAGATATGTCCGCAATTCGTCTTTGCCAGATCATCTTTCGTATCAAAGCAAATCGGACATTCCGAACTTTGAATCTGTAATCCATCGACTACTAAAATGGATAATTCACGTAATTCATGCGTAAGAACTAAAAGAGCAGTGGCTTCTTCCATGCCTTTGGCAATATTATCGTAATAATGTTTAAAACTTACGAAACGATTCATTTTTGTTTGGTCATTTAAAATTTGGGCTGATGGTTGAAGAGTATAAAAGTAGATATACACTGCACGAGCAATTAGATGAGACTTAATACCAACTGGACTGAAACCTTTTAATGATATCAATACTCTGAGTTCGAGTATTGATAATGATGTAAACCAGTTTTCGATCGTATTCGTCATTCGTTTTTCTTCGCCTGTACAGAAATACTGTATAGCGATAGAACATTTGAATTCAGCAGAATGTTTTAGATCTATAGCGGCAGGATGTATACATTTATTGATTTTATGACCAGGTGCTTTGCAAAAACTACAAGTACGTTGTGACATTTTTAGGATATTTTTTGGTGTGAAATTATATCTTTTATAAATACTAAAAAAAGGGTTTCAATTTTGCAAGGGAACTACGTACTACTTCACATTCCATTCGGAACCCTCCTTCATGAGGGTGTTATTTTGTTTGGTAAAATTGAATCCAGGAAAAAAATATTCAGTTTACAATAACTATTTCATTACTTTATATAAAGTATCCAAAATATGGATAATTTATATTTTTGTTTCATTTCATTTTAGATTTTTTATTTGTTTTAGATATTTTATTTGTTTTGGAATTTTTATTTGTTTTAGATATTTTATTTGTTTTAGATATTTTATTTGTTTTAGATATTTTATTTGTTTTAGATTTTTAAACAGCAACAGGGGCAACAACTGTCTTAACGAAGTGGTGCTTCATGTACTTCTGGAGGTTGAAGTAAGTCAACTCATCACCCTTTGGGATCTTGAGTAACTTGGCCAACTTGGAGTCAGGGTTAATCTTGCGACCATTGGTAGGATCCTGGAGGTTATTGGCACGGATATAGACATTGATCTCCTTGCTGACAGCAGTACGGGCAAGGAGAGAACCCTTATCCTTTCCAAGGAAAAGAGCAAGTTCATCGGAGATAAGAGTTGGCTTAACAAAACCAGATGGGGCTCTGTTACCAGCGTTTCTCTTTCCCTTCTTAGAAGCCTTCTGGGCAGCCTTGAGTTCCTTGCTGACAGCCTTCTCAAGAACCTTGTAGTCGTTCTTGACGACGTTAACAAGGGCAGTAAGGGCCTGTAACTTGGAAGAATACTCAGCGAGCTTAGCAGTCAAACTATCGGAATCAACTGGCTCAACAACGGCAGAAACATCAACAACTGCGCTAGGAGCAGGAGCAGGTGCAGGAGCAGCAGTCTCAACCTTTGGCTTCTTGGCCTTTACAACCTTCTCAGCAACAGCGCTAGAGGCATTAACAGGGGTAGCAGTAGTAGTAGTAGTAGGAGTCTTAACAGTTCTAACCATCTTATGATTATATAGTACTATAGATACTCCTTTTTAAGTATTTTAACGCAAATATATATTTTTAGATTTATTTATATATTTTAGACACGATATGCAATGTATATTTTTTAATTTTCCTAAAGTATTTATATATAATTATTATATTGATATTTTTCCTTCATAAAATTGATAAATTAATTTCTCTATTTTTTCTAAAATATGAATCATTATGTCAGAAACTATACAATCTATAGAAGATCCAAATCATATGATTATTAATATTTTAAAATCGATCAAATGGCAAAGATTTATAACACTTGTCGATTCTGTTGGAAGTGAATTAAATGATAGACAATGGCGTTTCCTAAAATCAACTGTTTTGGAATTAGGTGTTGCCTCTTATAGTGATGGATTATTAACCCATGTCGGAGAGATCGAAAATGGCTGTGATTTTATAATACCTTCAATGAATAATATTAAAATCGAAATGAAATACCAAACCGATGTGCTATATCCGTCTAAAGGTATTCAAATGAGAGAATATACAAAAGAAATAAAATTAATGAACAGTATGGGTACAAATACTCATACTGATCTACCTATAGGATATGCAGATTATCTCCTGATCGTAGATAAGCGTGGTGTAGCAGTTATTCATAAAGAGAATTTAAAACATTTCTTGAAAATTAATGGTGATTCTATTTCGGCACGTATTCCAGCAAGTTCATTAATATCAATATTTACACCGGATGATATTATACCATCCGAACCAAGGCGACTTGATATAAAGAAGAGAGTACTAGATGTTATTTTAGAGGCGATCGAAGATATATAATACTATTTTGGAAAATCATAAAACAGATTCATATAACCATGGAATAGCACGTCTAGCATTTATAGAAATTACAGTTAATGCAGAGAGAACATGTAAAGCCCCTATTTTTCTATATTCTATATCAATACCAGTAAATACCATATTTTCACATACTATTAAACATGATTCTTGAATTCTCTCAAATGTTAATTCGTCTGTAGAATTCAGTCGTTGAAATATATTTAAAAATGGATCTCCTAAAATACATATTTTACTGCGTATATCTAGTGGTAATCTACGCCAAATATTACTTAATAATCGATATAATGAAATATATTGATGACCTAGTAATCCAGAAAACCATTCTGATTGTGTATAATTACCAAGTTGGTCAATTTCCATAAATAATTCTAAAATACGCGTAGAGACCGGTTGCATTCGTATTACTTCTAATGCGCGTATTTCTGGTGTAGTAATCCGTTGAAGGATCGAATCTTGTCGATTTCCTTCATTTATCGCATTATTTACAGAGTGATCATAATTTGACGAATTTCCATATCTTGGAGTACGTAATGGGCGGCTTACTAATATATTTCTATCAGGTATACGTAATATTGGTTCTAAAATATCTGGAAATAGTATTCGTATTTTATTTCCGAGAGATTGTATTTTATTAATTATTTGAGATTCTATTTTCTCTCGATTATATGGATTTAATAAATTAACTCTGACCGATTTTTTTAATAATTCAAAAATCGAATTTATATCAAACCCATAATAAAATTTCGTATCATCTTGATATGAAAAAAACTGTCGGAAATCGATATCATTTAAAGGTTCTAAAGTAAAAAAATCACTGGAATTCACACATAATGCCCGATTCTTAAACGCGCTACCTCTTAATCGGAAAGATTCACGTACTAAATATCCTCGATATGTCTTCTGTATAATAATTGTTTTGGAAATTCTGTTAAAGTTCGTTATAATACGATTTATTAGTACTTGTTTTGTACCACTTATATGTAATTTATTTTCTCTTGCAATTTCCTTTAATTCTGGTAATTTATATTTTGTTATTATAGTCGGATTGTTTTTGAAAATAATATAATTCATAATAGGTACCGTTTTTGTAATAACTAAATTTTTATGAATTTTATTATTTTCTATTAATTTATTCTCTGATACGATCATTATTCTCAATATAAGACTATATTATTACTGTTTATATAATTTATTTTTGTTGTTTTACTATTTTGTTTTATTTTTTGTAAAAAATAATCATACCATATTACAAGTTGTTTATATCAAAAAAAATAAAAATATATAAACCAAAAAATTCCTATAAAATTGATTTAAAGAATTGCCTTTATATCTATCATACAATACCTTGCCTGCTACAGTATAATAAATATGTCTTCTGCTAATAATAATACCGCTGTTATTGTTGAATATAATGATTGGGTTGTTGACCAATTGAAGTATATGCCTCCTCGTATTAATGATAAGGGAGGTAAGGCTATTTCTATTATCAGTACTCAATCAAGTCGCGCACTTGCTGTTTCTAGTGCCCCAATGACTACTTGGGGTATTCGCGACTTTTGTGATGAAGATGGTAATTCAGATGGAAAATATAAATTAGAGTTACAGTTTCCTAGTGAACAGTATAAGACTCCAGAAACAGATGAATTCCTGTCAAAGATGAAGGCATTCGAACAAAAAGTGATTGATGACGCTGTTGTTAATTCTGAACTCTGGTGGGGTAAAAAGAAGTCAAGAGAGTTGGTCGAGGATGCGTTCTTTCCCTTTTTGAAGTATCCTAAGGATGAGAAGAAGATTAACTATGATTATACCAAGGCTCCTGGTATGAAGCCAAAGGTTCCATGCTATAATGGTGAGTGGAAGACACGTGTTTTCGATGTCGATTATAATAAGGTCTTCCCTTCTGCTTCGAATCCTGATGCGACTCCTGTCGATTTTGTCCCAAAGGGAAGTCAGGTAGTTTGTGGATTGAAGTGTACCGGTATCTGGATTGGTGGTAAGGGTTGGGGTATTACTTGGCAGGTGGATCAGTTGATTGTCAAGCCCCGTGTTGTTCAGCGTGTGGATAACGATGTTTGCCATTTGAAGTTGTCTGATAAGGATAGAAGTAAGATTTCAAAGCCTGTTGAGGTTGATTCAACAGTTATTGCAGTAACTGCACCACTGCAACTTTCTAGATCAGAATCCGTTGCATATACTGAATCGACAGAGGTTGCTGATAGCGATGACGATGCGGATCCTGAGCCAGTGATTGATGTGGACGACGTACCACAAGTAGAAGAACCGGAGCCAACACCAGTTGTACCAGTTAAAAAGGTTATCAAGAAGGTTGCTCCAATTACAGTTCCTGTTGTTGAAGACTCTGCGCCGGTAGTTCCTCCGACTCCTGCCGTGAAGAAAGTTATTAAAAAGAAGGTTTAAGTGTTTAGTTAGTAGTAGTTAGTAGTAGTTAGTAGTAGTAGTAGTAGTAATTAATTATTCGTAATAAAATATAATATTTTATAAATATATTATATTTTTTCATAAATCCATTATATTTTTATAATTTCTATCAATATCATTAAATTGTACATTCGTTTTCAAATATGCAGAATAATATACATGTTCATCTGTATTT
>Ga0114971_10002275_pt1 | contig 13241 bp, 10 predicted proteins | sample M_140625_MF_Meta_FD_87320 | JGI IMG/M metagenome (GOLD analysis project Ga0114971, IMG submission 87320) | Freshwater microbial communities from Lake Montjoie, Canada to study carbon cycling - M_140625_MF_MetaG | ecosystem: Environmental > Aquatic > Freshwater > Lake | place: Lake Montjoie... | reverse complement strand
CTCAACCACTGCGGGGCTAGCGCGCAGTCGGATTTTGCGGACATTTTCGAACGTGCGTTTTGCGCGGTTTTGCCAAATGATTTGAGGCATGTCAGAAAAGGTTTGGCTCATTACCGGTTGTTCCAGTGGCTTTGGTCGGGCTTTGGCCGAGGCTGCTCTTTTGCGTGGCGATAGCGTCGTGTTGACGGCTCGCAATGTGGCGACGTTGGCGGATTTAGCGGGGCGCTGGCCCGCCAATTCGCATCTCGCAACTTTAGATGTCACTGATTTCGCACAGATTCAACAGGTTGTAGATGAAGCTGTCCGTGTGTTCGGGCGGATCGACATTCTAGTCAACAATGCGGGCTATGGTCTCTTGGGCTCGCTTGAAGAATGTTCCGCTGCCCAGATTCGCCGCAATTTTGAGGTCAATTTCTTTGGCCCTCTCGAACTAATCCGCTGCGCTCTTCCTCATTTTCGAGCTGCGCGGTCCGGGCATGTTTTGAACATCAGCGCAGCCGCAGCGATTACGAATTACGCGGGGTTTGGAATTTACGGTTCGGCGAAATGCGCGCTGGAAGGAATGAGTGAATCTTTGGCTGCAGAAGGTCGTTCTTTCGGTTTGAAGGTCACCATTGTGCAGCCGGGACCGTTTCGGACGGACTTCATCTCTCGTTCTTTAGATCGCACGCCAGTCGCTTTGCCTGAATATGAAGCGAGTGTAGGAAAGTTCGCTAAGTTCATTGATGGCATGGATGGAAAACAGCCCGGCGATCCTGATTTAGCGGCGCAGGTTATCCTGCAGGCGGTTGATGCAGAACGGCCACCGTTGCGGTTGGTGATTGGAAAGTACGCGCTCGACAAAGTGCGCCGAGCAATGGTTGCTCGCGAAACGGAGCTGAAGACATGGGAGGCTGGGAGCATCGCCGCTGATGGTCCCGCAAGTTAGCGGTGGCCGCTCTTTTTGGAAAACGAGTAGAACGGGGAAGACTACAGACGGCTTCGCCAACTGGTTGGAGAAAGCCCCCAACGGTGAGGCCTTCTAATCTGGAAGGGGTCGGCCTTTGGTTTCCGGGGCAATGAATGCCAGTGCGATGCCTAGCACATAAACCAAAGTGACCACCGCGCCCATCTGGGCGTAACCGCCGAGTTGCGCGACAAGTTGTCCACTACCGAGTGCCCCAAACGCGGCGATGATGCGGCCGAAATTGTAACAAATCCCTTGCCCGGTCGCCCGTACGCTTGTGGGAAAAAGCTCTGGAAAATAGAGCGGGAAAAAACCGTAGAATGAGGCCGTCGTGGCCGCGATGAGGCCGGTTTTGACTAAAAACAACGTCCCCCATTCCGCAGGGAACCGAAATAGCCACACGCTAAAAGCGAGAGCCAGAGCGCTCAAAATTCCGTAGGCGAGTCGGCGTGAAAGCCGTGCGAGAAACACGGGGCCGAGTATGGCACCGAGCGCCGCCCCGAGAGAGGAGACGATTTGCACCGTGGCCTTGGCGTCAGGCCGTGTGCCACCGGTGAGTTGATCGGCCCACGAGGGGATCCATTGGACGCTACCCCAGGAGCCTATGAGCGCGACTGCGGAGAGGAAAATGCCTATGAGCGTTACTGTTAGCAAAGGAGGGCTCAACACGGTGGCGACCTTTGATTCGCTCGCTTCATCCTTCGTCGAGGCTTTCCACTTTTCAGATTCAGGCACCCAAATTCGAATGATGAGGGTTAAAACAGCGGGCGCGGCACCCACCAAAAACAGCCAGCGCCAGGAATCTGGGGTGACGACAAAGATGCGCGCCACAACGCCCACCAACGCCATGCCGAGGTTGGCTGCCGCGCCGATTGCCGCTGCGAGCCAGGGGCGGTGTTTATCCGGCCACGTTTCCATGACGAGCGCCACGCCCAGCGCCCATTCTCCGCCCATTCCCAGCGCTGCGATGAAGCGGAACAGAGCGAGGTGCCACGGCGCTTCTGCGAAGTAGCCCGCGCCGCTGAAAATAGAGTAGCATAGAATGCTCCACGCCATTGCTTTAACTCGTCCAATCTTGTCGCCAAGCCAACCAAAGACGATGCCGCCCAGCGCGGCGCCCAGTAGAAAGGCCGCGGTGATGCGCCCCATCCAAAGTCCGACGCCGCCTTCCAGACCGGGTCCTAGGAGGCTTTGCAGGGCGGGCCGAGCGACTACAGGGAAGAGGCCTAATTCGAAACCATCAAGCAGCCAGCCAAGAAATGCGGCCATCAAGGTCAGCCACGCGGCTTTTGAGAGCGTCGCGTGGGTTGGAGGAGGAGCGGGTGTTTCGGTAAAAGATGCTGGGGAGGACATGGGCTTTTGTGTGGGGAAGACGCCCGAAAAACAGGCGTATAGAGGGGAAATTGGAGGAGATTGGGGGAAATAAGACCGCGTCCGGCGCGTGGTGGAGCCGAATCTGGCGAAGAGTTCGGGGAGTATGACAGTCGTTTTTCTCACACTCCTTTGAAAAAGCCAACTCTCAGCCGAGCGTACGTATATTCTGGCGATAAATGCTGTGGATAAGTGCGTGTGGAAAGTTGCGATGCTTCACTTTTGAGTGCTTTTTAATAAATGAAGCAGTTGTATGTAGTGGGATTCGCATTTCTGAGGCGCATCAAGCATGGGACCGCAGATTTTTGCGCTGATAGGTTCACAACAAACCCACGATTACTCAGGGATAGCGTCTTTTATTAGATTTTTTTTGAGGATAACCCACCGTGGCTTGCCTGATGCTAAATGAGTGACTTGCTGATTGCGTTATACCTCATAAAAAACCCCCAGAAATGAAACACCACGAACACCATGTGAGTTGGAAGATAACGGCGGTTGCCTGTGCAACGGTTGTTTTAGTCGGTAGCGCGGGTTATCTCGCGCTGCAGGGCGGAGGAGCGGGGTTGCCCGCGCCAAAAGTCGAGGCGTCAACGGCGTCAACTTTGGTTGAGACGTCTTCCTCGGGAAGTTTTGGCGCGCAGTCAGGAGGCGTTGGGAAGCCTCCGGCCTCGAGTAGCCCTGCAAATGTGGGCCCACTGGCCTCACTTCCTCGGCTTTTATCAGTACAGGCAGCGCCAATTGGTGCGCCGTTGCGAGCCAAGGCGGGAGTAAATTCCGACTCGGACAAGGGCCGTATCGTTAAACTGGAGGCTGCGGCGGCCCGCCAATGGTCCGTCGTGAAGACGGGGGCGAGGATTGCTTTGCCCACGGCGTCGGGAGATTTGGTGGAAGGTTCTGTGAACCTGGTGGTGTCTGATAACGGTTGGGTGCGAATCGCGGGTGAGCTCACGGATCTGACTGGGACTTTCCAGTTAGCTTCCAGCATAGACGAAGTTGCGGGAGTAATTTTGCGCCCGACTTTGGGTGTGGGTTATCAAATTGCGCAGGACGGTGACGAGCTCATTCTAGTGGAGCGCCACCTAGCTTCACTGGTTTGCTCGGGTAAAGCGTCTGCCGCGGCTCCTGAATTTGGAAGTTTCGCAATAGACTCCGGATCTTTGACTACTGGAACTGTGACCACGGTTGCGCGGGTAGTGCGCACCGACGTTCCTCTGCTGAATACTCGGCCAGGATCCAAGGGGGTCATTTTTGTGGATTTTGCGGGCGCCAGCATCACGGATCCCAGCTGGAACGGGGGTAAGACGATTGTGGCAGCGCCCTCCAAGGAAACAGCGGCCTCCATCACTTCCATTGTGAAAGCAGTAGCGGAAGACTATGCCCCATTTGATATTACGATCACCACGGATCGTGATTTGTACGCAGCCACTCCTGCCGGTTTGCGAATGAGAGCGGTTGTGACTCCTACGAACACCGCTGCGCCAGGCACCGGTGGAGTGGCGTTCATCGGAGCTTGGGCTTCGGCTGGAAAAGGTTATTTCAAATCGGACACGGTGTGCTGGGTGTTTAACGGAGGGACGAAAGTTTGCGCGGAAACGATTTCCCACGAGATAGGTCACACCCTCGGACTCGGTCATGACGGTTTGGTAGCGACAAAAGATGCGGCCGGAGTGGCTGTTGCTGGGCAAACGTATTATTCCGGTCACGGTGGCGGCATGAATGCTCCAACAAGTTGGGGTCCAATCATGGGCTCGCCTTTTAGCGTCAACCTTTCGCAGTGGAGCAAGGGCGAGTACGCGAGGGCGAATAACATGCAGGACGATGTCGCAGTGATTGCGTCCGACGCAAACGGGTTTGGTTATATCAGCAACGGTTCGCCAAATGCCATTTTGCCGGCCTCCACTACGTCTGGAAGTTTCATGATGAATGGTCTGTTGCAGCGTGCAACGGTGCCTGACACGTTCGCCTTCCAGACGAAAGGCGGCACCTTCACCGCATCCGCGCGTCCAGCTAATGTGAGCACCAATGTGGATTTGCAGCTCACCTTGACGGACGGCAGCGGGGCTACGGTAGCGACTTCCAGCCTGCCCGATGCCTTGAGTGCTGCGGTGAATGTGACTCTGACCGAAGGAACCTATGTGCTCGCGGTACGATCTGCTGGGACTGGGCCCAAACCTGCAGCCGGATATTCTACCGGTTACTCTGAATACGGTTCTCTGGGTGGCTATGTGCTTTCGGGGAACGTGAGCGGCATAACGAATGAGCCCATGTTTGGTTCAACGCGCGATTTTGCTGGAGTCATGGGCAAACGGTTGAATTTCCCAATCGGCGTGACGGCTTCAAGCACTCTGAGTCTCAAGGATGGCAGCCTGCCAGAAGGGCTGACGCTTGACTTGGCCAAAAAGGTGATCACCGGCACGCCCACGGACGATACCGACGGCCCAGTCAGTTTCGTTCTTAATGCTGCCAATGAATTTGGTTCTGTCGATGCAACCTTCAATGTGACGGTTTCCGATGTGTCGGCACCTGTTGTCAATGCGCTTGGAGGAAACGGTCGGGTTTATAATGTCATCAACAGCCCTTCTTCTCCTTGGACTGGGGGGATGAGAATCGGAGCCGACGGCGTAGTGCGCGCGGTGGCTGAAAGCGGCTCTATCGTTAATGGAGGCTCTTCCGCCTTGCGGTTTACTTCGTTCTACAACGGCGACCCCAAGCGAGCCTCTGCGTATTACTTGTTTTCGTTCTGGTGGAAGGCGTCCACGGAGGCCGATCAAGACACTGTGAAATTACGAGTAGGCGGTGCCCTGGTGAACGATTTTGTGACGGGCCGTCCCGTGCAACTGAGTGGCGCGACTGATTGGGTCAAGCAGACGGTGCGTGTGGCAACCAATACGTTCCCTGCGTTTGAATTCACGTATTCAAAAGATGGAAGTCTGAGCGCTGGGCGTGATCGTGTGTGGATGTACGTGGACTCCTTTGGGTTGCCACCGGTGATCGTGAACCAGCCTCCCGCAGTGGTGGTGAGCAACACCTCGACACTTTCCACGATTGCTTCGGCCTTTGTTTTGCAAGCGAAGGTGGACGGAGCTGATTCTGTGGCTTGGTTCAAGGATGGCGTCACCCTGAAAGATGGAACATCGTCCTCTGGGAGTCAGATTTCCGGAGCGACCACCGGCGTTCTCACAGTGTTGAAAGCGTCCGGCGCTGACACAGGTTCCTACTGGATGGAGGCCACGAACAGCTACGGAACGGTTTCCTGCAGTCGCTCAAAGGTGATTATCGGATCGGTTCCAGTCATCACCCAGCAGCCTGTGGCACCGGATGGTTTGAAGGTTGGTGACACGCTGGTGCTCACTGTGGCAGCTGGGGGAACCGGTCCGATGACTTATCAATGGGCCAAGGATGGGGCGATACAATCCTCGTCTTCCTCGCCTACGTTCCAGAAGGATAAAATTACCACAACCTCGGCTGGATCGTATTCCGTGACCGTTTACAACGGGTTCGGATCGAAAAAATCCAATGCGGTGAAAGTGAATGTCACTGCGCCTCCGGTAATTACCGTGCCAGTAGTGAAGACGGGGACCGTGACTACAACCGGGACGTTGAAGACGGGGACGGTAACTACGACTGGGACGTTGAGCATCGGAACGCTCACGACGACTGGCACGTTGAAGACCGGAACGGTGATTACGACCGGCACGTTGAAGACGGGGACGGTAACTACGACCACTAAATAAATGTCCTGATTTAGTCAGAATATTAGCAGTCGCCCGGGGACGCTCCGTCGTTTCCGGGCGGTTTGCTGTGCGCATCTGCCGATTTTTCATTATCCCAAACATTTAGAATTGGTGGGGTTCGATTTTAAGAGTGTGGGGATTGGCACAATCAACGGGGCGGGGGGCGGGGAGGCGCAACCAGGGGAAAAGCTGTTCGCAAATGGCCAAGCGGCTTTGAGCGATAGCGAATTGCTCTCCATTTTATTGCGTTCGGGGGTGTTGGGAGCCAACGCGTTGGAGCTGGGCCAACAATTGCTGAAGCGCTACGGTTCGCTTGGTGGTTTGAGCCGTTGTTCTGCCGATGAGCTGTCTAAAATCAAGGGCGTCGGCCAGACTCGGGCCCTTCAACTCATTGCCGCTTTCGGGCTCGCCTCCCGCTTGAGTGTGGAGAGTGTCCGCAGAGAACGCATCGATTCCCCAGAGCGCGTCTTTCAACTCCTAGGCTTGGAAATGCGCGCCCTTACCAAGGAATCCCTGCGGGTCGTGCTTCTCGATACGCGGTACCAACTGATGCGTGTGGAGGAAATATCCAAGGGGACGGTGAATGAGAGTATTGCCCATCCGCGCGACATCTTTTCCCCCGTGTTCACTGCGGCCGCCTACGCGTTTATTTTGGTGCACAACCATCCGTCGGGCGACCCGGCTCCCAGCGAGGCGGACCGCCGCCTGACCACGCGCCTCTCGGAGGCCGCGCGCCTCCTGCAAGTGCAACTCCTTGATCACGTCATTCTAGGCACATCCGACAACGGGCGCGCCCCTTGGTTCTCCTTCAAACAAACTGGATTGATTTGAAGCTTCTGGGGCGTGGGCAAAACTGGAACACCTCGGAGCTCAGTGATACCAAATCTTGAAGAAAACTGCTCCGTCTTTCCCAGGTGCTGAGGTCTTTTGGATCATCCATAAACCTCAAAGAGATGGTATGAGACGGTTGAACTGCGTTGCCCCACCGCTTCCACTTCGGCGCCCCTGATTATTTGGGAGCCAATTCCGCTGCTACTTTCTGAAACTCGCCACGGATTTCCGAGTCATCGCCATTTGGCAACCCGGCCTGCTGGATAAGCAGCACGTAGGCGAGTCCTTTTTGCGGATCGCCCCAGCTCTGCGTCGCAAACGCACCCCCGTGGCCAAACGTCCCCTTTGACAGCGCCGCGGTGACGCCTTGTGGTTCACGCACCACTTGAAAGCCGAGCCCCCAACTCATCCCATCCACAAAGCCCGTCTTGATGTCGCCGCTCTGGGTGGTCGTCATCAGGGTGACCGTCTCGGGCGTGAGCAGGCGTTTTCCCTCCAGCGTCCCGCCGTTAAGCATCATCTGGTAAACGCGCGCAACGTCCTGCGCGCTAGAGTACAGGCCGCCGGCAGGGAAAGGAGTTCTGCGGCGATCCGTAAGTGGACCCTCGGTAAAGTACACGACAGTTTCGTCGAGTTTGCCGGTTTCCTTGTTGAGCTTGTAACTTTTCGCGATCCGTTTGCACTGTTCTTCAGTCGGCCAAAACGTGGTGTCCGGCATCTGCAATGGGTCGAATATCCGCTCTTGAATGAAAGACGCAAAGTCCTTTCCACTGACTACTTCAACGATCCGTCCCAGCGTGTTGATGCCGGAATTGGAATAGCGCCACTGCGAACCGGGCTCAAACTGGAGCGCTTCTCTGGCGTAGCCCATGGCGAGCTCGGCGAGGGTGGAGGTGACTCTGGGGGATTTTACATCGCCCAACCCGCCGGTGTGCATCAGAAGATCTCGCACGGTGACAGGCCGTTTGGGGCGGATGAGCGTGAGCTTATTGGCCTCCTTTTGCTCCACCATCCACTGGTTTTTGAATTCCGGCAAATGCTTCTCCACGGGGTCGTCGATGGAGAGTTTTCCTTCCTCCTGAAGCATCAGCACGCAGATGGCCGTCATGGGCTTGGTCATGGAGGCGATCCAGAATAGATCATCTTTTTTCATGATGCGTCCCGAGGCGAGGTCGCTTTTACCCACCGCCTCCCAATGCAGAATGCCAGATTTTGTGGCGACGAGAGTTACGGCGCCGGAAACCGCTCCTTTCTCGACAAACTGCTCCATCTGTCGCGAAACAGCATCCGCCCACGCTGGAGCGGGGTAGGTTGAAAGCGCGGCGAAGGAGAGGATTAGGCAAATGCGGGGGAGGTTCATGGGGGCGCGTGGGGAGTGGTGGAGGGAGTGAGGGGTTTAAGGTGCGTGGAGTGCCTCGGCGGCCGCTGTGACACTCGCCATGTCAGTGATTGAGAGGCAAGGGGTACCTTTGCGGGTGCGCTGTAGGAGGCCGGCTAAAATTCCACCGGGTCCCAGTTCTAAAAAGAGGTCGCAATGCTCCTGATCGAGTAAAGTTTCGAGCGTTTGAGTCCAGCGGACTGAGCCTGTGACTTGTTCTTCGAGCGTGCGGCGAATGTCGGCGGGCTCCGAAACCGAAGCGGCATTGATGTTGGCGAACACGAGGCAATGAGGCTTCTGAAATTGCGCGGCGGCCAGCACCGAGCCGAGGCGCGCGGCGGCGGGTCGCATGAGACGTGAATGGTACGCGCCGGCGACGTTCAGTGGCTTGGCGGCGCGTATGCCGTGTTCTTTGGCGCGGCTGACGGCTTCGTTAATGCGACTGATCTCGCCGGAGAGCACTAACTGACCGGGGCAGTTAAAGTTGGCGACATCCACTTTCGTTTCTTGGGCGAGCTGTATCACCGCCGCTTCGTCGCCGCCGATCATGGCCGCCATGCCGCCTAACGTCTCCTCGCAAGCCTCCTGCATGAACTCGCCGCGTTGGGCCACCAGCCGCAACCCCGTTTCAAAGTCCATCGAGCCTGCCGCCACGTGCGCGGTGAATTCTCCCAAAGACAGCCCTGCAACCGCGTGCACGGGAAACTCTCCAGCCACCAGTTTGAGCGCCTTCAAACATGCCGTCCCGTGGACAAACAGCGCGGGCTGACAATGGCGCGTTTGGGTGAGTTCCGTGTCGGGGCCCTCCCACATGATCTGGCTCAACTTGTAGCCTAAAATGGAATCCGCTTGCGCGAAGAGTTCCGCGACCTCCGGGAAATGCCCGGCAAGCTCTTTCCCCATGCCGACGCTTTGGGCGCCCTGCCCGGAAAACAATAGTGCGATACGTTTTTGACTCATAAAGGAAATGGAAAGCGTAAAAGGCGCGCCGTTCGGGCGGCCGCTCTCTGTAAGAAAGGTGCTGCGTCGCGCATTGCGCTCTCCAGCGAAACGGGCTGGTCGATGATCGGCACGGCGGCGTCGAAACGGGCGAGCACTTCAGGATGTTCGTCGATGGACCCGGCAAAAGCCAGAACGGGTTTTCCCGCGGCACGCGCCATTGCGGCTACGCCAGCGGGGCCTTTGCCTTCCAAGGTCTGGCGGTCGAGGCGCCCCTCTCCGGTGATGATAATGTCTGCGGCGTGAATGCGTTGCTCCAACCCCACGGCCTCCGCGACCAAATCAAAACCCGGCTCCATCGCCGCCTGAGCAAACGACAACAGCCCGTATCCAATCCCACCCGCGGCACCTGCTCCCGGCGTCTCGCGAAAGTCGCATCCCAACTCGCGTTGGACCACTTGGGCGAGGTGCGAGAGGCCTGCTTCTAAGAATGCTATGGTTGCGTCATCGGTTCCCTTTTGCGGCCCGTAAACCGTCGCAGTTCCGCGAGGTCCGAGCAGTGGGTTTTGTACGTCACAGGCTGCCACTATTTTTGGCAGAGCCATCGCTTGGGAGGTATCGATGCGACCTATTTCGCCCAAATGCAAAGGAAGCGCCTCCAGTGCCAGATTTGTTTTGGCGCTTAAAAAACGGTAGCCGAGGGCCGCCGCCATTCCGATGCCTCCATCCGTTGTCGCGCTCCCGCCCAGTCCGAGCAGAATGCGCTTCGCCCCACGCTGGACGGCGTCCCGAATGAGCAAGCCGGTGCCGAACGTGTTCGCGCGTTTGGCGTCCCGTTCGTGAGGCTGCAAACGCCACAAGCCGGACGCCTCGCTCATTTCAATGACGGCCGTTTCGGTCGCCTCCAGCCAGACATAGCGGCTTTCGATGGGGCGCCCGAGCGCGTCTACAGAGGGCAGAGCGATCCAGTCTCCTCCCATCGCTTGTGTCAGTGCCGCACAAAACCCCTCGCCACCGTCGGCGATCGGCGCAAACGTAAATTGCGTTTCAGGCAGCACGCTCCGCCAGCCTTCACACAACGCCTGCGCCACAGCGGCCGCCCCCAGCGAGCCCTTGAACTTGTCGGGGGCAAGAAGGACTTTCATAAGCGCAAGGGATTTTGGGGCTAAGGATCCAAGACTGGGCTGAGCCTGTGTCCGGCTATTTCAACGGGCCTAGTCCCTTACACCAGATCGCGCGTGGCCAGATCCAGATCCGCCTCCGCCATCACTTTGACCAAATCGCTAAACAATGTCTTCGGCTTCCATCCCAATTTCGCCGCGGCCTTCGCAGGATTGCCCACAAGCAGCTCCACTTCTGTGGGACGATAATATTTGGGATCCACCGAAACGACCACGCGTCCGGAAGAGTCGATCCCCACTTCCTTTTCGCCTTCACCCTCGAAGCGCAGAGGCATTCCAATGTGCTCGAAAGCGTGCTGCACAAACTCCCGAACCGTCCGGGTCTCGCCAGTCGCCAGCACGTAATCTTCGGGGATATCCTGCTGGAGGATGCGCCACATTCCTTCGGTATATTCCGGAGCGAATCCCCAGTCTCGTTTCGCGTTTAAGTTACCTAAGAGCAGGCGATCCTGCTTGCCCAACTTGATGCGCGCCGCCGCTATGGTGATTTTGCGTGTCACAAATGTCGGCCCGCGCCGAGGCGATTCGTGGTTGAAGAGAATCCCGTTGGAAGCGTGGATGCCGTAGGCCTCTCGGTAGTTGACGACCATCCAGTAGCCGTAAATTTTCGCTACGCCGTAGGGTGAGCGCGGATAAAACGGGGTGTTTTCGTCCTGCGGAATCGCTTGTACTTTGCCGTACAATTCACTGGTGGACGCCTGATAAAAACGCGTCTTATCTCGCAGTCCAACTTCCTTGATCGCATCCAGAAAGCGTAGCGTCCCCAGAGCATCGACTTCCGACGTATATTCCGGCACGTCGAAGGAGACTTTAACGTGGCTCTGTGCGGCTAGATTGTAGATTTCTTGAGGTGCAGTGCGTTCCAGAATCCGGTTGAGGTTGCTGGAATCGGTGAGGTCGCCGTAGTGGAGGAAAAGGCGCTGCCCGTGGATGGCTGGATCGTTGTAAAGATGATCGATGCGGCCGGTGTTGAACGAGGAACTGCGCCGAATCATTCCGTGGACGATGTAACCCTTTTCCAAGAGTTGCTCTGCAAGGTACGAGCCGTCCTGCCCGGTGATGCCAGTGATAAGCGCTACTTTCATAAATATTTTAGGTTGAGAAATTAAGCCGTTAAAAAAGGGGATCGGCTTCTAGAGAAAGTGAAGGGAAAGTGATGCTAAACGGAGCGCAGATTGTGCGAGGCTTTGGCTTCTAAGTAATCAGCGTACGCGAGATGCAGGCCTTGTTCCAAGTCGATCGTCGGGGCCCACCCGGTGGAACGGAGCAGGGCGCTGTCCATCAACTTGCGCGGGGTGCCATCGGGTTTGCTGGGATCCGTCCCGATGCGTCCAGTGTAACCAACGGTCCGCGCCACGGCTTGCGCCAGTTCTAGGACGGTGACGTCACTGCCAGAGCCGACGTTAATCCAATCCGGCGGATTATCCAGTCCCAACAGGTGGAAGCAGGCGGAAGCCAAGTCGTCGACGTACAGAAACTCGCGCATCGGAGTGCCTGAACCCCAGATGACGACTTCCGGCAGCGACTCTTGTTTTGCGCAGTGGAAGCGGTGGATCAAGCCTGGGATGACGTGGGAGTTTTCCGGATGATAATTGTCGCCGCTGCCGTACAAGTTAGTGGGCATTGCGGAATGGTAGAGTACGCCGTGTTGTTTGCGGTAGGCGGCGCAGAGTTTGAGTCCGGCGATTTTGGCGATGGCGTAGGCCTCGTTGGTGGGTTCCAGTGGGCCGGTGAGCAGCGCACTTTCGGGGATGGGCTGCGGGGCGTGTTTGGGGTAAATACAGGAGCTGCCAAGGTAAAGAAGCCGCTTCACGCCGCTCAGGAAGCTGCCATGGACGAGGCTCGCGGTCATGGCGAGGTTGTCGTATAAAAAGTCGGCGGGATACGTGGAGTTGGAGAGGATGCCCCCGACTTTCGCGGCCGCGACGAGCACGCAATCGGGGCGGTTTTCCTTCAAAAAGTGCAGCGTGGCGGCTGCGTCACAAAGGTCGAGCTGGGAGCGCGTGGCGGTGATGACCTCGAAGTCGTCATTTTGGAGGGCGGTGCGCAGAAGAGCGTTGCCCACCATGCCCGTGTGCCCAGCGATATAAAGGCGGCGTTTGTTCATTAAAAAGAGAGTCCATTAAGAGGAATATCCTGCTCCGATACCATCTCTTTTAGGTTTGTGGATGATTCAAAAGACCTCAGCACCTGGGAGCGCGGAGCCCCAGCTCCGCAATGCCTGTGTGAGCTTTTGGAGCGTCAAAGCGGAGCTGGGGCTCCGCGGTCCCGGGAAAGAAGGACTAGTTTTCTTCAAGGTTTGGTATCACTCCGCTAGGGTAGATAGTCTCCCAACCCCCGGGGCGTTCTCACTCTACAGCCCCAGCTGGGCTCCCAACGCCAACGGCGTTGTATCACTCAGCCCAGGGTTGGACCGACGCAGTCGGGCCTACCCTGGGTCACCAAAAACACAGTCAACCCTGTAAGGGTTGCATCCGGAAAACCTCTCTCTCAGTCGCCATAGGAAGAAGACAGGCGCGCTGAAGGGCTGAGGAAAAGAGCCTGTCTCCTCTGCTAACTTTCGGATATCCAACCCCTTCAGGGTTGATACTCATTTTCGGAACGTGACCCAGGGTAGCTCGTTGCTCGCAACCCTGGGCTGAATGATGGAACGCCCTTGGCGTTTATTTTGCGCACCTCCCAACCCCCTGATCGCTCTCATACCATCTCTGTTAGGTTTGTGGATGATTCAAAAGACCTCAGCACATGGGAGCGCGGAGCCTCAGCTCCGCAATGCCTGTGTGAGCTTTTGGAGCGTCAAAGCGGAGCTGGGGCTCCGCGGTCCCGGGAAAGAAGGACCAGTTTTCTTCAAGATTTGGTAT
>Ga0114971_10002273_pt1 | contig 13251 bp, 8 predicted proteins | sample M_140625_MF_Meta_FD_87320 | JGI IMG/M metagenome (GOLD analysis project Ga0114971, IMG submission 87320) | Freshwater microbial communities from Lake Montjoie, Canada to study carbon cycling - M_140625_MF_MetaG | ecosystem: Environmental > Aquatic > Freshwater > Lake | place: Lake Montjoie... | reverse complement strand
TCCGCGCCGCGCAGGGTGAGCAGGCGGGCATCGCCCGGCCCGGCGCCGACCAGATAAACGGTTGATTTCACAAGCCCATTTTAGGCAAGTCCCGCCGTTAATCAATGCCGGAGGGCGATTGCCTAGCGCGCGGAGATGTTTTCGACGGTGAGAGGTCGCGACCTGCGAGGGGGGGATTGGAATCGTAAAAACTCAATACCATGAAGCGGAGGATAGAGATTGCCGGCAATTGAATTCCGGTCCGGATATTCCCGGAAATGAGCGAGATCTGCGTCACGCTTTTGTGTTGGTCCGTCTCGCGCCGCAGTTGGAATGGGTGTGTTTGGAAAAAAAATTAAGTTGCGCAACCGCCGTCGCGCAGCATAAGACTCTCACTGTTACATGGGCAAAACCTTGATCATCGCTGAAAAGCCGTCCGTCGCCGGAGACATCTCCAAGGCGCTCGGCAAATTTGAAAAGCACGCGGACCACTATGAAAATGACCAGTACGTCATCTCCTCGGCGGTCGGCCACCTTCTGACCATCGCCGTCCCCGAACAGTTCGAGGTCAAGCGCGGCAAGTGGACCTTCGCGAATCTCCCCGTCATTCCACCGCACTTTGATCTGCTGCCCATCGAGAAAAATGAGGCGCGGCTCAAGGTCCTCACCCGGCTGATCAAGCGCAAGGACGTCACCGGCCTGGTCAATGCCTGCGACGCCGGACGCGAGGGCGAGCTGATCTTCCGCTACATTGTTCAGTACGCCAAGGCCAAGCAGCCCGTCCAGCGCCTCTGGCTGCAATCCATGACGCCCGCGGCGATCCGGGATGGCTTCGCCCATCTGCGGACGGATGCGGACATGCTGCCTCTGGCGGATGCGGCGACCTGCCGCAGCGAGAGCGACTGGCTGATTGGCATCAACGGCACGCGGGCGATGACGGCGTTTAATTCCAAGACCGGCGGGTTCCATCTCACCACCGTGGGCCGGGTGCAGACGCCAACGCTGGCGATCCTGGTCGAGCGGGAGGAGAAGATCAAAAAATTCATCCCGCGCCACTACTGGGAAATCCACGGGACATTTGCGGCGGCGGCGGGCGACTATCCGGGGCGCTGGTTCGACGAGAAATTTTCCAAGAGGGAGGGCGACGAGCAGCTCAAGCAGGAGCGGGTCTGGGAGGTTGGCTTTGCTGAGGCGATCCGGGCCAAGTGTCTTGGAAAGCCAGGGGTGGTCACCGAAGAGAGCAAGCCGACCACTTCGATGTCGCCGCAGCTGTATGATTTGACCACCTTGCAGCGCGAGGCGAACGGGCGGTTCGGATTTTCCGCCAAGAACACGCTCGGCCTAGCTCAGGCGCTCTATGAGAAGCACAAGGTGCTGACGTATCCGAGGACGGATTCGCGCGCGCTGCCGGAGGATTATCTGGAGACCGTCAAGGCGACGATGGGCATGCTGGCGGACACGAATTACCGCGGGCCGGCGGAGACGATTTTAAAGAACGGCTGGGTGCGCCCCAACAAGCGCATCTTCAACAACGCCAAGGTCTCCGATCACTTTGCCATCATTCCCACCCTGGTGGCGCCGAAGGTGCTGAGCGAGCCGGAACAAAAGCTTTACGACCTGGTCACGAAGCGGTTCCTGGCGATTTTCTATCCGGCGGCGGAATTTCTGGTGACCACGCGGATCACGCGCGTGGTGGGGGAGCCGTTCAAGAGCGAGGGCAAGGTGATGGTCAACGCGGGTTGGCTGGCGGTTTACGGCAAAGAGGCGGCGGAGTCCGACGACACGCCCAGCCTGGTGCCGGTGAAGCCGGGCGAAACGGTCAAGGCCGAGAAGATCGAGGTGGAGGCAAACGTGACCAAGCCGCCGGCGCGCTATTCGGAAGCGACCCTGCTGGGGGCGATGGAGGGCGCGGGCAAGCTGATTGACGACGAGGAGTTGCGCGAGGCGATGTCGGATAAGGGGCTAGGCACGCCGGCGACGCGCGCGACGATCATCGAGGGGTTAATCTGGGAGAAATACATCCACCGCAACGGGCGGGAATTGCAGCCGACAGCCAAGGCGTTTTCCATCATCACTCTGCTGCGCGGGCTGGAGATTCCCCAGCTGTGCTCCCCGGAGCTCACTGGCGAATGGGAATTTAAATTGAACCTCATGGCGCGCGGCAAAATGAAGCGCGACGACTTCATGGCGCAGATTGCCGAGGCCACGCGCGACATGGTGGCGAAGGCCAAGCGTCACGAGAGCGACACGGTGCCGGGCGACTACGGCAAGCTCAGCGTGCCGTGCCCCAAATGCGGCGGCGAGATCCACGAGAATTACAAAAAGTTCCAGTGCCAGAAATGCGATTTCGCCCTTTGGAAGATTGTGGCGAGCCGTCAGCTGGAGATTTCCGAGGTGGAGGAACTCCTCAGCAAGGGCGTGGTGGGGCCGCTGCAGGGCTTTCGCAGCAAGCAGGGTTTTCCGTTCGCGGCCATCATCAAGATGGGTGCGGAATTCAAGCCGGAGTTTGACTTCGGCAACGATCAGAACAAGGACGGCGAGGCGGGTGCGCCGGTGGATTTCACCGGCAAGGATCCTCTCGGCACCTGTCCGGCTTGCGGGGCCAGAGTGTTTGACGCCGGCATGAACTACGTCTGCGAGAAACAGGCCGGGCCCGAAAAGACCTGCACGTTCCGCAGCGGCAAAATTATCCTGCAGCAGACCATCGAGCCGGCGCAGCTCCAGAAACTGCTGGCGACGGGGCGGACCGATTTGCTCAAGGGCTTCGTTTCTAAGAAAAACAACCGCAAGTTCGAGGCGTTTCTGGTGGTGAAAGATGGCAAGACTGCGTTTGAGTTTGCGCCGCGCGAGAAGAAGGGCAAGGCCAAGGGCGGTGCGCCGAGCGAGCCCCTGCCCAAGATCGATTTCACCGGCAAGGAGCCCATCGGCAAATGCCCCAAATGCGGCGGCAGCGTGTTCGACACCGAGCAGGGCTATCTCTGCGAAAAATCGCAGCTGGAGGCCAAGGCCTGTAAATTCAAGATTGGGAAGATAATTTTGGAGCAGCCGATTGAGCTGCCGCAGGCGCAGAAAATTCTTGCCGAGGGTCGAAGCGATCTGCTCGATAAATTTATCTCGAAGGCGGGGAAGCCGTTCCCGGCCTTCCTGGTGATGGATCCCAAGGGCAAGGTGACCTTTGAGTTCCCGCCGCGCGACGAGTAACCATCATTGCGCGCGAGGGCCCTCAAGGTTCCGATGCCGGAATGGATGGGCCTTCTGGCCGCTGCGCTTCCACCTCAAACACAGCACGTGCAGCTTCACTTCAAAGAATACGGACGGGGCAGGGCGGTCATCCTGCTGCACGGCCTGTTCGGGTCGTCAGATAACTGGCATTCCCTCGCACTGCGCCTGTCTTCCTCGTTTCACGTCCTCGTCCCGGATCAGCGCAATCACGGCCGGTCGCCGCACAGCGACCGGATGAGTTATGATCTGATGGCCGCCGATGTGGCGGCGCTCATGGATTTCCGGGGGATCGGCAGCGCTGCGGTGCTGGGCCATTCCATGGGGGGCAAAACAGCCATGCAGTTCGCCCTGCAGTTTCCGGACCGGGTGGAGCGGCTCATCGTCGTGGACATGGCGCCCCGGGCCTATGCCCCCGTGCACAGGGGGGTGATGGCCTCGCTGCTGGCCCTGGATTTGAAATTATTTTCGACGCGGCAGGCGATTGAGGATGCGCTCGCTTCGGAGATTCCCGATGTGAGCGTGCGGCGTTTTCTGCTCAAAAACATTGGGACCACCCCCGGCGCCGGTTTTTTCTGGAAGCTGAACCTGCGCGGCCTCTTGGATCAAAACGAATCGCTGTACCGCCCCGTTTCCCCGACGACTTCCGGCGCCGGCCCCTTTTCAAAACCGGGGCTGTTCGTCCGCGGCGGCAAATCCGATTATCTCGGCCCCGATGACGAGCCGCTGATTCGCGCTCTTTTTTCCAATGCAGAAATCCGGACCGTTCCCGAGGCCGGGCACTGGGTTCACGCCGATGCGCCGGAGGATTTCCTCCGGATGGTCCTCGATTTTCTTAAGGCAGAGTGAGGCGCGGACGCCTGCCGCCATATTTTCAGATGGGCTTTCAGGCGCGCGGATGGGCTGCGTCGTAGGCTTTCTTCAGGCGCTCCGTGGTGACGTGCGTGTAAACCTGTGTGGTGACCAGGTGCGCATGGCCGAGCAGTTCCTGCACGCTGCGCAGGTCCGCCCCGGCGTCCAGCAGGTGCGTGGCATAGCTGTGCCGCAGCTTGTGCGGCGTCAGGCCGGGATCCAATCCGGCCAGGGCGAGATATTTCTTCAATCGACGGGACAGCTGCAGCGGCCGGAGCGGTGCGGGCTTGCGGGTCTCGGCAAGAAAAACGGGCGAAGCCCCGACCGGCGGCTGTTTAAACGTGTTCCAATAATCCTGAATGGCCATCAGCGCGGGTTTTCCCACCGGGACGTGCCGCTCTTTTTTTCCCTTGCCGCGAACCTGGACGGTCTGCCCGCCCCAGTCGATGTCCTCGGCCCGCAGGCCGCACACCTCGCTCACGCGCAGGCCGCAGGAATAAATAGTTTCAAGAACGGCGACGTCGCGGAGGGCGGCGACCTGGGAAACTGGCCGGCCGGCTTTTTTGACTTTGGAATTTTTTAGCAGCTCGAACGGGGCGATGAGCAGGGCTTCCATCTGGTCGCGCGTCAAAAATTTCGGCAGCCGCCGCTCCAGTTTCGGCAGGGACAGGTTTTTTATGGGCGAGGCCTGGGCGGCGCCGCGCCGGATAAGAAATTGATAGAAGGTGCGGAGCGCGGAAAAACGGAGCTGCATCGCCGCGCGGCTCAGGCGGTTCCGCCCCAGAAAGCGGACAAAGCCCCGGAAATCATCGCGCTCGAGCTTTTCCCAGGCGGGCATCGCCGCGCGCTCGTTGTGGTGCCAGCGCAAAAATTCCGTGAGCGCCTGCCGGTAATTGCGCTGCGTGTAAACCGAGGCGCCGCGGTCCGTCGCCAGGTGCGCCAAAAACTGGTGCGTCCATGGCTCGGTCAGGCCCGGTTCGCTGGAGGGGGCGTCGGTCATGCTTGAACTGAGATTACCGCAGTCCGGGACCGATGGGGAGCAAAACCGCCGGCGCTGGATGACAGCGGTCGCCCCGCCCGTTTTCCCCCTGACGGAAGCTTTCCGGGGTAATTTCAGGCTTGCGTTTTGCCGTTTGGCGCGGATGATTTAGCCCCTTTATGGACACTCGAGAACTAACCGCCTCCGACTACCTCTTCAAACTCTGGCCGTGGATTGAAGCCAACCTCAAGCGCATCGCCTATGCCGTCGGGGCCGCCGCCGTGCTGGTCTTTTTATTCCTCTATTATTCCTACAGCCAGAAACAAAAAGAGGCCGCCGCCGGCCTGGCGCTGACCCAGGCGATGGTTTCCAACAGCGCGAACCCGTCCGCAGAAACCTACTTGAAAATCGCTGGCGCCTATCCCGGAACCGTTGCCGCCCAGCGCGCCCAGCTGGAAGGGGCCGCCGCGCTGTTCCACGCCGGCAAGTTTCCCGAGGCGCAGACTCAGTTCCAGGCTTTTATCAATGCCAATCCGGATGGATCCTTCACTCCAACCGCCCTTTTGGGCGTGGCGGCTAGCTTGGAAGCCCAGGGTAAAAACGATCTTGCCATTCCCGCTTATCAAAAAGCCGCCAGCCTGTCGGCCGGCCCGACCGTGGGCGCCAACGCCAAATTTGCAATGGCTCGCGTCTATGCCGCCCAGGGCAAAACCGCCGAATCCTTGAAGCTGTACGAGGAAGTGGCCCGCACGTATCCGAACAGCACTCTGGGCAATGACGCCGGGCTGCGCGCGATGGAACTCAAGACCCAATCGGCCCCCACTCCTGCCCAGTCGGCCCCCGCCGCGGCCGCGGCGCCCTTTACTCTGACTCATTGATTGGCATGAAGCTGACCATCATCGGCACCGGCTACGTCGGCTTGGTCTCAGGAACCTGCTTTGCTGAGGTCGGTCACCACGTCATCTGCGTGGATAGCGACGCCGCCAAGGTCAAACTGTTGCAGGCGGGCGGCATTCCCATCTATGAACCTGGACTGGAAGAGCTGGTCCGGAAAAACGTCGCCGCCGGGCGGCTCAGCTTCACCCACAGCACGGCGGAAGGCGTTGAGAAATCGGACGTCATCTTCATCGCCGTCCCCACCCCGCCCCAGCCGGACGGCTCGGTGGACTTGAGCTACATCGAGCGCGTGGCCCGCGACATCGCCGGCGCCATGACCAGCTACAAGATTGTGGTGGACAAAAGCACGGTGCCCGTCAAAACCGGCGAGAAAGTTGCCGAGACCATCCAGCGCTACTGCCCCGCCAAGGTGGAATTCGACGTGGTCAGCAACCCTGAATTTTTGCGCGAAGGGTTTGCCGTCGGCGACCTGATGAAGCCCGACCGCGTGGTGATCGGCACCCGCTCGCCCCGGCCCGTCGCGGCCATGCGCGAAATTTACACCCCGTTCCAGGCGCCTATCATCGTCACCGACATCAACTCCGCGGAACTTATCAAGCACGCGGCGAACTCCTTTCTAGCGCTGAAGATTTCCTATATCAACGCCATCGCCACGGTCTGCGAGGCGGCGGGCGCCAACGTGCAGGAGGTGGCGCAGGGCATCGGGCTAGACGAGCGCATTGGACGCCGTTTTCTCAATGCCGGCATCGGCTTCGGCGGCAGCTGTTTCCCCAAGGATTTGAGCGCGTTCATTAAAATCGCCGAGCAGATCGGCTATGATTTCAAGCTGCTCAAAGAGGTGCAGCATATTAATGCCGACCAGATGGAGCGCTTCCTCAAGAAAATCACCGACACGCTCTGGGTGCTCAAGGACAAGACCATCGGCGTGCTTGGGCTGGCTTTCAAGCAGAACACCGATGATGTCCGCTCCTCTCCGGCGATTGCCCTCTGCCAGCGGCTGATCCAGGAGGGGGCAACCCTGCGGGTGCATGATCCCAAGGGCATGGAAAAGGCCCGGTCCCTGCTGCCGACCGCGACGTATGTGGAGGATATGAACGCCGTGGCGGAAGGCTGTGATGCCCTGGTGGTGGCGACGGAATGGGAAGAGTTCAAACAGCTCGACCTAGCGCGCGCCAAAAAAGGGATGACGCATCCGATCCTGTTCGACGGGCGCAATCTTTTCGATCCCGCGGAAATGGTGCGGCTGGGCTGGATATACAAGAGCGTCGGCCGATAACCCCGGGACGACCCGTTCCGGATGGCGGATACAACCCCAGCGCCCCTGTTATCGAGTTCCCTGCCGCGGATGGAGGTTTCGGCCGCGCTCATTTTTCACGGCGGAAAACTGCTCATCGCGCAGCGGCGCGCGGATGCCCATCTGGGCGGTCTCTGGGAGTTTCCCGGAGGAAAACGGGAGGCGGGGGAAACCTTTGAGCAATGCCTCGTCCGCGAAATCCAGGAGGAGCTCGGGGTGACCATCGCTGTCGGCGAGTTATTTGAGGAGGTTCTCCACACCTACCCGGAACATTCCGTGCTGCTGAAATTCTTCCTCTGCCAACTGATTTCCGGAGTGCCGCAACCGCTGGGCTGCGCCGCCCTCCAGTGGATCCATAAAAGGCAGCTGGCCGATTTCCAATTCCCCGCCGCCGATGCGCGCCTGCTGATGAAAATCAGCCGCGCGTCCCAAATGCAAAGTTTTTTCCCCTGAACTCCGAACTCCCGCAGCGGTTTCGGTGACAGGTTATCGCCGCCACCCCCTTCGCCCCGCACGGGCAAAAAAACGGCGAAGCGCGGTCTGGGCGCTTCGCCGGTGAAAAAGGCGGCAGGGGTCAGAGCTTTCCGTAAGCTTGCTCAACGACCTGTTTGAAGTTGTTTTCGCCCGGCTGAACGATGCCGAATTCGCGCTGGGCGTTTTCGGCTGAATCGCTGGCATGGGCGGCATTGACCATGATGGTGGAGCCGAATTCGCGGCGGATACTGCCGGGCGGCGCCTTGGACGGGTCGGTGGGCCCGAGCACATCGCGGATCTTGTTCACCGCGCCCACGCCCTCATAGACGAGGGCGATGCACTTCTCCGTCCCGGGCTTGGCCCAGTCGCCCTTGGGAATCTCCCCGGGCGCGCGGCCGGACATGAATCGCACGATGTTATCGAACTGGGCATCGCCCTGAAGCGGTCCGAGGACATCTCCCAGCACCTTTTGGTCGGACTCAGAAATCTTGAAGCCAAACTCTTTCTCCAGCAGTTCCTTGGCCTTGGCGCTGACGCCATCCTTGAGTTTGGCGCGGAGAAATTCGCGGACGGGCCCGTAAAATTCCATCGCCTGGGCGGTGCTCATGGGCAGAACCTTGGCTCCCACGATGTAGAGTCCGGTGCGCGAGAAGAAGTCAATGACATTGCCGGGTCGACCCGTGGGGAAGCGAAAATTGTCGGGCTTGATGAGGACCAGCGTGCGTTCGGGTTTTTCGCCGGCGGCGTAGCTGTTGACGTTTTCCAGGATGCCTCCATCGAGATCGGAGTAGCGGGCCCACAATTTCAATTTGTGCTCAGCTTCCTCAGCATTGGGCGCCGCCAGCACGGCGGGCTCGAAATAGCGGACGTTGCCGTTGTCATCCTGAATCAGGTCGCTATACGTGTCGCGGATGGTCTCCCCGCTGCGGCGGCCCGATGTCAGATTGCCGACCACGGAACGGACCTTGCGCACGGCTTCATCGCCGCGGAACAGAAGCATCATCACCCGGCGGCGGCGGCCGGTCTTGGGGTCGGGCGAGAGGTTTTCCAAGACATATTGCTTGAGCAATTCCTGAACCTTTCGGTCCTGGGTATCTTGGGCGGAAACGATGGTGTCCGCATACTCCTTCACCAGCTCAGCGCTGGGGGAGAACATCCGGAGGCCCGCTAAATCCAGGCCGGTCCGGGTGATGAGGCGGCTCAGGATGCCGCCGGTGCGGGATTTATAGAGGGAATAGGGTGTGACAATGACGTAGGCAAGCTGTTGAGACATAATATTTAATGAACCTTAAGCAGCTGCGGGAGGGGGGACGGGAGCCGGTGCGGTGGCTGATTTGCCGAGAATCTTAAACATCACCGTGCCACAGGTGGGGCATTTGCCCTTGATGGCCTTGCGGCCGTTTTTCATGGTTTCCTCGAGGCCATCCACGATCTCTTTTTTGGCTTTGCACTTTACACAATATCCTTCTGCCATAAATATTTTACCGCCCCTTGCTTCATGCACTGGACGGTCCGAGGAGTTTAGAAGACCTAGGGCACCAAAGCAACTTTGAAATAACGACTGAGAAATGAGGGGCTTATAAAAAAACTCCTTGCCCCCCTTCCAATGGAGCCGGCGCTGACCAGTTTTTTGAAAACAATTATTGCGCACAAATCGAAATTCAGTAAAAAATAAGTGGCTGTCGGCTCATCCGCCGTGCCAGCCACGAAAAAACAATGCAGACCGTCAACGAAATCGACCAGCGGCCCCCGGGCGCACCCTTGAAACAAGGTCTTTACGACCCGCAGTTTGAACACGACGCCTGCGGTCTGGGCTTTGTTGTGAACATCAAGGGCAAAAAATCCCACCAGACGGTGAGTGACGCCTTGCAGATTCTGGTCAACCTCGACCACCGCGGTGCCGTGGGCTGCGAGGCGAACACCGGCGACGGCGCGGGCATCCTCCTTCAGATCCCCCACGATTTTCTGGCAGCGCAGGCGGCCTCCCTCGGGTTCAGCCTGCCCGCGCCCGGCCATTACGGCGTTGGCATGATGTTTCTGCCCAAAAATCCCAGCCAGCGCGAAGCTGTTCAGTCCGCCATCGCGGCCATCATCGCCGCCGAAGGCCAGACCCTGCTGGGCTGGCGCGCGGTGCCGGTGGACAATGCCGCCCTGGGCAAATCGGCCGTGGCTGCGGAGCCGTTCATGGCGCAGATGTTCATCGCCCGCAGCGCGGCCCTCAAAGACGAGGCTGCTTTTGAGCGCAAGCTGTATGTCATCCGCAAGATCGCGGAGCAGACCATCCGCTACGGCGACCGGATTCCCGGCGGCAAATGGTTTTATGTTTCCAGCCTGTCGGCGCGGACCATCACCTATAAGGGCATGCTGATGCCGGAGCAGGTGGCGGGGTATTATCCCGACCTGTGCGACCCGGCGTTCACCACGGCGCTGGCGCTGGTGCATTCGCGTTTCAGCACCAACACCTTTCCCAGCTGGGACCGCGCGCATCCCAACCGTTACATTGCGCACAATGGAGAAATCAACACCCTGCGCGGGAACGTCAATTGGATGAAGGCGGCCCAGGCTCACTTCGTCTCCGAATTGTTCGGCGAGGACATCCAGAAAGTTATTCCCGTCATCAACACCGACAACAGCGACTCGGCCCAGTTCGACAACGTGGTCGAGCTCCTCACGCTGGCCGGGCGCGAGCTGCCGCATGCGATGATGATGATGATCCCTGAGCCCTGGGAGAACCATGAGAGCATGGACCCGGAACGGCGCGCCTTTTACGAATACCACTCCTGTCTGACCGAGCCGTGGGATGGCCCGGCCTCGATGGCCTTCACGGATGGCAAATTCATCGGGGCATGCCTCGATCGCAACGGCCTGCGCCCGTCCCGCTATTACGTCACCAAGGACGACATGGTCATCATGGCCTCGGAGGCGGGCGTGCTGCCCATCGCCCCGGATCGGGTGGCCATCAAGGGCCGGCTGCAGCCGGGACGCATGTTTTTGATCGACACCGAGCAGGGTCGGATCATTGCCGACGAGGAGCTCAAGCGGAAATATTCCGGCGCCAAACCGTATCGCCAATGGCTGGACGAACACCATATCCTTCTAGAAAACCTGCCCGAACCGGTGCTGCCTCCGGAACCGGCCCACCGAAAAATCCTTCAGGAACAGCAGGCCTTCGGCTATACCTTCGAGGATTTGCGTTTCATCGTGGGCCCGATGGCCAAAGACGGCATTCAGCCTCTCGGCTCCATGGGAACGGACACGCCGCTGGCCGTTCTCTCGCAGAAGCCCCAGCTGCTCTACAACTATTTCAAACAGCTTTTCGCCCAGGTCACCAACCCGCCCATCGATCCCATCCGCGAGGAGATCGTTACCTCGACTGAGACCATGGTCGGCTCGCGCGGCGGCCTGCTGAATCCAGTGCCTGAGAGCTGTGCCCTGATTAAACTGGCGCAGCCCATTCTCACCAATGCCGAATTGGAAAAACTCCGGCATATTACGCAGCCCGGCTTCAAATGCCAGACCCTGCCGATATTATTCCCGGCCGCCGCCGGCCAGCAGGGGCTGCAGACCGCGCTGGACAATCTGTTTGCCGCAGCCGACTTGGCCATCAAAAACGGCGTGAACATCCTGATTCTGTCCGATCGGGGCGTCTCGCCGGAACTCGCGCCCCTTCCGGCCCTGCTGGCCACCGCCGGCCTGCATCATCACCTCATCCGCGCTGGCACGCGCAGCCGCGTCGGACTGGTCCTGGAATCCGGCGAGCCGCGCGAGGTCCATCATTTCGCCCTGCTTATCGGCTACGGCTGCAGCGCTATCAACCCCTATCTCGCCTACGAGACCATCGCCGACCTCATCCAGCAGGGCCTGCTCCCGTCCGCCGACCTTCAGAAATCCATCCAGAAATTCATCAAGGCCGCCATCAAGGGCGTCGTGAAGACCATGGCCAAGATGGGCATCTCCACCGTGCAGAGCTATCGCGGAGCTCAGATCTTCGAGGCTGTCGGCTTGAACAGCGAGGTCGTGGACAGGTATTTCACATGGACTCCCTCGCGCATCCAGGGCATCGGCCTGGACGTCATCGCCGCCGAGGCGCTGGCGCGCCATCACCATGCCTATCCCAGCCGGGCGCCCAACGGCGAACTCGATCCGGGCGGCCAGTATCAGGTCCGCGACGGCGGCGAGCAGCATCTGTTCAATCCTCAGACGATTCATAAATTGCAGGTGGCTTGCCGGACGAACAATGAGAAGGTGTACCGCGAGTACGCCGACCTGCTCAACGACCGGAGCAAGACGCTGTGCACGCTGCGCGGCCTGCTGGACTTTCAGCCGGCGGAATCCCCCGTCCCCCTCGAGGAGGTCGAGAGCGTGGAGAGCCTCATGAAGCGCTTCAAGACCGGCGCCATGAGCTACGGATCCATCTCCAAGGAAGCGCATGAGGCGCTGGCCGTGGCGATGAACCGGATCGGCGGACGCAGCAACACCGGCGAAGGTGGTGAAGACCCCTTGCGCTATTTTCTCGAGGCAAACGGCGACTCGAAGAATTCCGCCATCAAACAAGTTGCCAGCGGACGCTTCGGGGTGACCAGCCATTACCTCGTCAATGCCAAGGAACTTCAGATCAAGCTGGCGCAGGGCGCTAAGCCCGGCGAGGGCGGCGAACTGCCTGGTAAAAAAGTTTACCCCTCCATCGCCAAAACGCGCGGCACCACGGCCGGGGTCGGCCTGATTTCCCCCCCGCCGCACCATGACATTTATTCCATCGAGGATCTGGCCGAACTGATTCACGACCTCAAGAACGCCAACCGCGAAGCCCGCGTGAGCGTCAAGCTCGTCGCCGAAGTCGGCGTCGGCACCGTCGCCGCCGGAGTGGCCAAGGCGCACGCGGATGTCGTTTTGATTTCCGGCCATGACGGCGGCACGGGCGCGTCGCCCCTCTCCTCCATCAAGCACGCCGGAGGCCCGTGGGAGCTGGGCCTGGCCGAAACGCACCAGACCCTCGTGCTGAACAACCTGCGCAGCCGCGTCTATCTCGAGGCCGATGGCCAGCTGAAGACCGGGCGCGACGTGGCCATTGCCGCGCTGCTGGGCGCTGAGGAGTTTGGTTTTGCCACCGCTCCGCTCGTGACTCTGGGCTGCATCATGATGCGCGTCTGCCATCTCAACACCTGCCCCGTGGGCGTGGCCACCCAGGATCCCAAACTGCGAGGCCGGTTCACCGGTGACCCCCAGCACGTCATCCATTTCATGCGCTTCATCGCCATGGAGCTCCGCGAGATCATGGCCCGGCTCGGCTTCCGCAAGCTGGAGGAAATGGTGGGCCGAACGGACAAGCTCGTCCCCTGGAAGGCCATCGGGCATTGGAAAGCCCAAGGTCTGGACCTCACGCCCATCCTGCATCGCCCGGACATGAGTCCGGAAGTGGGGCGTTTCCGCCAGCAGGATCAGGATCACGGACTGGAAAAATCCCTGGATGTGACATACCTGCTGGACCTCTGCAAACCGGCCCTCGAGCGCGGCGAATCCGTCCGCGCCGAACTGCCGATTCGCAACGTTCATCGCG
>Ga0114971_10002267_pt1 | contig 13269 bp, 11 predicted proteins | sample M_140625_MF_Meta_FD_87320 | JGI IMG/M metagenome (GOLD analysis project Ga0114971, IMG submission 87320) | Freshwater microbial communities from Lake Montjoie, Canada to study carbon cycling - M_140625_MF_MetaG | ecosystem: Environmental > Aquatic > Freshwater > Lake | place: Lake Montjoie... | reverse complement strand
CTTTCCAGAAACCGTGTAGTTGTTGTATTGGGTAAGCGTTCGGTTCTCTGTGACGATCGTTGTGATGCGTGAGAGCTCCGAGAATGTAGAAGGCAACAGCCCGCGCACCGTCGCACCTGGGCGCATGGGTGCCAACATCGCACCTACTGCTTCGGTACCAGTAAGGGCGCTCATGGTGTCATACGACTGTTCCAATGCAGAACTCATCTGCAACTCCGCCGCCTGCATAGCAAGTACAGAGAGCCGGTTCTGCTGTTCGATCGACGCGCCGACTGCAACAGACATAGATGCTGTTGCGGCCACCATCGCCACAATCACGGATGCAATCAGCGCCTCAAGCAAAGTGAAACCACGCGGGCGACGCATGGACACCTGCCATCCACCATTCTCTGGCTTCGTGTCCGGCGTGGGATCTGTTGGTCGATTCGTCATAAATGGCTCTCTCCGCAAAAGACTGTCCATTACTAAACACGCCCCTGCAAGCCCAATCGGGCATTACGGACCCTCGCTAGAGGAATATTTCGCGAAATTGCAGATGCATTGATTGCAGACCCCCCCCTTTGTTTCCGAGAGTATTGGTGTGACCGATTCAGGCAGAGTTGCCCGAGTGCGGATCACTGAAAGATTGATCCAGGCAGCAAACCAAGAGGAGTTCTCACCATGACGAACAGCACCAACAACAAGAAGATCACGACGCTCCGCAAGGGCTTTACGCTTATCGAAATCCTCATCGTTGTGGTGATCATCGGCGTCCTCGCGGCGCTCGTGGTTCCTTCAGTGACTGGCGCTCTTGATGATGCGAACATCGAAGCCGCTGATGCACGCGGTGGTCAGATCACCACTATGGTGACCCGACTCAACCAGTTCCAGCCCAATGGCGACACGATTGTTCTGACGAACGCAACTTCCTACGACGCTACCGCGCTCAACAAGCTCGTTACCAATGGCTACTGCGCGACTGAGGACTTGGTGAATCAAGTCAATTCGGCCAAGGGCTGGACCTGGAGCGCCAGCACGCGCAAGTTCACCCCGACACCGTAATCGGACGCTCGGTGTTCAATTGCAAGAATTCCAGAGGCGTCGGCAGAAGTGCCGACGCCTCTCTTCCGATACGGATGAGTAACTAGGAGGCACCAGTATGTTCGGATTCAAACACAACACGGATCGTGGCAGTTGGATGCAACGCGGTCGATCCACTGCTCCGATCGCCGCTGACTTCGGACGCACAAGCATGCGCCTCCTGCAACTTGCACCAGGCGGCACCGACTACCGGTGCACTGCGGCCGCTGAGATCGCAGGCTCAATCTTTGAGGGAAATGGCCATCGAATGGACTCTGCGTCAATGGCGGAGCGCATCCGCGAGACGATCGCCGGGTTGAACTTCTCCGGCCAGCGTGTCATCGCCACCCTGCCGGCCGAATTGTTTCAGACTGACATTGCACGCCTTCCCGCCATGACCGACAAGGAACTGACCGAAAGCGTCCGATTTGAAGCAATTGACCGATTTGGCATCGATGGCGAGAGTTCCGTCATTGGCCATCTTCGTCTTGGAGGCACCGCTGGCGGCAGCAACGAAGTTCTCATGATGGCGATCCCGCGCGAGATAGTGAACGCCGCATCCGAGATCATCTCCTCGAATCACACGTCAGCATTTCGCATTGAGCATGCAGCGCTTGCTGCGCTTCGGGCAATCAGTCGCCAGCGCAGCAGTGAGTGTGCTGATCCCGCTGAGTCGCGTGACTTCGCATTGCTACACATCGAAGATCGCGTAGCCACACTCATTCTTCTGCGCGACGGTGCACTTTCGTTCTTGCGTGCCATCCGCGGCGATTGGGCTCCAGTGGGCATGACGATCCATCGCCGCACTCACAGTGGTCGGACGCTGCATGGCAACGACACCGGAACCATTAGCCTTGGGTCTGATGGTGGCGATGACACCGGAACCGCATGGCGTTGGTGTGCACTTGCCGAGGAAACCCTGCGTTGCCTCCGTCACGTCGAGCACAGCGCGGGCGGTTGGTGGCCGAAAGAGATTGTGTTGACAGGCCCTGCCGCGACTGATCCACAGGCCGCGGCAACGATTGAAAGCGTCTGCGGCGTCCGTTCTTCTCTTGCGATGCCCATTCGAATCATCCGTGAGCCTGAGGCGTGCATTCATGGCAACGCTTGGGTCGCTGCTGTCGGAGCAGCATGCACAGAACTACCGGTTCTTCTGCGAAACATTCGAGCTGCCACAGAGTCGTTGCCTCAGCGTGGCGGCCGTACCACCTTCGGCGGGCGAACTGGACCGCGAACAAGCGCTAACAGCAGTATTGGCCTCGACACGGAGCCAAAGGCAGTCACGCGTCACGAATCCTCTACCCGTACTTCAACTGCAGGAGCAGCCGCGTGAATAACGCGTCGGCCGAGTTCATTGTCGACTTCCTCCCCCGTGAGGTCCGCCGGCGCGGCGTGCTGGTTACTTCGCGCCGCCGCAGCATGTTGCTGCTTGGACTTCTCGGCGTGATGGTGGTGGGCGTTGCGGGCCATTCGTTGAATCGTTTCCACGAAGCAGAAGCGCGCCGGAGCGTGTCACTCGCACTCACCACCAACGCCACGAAGGTCGATGACGTCATCGACCGCCTCGCTGCCGAACAGCGCGAACTACACCGCTATCTCAGCGTGTACGACCGCCTGGCACTCCCCATTGAGCAGAGCGACATCATTGCCACCATTACCAATCTCATGCCGGAGCGCAGCAGCCTTTCGATGCTTCGCATGGAAGTGAAGCAATCTGCGAGCGGCAAGTCGAACGATAGCAATGCCAATGCGCAAGCAAATGTGAAGTCCGCTGCGGCGCCAGCCAATGCTGGCAATGTTCCGACAGCCGCGCCGACCCGTTGGATGGAAATCACCATCCATGGCTACGCCGCAGACAACGCCGATCTCTACGAATTCGAGCGCAAACTCACGAACACCAAGCCGTTTGCTGCGGTCACGGTCTCTGAGAATAAGCCGACCGACATCGCCCGCGGACGCATCCAGGAGTTCGCCGTGAATTGCCGGATCGACCTCGATGTCCAATACGTTCGATCAGGCGGAAACTCAGTGGCGGCAGTTGCCAAGGGAGCCTCGCGATGACCTTCATGCGATTTGCCAATCTGCACATCCGCGAGCGATTCGACCGAGAGACTGTGGTCTTGGCCATCGCTCCAGCAATCGTAGCGATCATGATCACTGGGCTCTTCGTTATTCCAAACTATGCCCGCGCTCTAAGCATGCAAGACGAATCCCAGCGCCTTGAAGCCGTAAGCAGCGAGAACATCACGCAGAAGAACAACCTTCAGCTACTTGAGCGAAATGTTGCCAGTCTGCGCGAGGAATACAGCCACCGCTGCCGTCCACTCGCAGAGGGCACTGACCGCGATCATCTGCTGTCGACCATTACCAGGCCAACTGACGGGACAATTGTGCGCGAGCAATCCATTCGAACAAGCGCACTCGCACAGGTTGATGGCGTTGCCATCGGTGCCCCGGTATCGCGCCGCGATGTGACCGTGGAGATGTCTGCATCATTTGAATCAATCTTTGGTGTGCTCGATGCCGCAGAGGGCGTGAACCAGCTCGTGACCCCGCGTTCAGTCGAGATCGTGGTGACGAGCACACCATTGGAACAGTCCACCTCCGGCAACGCCACCGTGCGTGCCACCATCGTCTTTGAAGAGTGGTTTGAGCATGCGCCAGCACAGAACCCAGCCGCCCCGGAGGCTCGCCGATGAGCGCTCCCATTGCTAGCCGTTGGACTGAACTGTGCAGCCGCTTGGGTGTGCAACCGAAGCAGTTTGCCATTCTTTCCGCGGCCGTGTGCTTGACGGTCGGAGCACTCGGATTGAAGACGGTATTCAAGCCTGCGAAGGCTGTCGCCGCGTCAGAGGTTGAGGTCACTCCTGCGTCAGAGTCGAGTAGCCCAGTGGCTGCAATCGCACGGCCCCGCGTGGAACTCGTCCTGGAGTCACACCCGGCCCGCGACCCGTTCCGGCCATTCTTCATGTCGACCGACACGTCCAACGCTCCAACTTCAAGCGCGGGCGTAGCAACTGGCGCTCCCGCACCCGCTGGATTGCACCTGCGGGCGATTATTGCTGGCGAATATGCAGTAATCGGGGAAGAAACGGTGGCAGTGGGCGACGAAGTATCAGACAGTGATGGGCATCGCTTCGTCGTTGAAGAAATTCAGGAGCGACGCGTGGTTCTCCGTGACGGGGGACGGCGCGCTGAACTTGGATACGCGTCTACCGGACGCGCTTCGGAGCAGTCTACGAAGGGAGCACGGAAGTGAATCATGGAGCCGATCACGGTGGCTACGGAGTAACGCGCGATGCTGCGCCAAGCCGGCCGTACAACATTGAGCTTGCGACGCTTCCGCCACTTGGCCAGATTCTGGTCGAAGACGGAACGCTCACCACTGATCAATTGCGCCAGGCTCTCGCAGCGCAGGTTCGCGGTGGGCAACGTCTGCTCCTCGGCGAGGTGCTGATTCAAATGGGATTGGTCGACAAGACCGTCCTACTCCAGGCGGTTGCCAAGAATCGCGGCGTCGAATTCGTTCTTGAGCCTGCGGCCCTCTTTGAAGAAGGAGCCATGGCGCTCATTCCGGAGAGCCTTCGCAAAGAGCACCGCGTCTGCGCGCTGTTTCTTGCTGGAACCGAACTCGTGGTCGCCACTGCAGACCCACAGAATTTCTTCGTTGAGGAACTGATCGCCCGCGAGACTGGCTTCAAAGTGCGCTTTGTCGCTTCGCCTGATGAGAGCATCGATGCCCTGCTCAGCGACCCAACTCGCGCTGCCGAGAATGTCAACAAGCAAGCCGAGGAATTGGTTGCTGACCTCTTTGACGGCACCGACGAAGCTGACTATCAACTGCAGGAGAAGCGCGTTGAGGAAATGATGGGCTTCGACGCAACCGACGACGTTGGTCCAGTCGTGAAGCTTGTCAATTTCATGATCTGCAGCGCCGCCGCCGAGGGAGCGAGCGATATTCACGTGGAGCCTGACGAAGGTCACCTGCGGGTTCGCTACCGCATCGACGGAGTTCTCTTTCACAAGATGAGCCCACCGTACCGCATGCATGCCGCCATCTCGAGCCGTGTGAAGATCATGGCGCACATGGACATCTCTGAGCGCCGCGTGCCACAGGACGGCGAGATTTCCGTTCGCGTAAAGGGCCGTGCGATTGATCTGCGCGTCAGCACCCTGCCTGGAAAGTTCGGCGAGAAGATCGTGATGCGAATCATCGATGTCTCAACTGCCAAGCTTGGACTTGAGAAACTGGGTTTCCGTCCGAAGATGCTTGAGACTTTCCAAGGCGTCATCGACCAACCCTACGGCATTGTCTTGGTGACTGGACCGACCGGCTCAGGTAAGTCGACCACTCTGTATTCCGTGCTTGGTACTTTCGACACAGTCGCTAACAACGTCTCGACGGTTGAAGATCCGGTAGAAGCCAACCTGCAAGGCGTGCATCAGGCACAGATCAATCCGAAGGCTGGTTTCACATTCTCTGGTGCACTTCGCGCCCTGCTCCGTCAGGACCCGGACATCATCATGGTTGGTGAAATTCGTGACGGCGAGACTGGCCAGATTGCCGTTCAGGCGGCACTCACCGGTCACTTGGTGCTCAGCACCCTGCACACCAACGATGCGCCAAGTTCAATCACACGTCTCCAGAATCTTGGCGTCGAGCCATTCTTGGTGGCCGCGAGTTTGAAGGGTGTTCTCGCACAGCGTTTGGTGCGCCGCATCTGCAGTCAGTGCAAGCAAGAGTTTGCGCCCGACGCTCAGCAACTGAAGTCTCTTGGCGAATACGCACCGATGTGCAGTCGCCTCTGGAAGGGCATCGGCTGCCGTAAGTGCCATGACACCGGCTTGTCCGGACGATTGGGCGTTTATGAATTGATGGTCCCCGACGAGGCGCTCATCGACGCGATCTGCGCCAACTCCGAGCCAGCCAAGATCCGCGAAGTTCTCAAGGCCGGCGGGTTCAGCACTCTTTGGGACGACGGCGTGCAGAAGGTGCTTGAAGGAATGACCACAATTGAGGAGGTCTATGGTGCCTGCCGCCGCTGAGAAAATCATTGAAACTGGTGCTCCCACTCGGAAGTTCACCTACCGCGCGCGCCGCTCGGAAGGCGGAGCGTTGGTCAAAGGCGTGGTGGAAGCCCACGACCATGCAGCAGCAGTACGCGAGCTGCGGCACCAGGGTCTGGCGATCTTGTCTGTTGAACTTGGCGATATCGCAGCGCCAGTTGGCCAGGAGTCCGACCCCGCACGCCTGCGTCGCCGACTCTCTCGGGCGATGTCAAAGGACGATGTAGTTTCATTCTGCCAACAGTTAGCTGTGATGCTCCGCACCGGCGTGCCACTTGCAGAATCGCTCGACACCTTTGCTGAACAGGCCTCCAAGAAGGATGTTGCCGAGTTCGTTCGATTGATCCGCTCGGACGTATGCGAAGGCGAAGATTTCAGTGCCGTTCTTGGCAAGTATCCACGGGTCTTTCCTGCGCTCTTGGTTTCCTTGATGCGGGCTGCTGAAGCGTCGGGAAAGTTGGACGAAATGCTCGCGCGCGTATCCAAGGATCTCTCCAAGGCGCGCCGGACGAGCAAACAGATCAAGGGCGCGATGATGTATCCCGCCATCATGCTGTTCGTTGCGGTGCTTGCCGTAGCCATCATCATGGTCTTCGTGCTTCCAAAGTTTGGACCGCTCTTCAGGGCGCAAGGCGATCGTCTGCCAGCACCGACGAAGGCACTGGTATGGCTCAGTGGATTCCTCCGCACTGGCTGGATGATCTATGGACCCGTTATTGCTACAGTCGTCGGCGGAACGTGGTGGTATGTACGTACTGAAGCTGGGCGAATCACCCTTGATACGGTGAAACTTCGGATGCCCGTTCTTGGACATATGTTCCGGTGCCTGTACCTCGTGCGTTTCTCAAGCACCATGTCTACTCTGCTTTCAGCGGGCGTTTCATTGATTGATGTGGTTCGTATCTGCCGCGAAGTCACTGGAAACGTCCACTACACCAAACTATGGATCCTCCTTGAGGACCGCATCAGCAAGGGTCAAGAGATTGCGCCGACCTTCCGTGAATTTGATTTCGTGCCGCGCAATGTCGTGGCGATGATCGCGAGTGGCGAGAAATCTGGTCGGCTGTCCGAAGTGCTCGAGCACGCCGCTGCTGCAGCGGAAGACGACCTTGATATCGCAGTCAAGTCAACCACCAGCATGGTGGAACCGATCATGATCGTCGGTATGGGTTTAGTGGTCGGCGGAATTGCATCTGCGATGCTGCTACCGATCTTCAACATGTCGAAGAACATGCGCCCGGGGCACTGACGTTGCTTTCGTAGTCAGTGCACGCGAATGCGAATGCGATTGTTCGCTTCATCAGCGCGCACCGCAAGACGCGCTTCCCCAGTCGATTGGTGCGTTCCGTGTTCGATCAACAAGGGCTTGCCTGACGAATCGACGGCCGTCAGTACGATCGGGGGTGCATCCCATGCCCCTTCGCGTTGCACGAATGGAACCTCAACGCACCATGTGCCAGCAGCCAACTCCCGCGCCTCCGGTGCGGTGATCCGAAGCACTGCCCCGCGCGGTAATTGACCAACTTCAAGCGTGAATAGGCGGGGAAGGCGTTCAACAGTTGCGAGCGGTTCCATGTTGAGCGCGATGATTGGAGTGTCCGCGCCCGACCACCGAGCACGCGCACTACTCCACCCTTCCAAGGAAACCTCAACGGAATGAACTTCTTGCGACGCCGGAATCAAGACCACAGCGGGCGTGCGCCCATGCGGCGCGCCGTCAACTGTGACCGATGCTCCGGGCGGGGCACTCAGCACCCGAAACTCCGACATGCGAATGCCGGGGGCCGGCGCAACTGGACCCGACGGTGCTGAACTACCAGCACTTCCAGAAGGCGCGCCGCTATCAGGAGCGGCGCCTGTTGCATTGTCAAACCAAGTACGACCGCGCGCGAGCAAGGCGCGCACATCAATCAGCCCGAGTGACATGGCGAGCGCGGTAGCAACAGCGCAGACGAGCAGAAATCCGCCGATCCACGCACCACGACGCGGAGCCCGCGCCGAAGGCGCTGTTTTTGAACCGCTATCACCGATGCGCACAACGCCACCGGCACTCACCACGAGGCGTGGTCGGTGCGCGTCGTTCTGCAAACCAGACTGCGATCCGTGTGCCGTATTCGTTTGTGTCGACGCTGGAGCGCTCGATGAAACTCGCGAGCCATTCACCATCCAACCACGAAGTCGCAGCGCTAGGGCGCGCGCGTCGTCCGGGCGCTTCGACTTCTCCAGTCGCAGCCCGTCCATGACAATGACTGCGAGTTGATCATCAATCCGCGGATTGCAGTGGCGCACATCCGCGGGCTCGGTCTCGCACACCATGCGCGCAGCCTCATGCACTGGCAGGCCGCGCAGATCGTGCGGCTGAATCCCGGTGAGCAATTCGTACAGCACGGCGCAGAGCGCGTATACGTCGGTGCGGGCATCAATTCCGCGTGGATCAGCAATGAATTGCTCCGGGCTCATGTACTGCATCGTGCCAACAAGCTGGCCAGTTTCTGTACGAATGGTGGCGGCTGCGTTGTCGACAGCAATTGCCCGAGCGACGCCAAAGTCAATCACTTTCACGCGACCATGACGATCGACAAGAATGTTCGGTGGCTTGATATCGCGATGGACATATCCCTCGCGATGCGCATAGCCGACCGCATCGCACGCTTGCAGAAATGTGTCAACGGTTTCGCGGGTTCCGAGTCGCTCGCCAAACACATGATCGGAAATGGTCTTCGCCTTTTCGACAATCTTCGACCCTTCGACAATCTTCGGCCCTTCGACATATTCCATGACAATGTACGGAACATCAACATCCGCGTCTTGCTCAATACCAGTGCGAAACACTGTGGCAATGCCGGGATGACGCAACTTCTCCATCATGCGCCCTTCGCGATCAAAGCGCTTGCGCACATCTTCATCGCGATGCGTGCGCAGCAATACTTTCAGCGCTACGCGATTTCCGGATGACACATCAGTGCCGAGGTAGACGCGGCCCATGCCACCTGCTCCCACTGCACACTTGATTTTTACTCCTCCAAACTCTTTGCCGACGAGTGGATCCATAGCGCGAGCAGCATCCCTCAGCTTCTTCTCGTCAACTTCAGCGACCCCTGCATTCGGGTTTGCTATGTCATCGCTTGCCACCGCAATAGTCCCACCCGTGCGCGGACGTTCATCTTCGCCCGGTTCAACCTTCGAAGGACTCCACACACGCGTCGGGTCAGATGCCAGTGCATTCTCGACCGCGCGGCGGGTTTCCGGGTCAAGCCGAAATCCATCAAGGAACGCACGCCGCTCTGCCGTTGGCAAGCGCCGCGCAGCCTCGGCAAGTTCCGCGATGCGGGCTCGGTCTGCGTTCATCTGCGCCGAAGTGTACGGCGAATACGCCCATCCGACGTGTTATTCGGACAAACTTCGACTCTGTGCGAGGCGCGGAGGATGATCTGTAAGGATTCAACGGCAACCCTGCCGAAGAAGGGACTATGCCAAAGGGTGCCCTCTTCGCCATCATGTTCGCCGCGATCTACCTGCTTCTCCGCGGAGCGGGAATCATCAACGATGGTCCATTCGTAGTGTGGGCGCAGGCCGCACTGTTTGGAATCTTCCTTGTTGGCTCAGGAGTCAGCGTCCGCGCAGGAAACGCATTGTGGGCCGCCATCTTTGCAGCGCTCGCGATCGGCTGGAACCCGTGGGTCAAGCTCAACGCCTGGCACGAGCCGCTCCCGTGGGACAAGTGGGCCACCGCCATGTCACTTCTCTGCGGAGCCACAGCGGGCGCATTCGTCGTCCGTTACTGGGGCCGCGGCGAGACAGCCTGACCGCTGCCTGACAGATCGAACACATACGCGCCACCTGGCTCAAGGCCGAGCCGCTCGTTCTTTGCACGACCGATCACAACGAGTGGCCAGTCAGCCGCAATATCGTTGCCGAAGCTTCGATCCGTGCACGGGGCTGCGGGCATCAGGCGCTTCGTATTGATCCACTGCCCATCGCGCTCCTCGAAGACGAGCGCCATGCCAGGGGTGGAATCGCCAATCTCGTCGACCCCGCGTGCACTGCTGTCGCCGAGCACGATGTGACCCTTGGAAATTGCCATCGCGAATCCGTAGGCGCGGCCGGGGACGATTCCAACTTGCGGCATCAATTCCTGCCGGAGCACCCAAGTACCGCCGATGCGCGCGAACAGCCAGACCCGAGATGGTGCCTCAAAGTCGTCGGGGGTCATGCCACGCACAACCAGCAGATCGCCTTCCACCACGACGTTCAGGCCAAAGCATTTCATATCCGTCACTGATGCGCCAAGGATGTCTGCCTCGGGCATCCATTGTCCGGACATGCGTCGATAGATGTGAACCCGCGCCTCGCCTGAGAGAGGCATCGACTCTGTATGTCGCGGCGGAATTGTGGCTGGTCGACCGATCGCGAGAACATCACCGTCGACATCAAGTGAAACCCCGAACCACATGGCTTCGGTCGGCACACCGGTAGTGGAAGCGGGCGCCTTCACAAACCCATCCAGATTCCAAATCCCTTGGCGATATGAGTAAATGAATGTCTTTGGATCACGGGCGCGTTCGTTGCTCGCTGCACCCAGACCGAATCGCAAGTCCGTACTGCTGACGGCGAGTGTTGCGCCATCGCTTGCGAAGTAAGAACCAAAGGTTGGTAGGTCTGCGCCCGTCGGCAGTGCGACGGATGCAACTTCTGCAACTCGTCCGCTGCGTGGCGCAAGAACACGAATGCTGGTCCCGGGTCCATTTCGATTCATAGCTGTAAAGAGAAATGGCCCGCCGCGTTCAAGACGCTGGAAACAATAGTCACCGGGCATGCCCCCCTCTAACTGCGAGAGCGTGGTGTCTGCCGTCCATGCAGTCGCTGACCCTCGTTCCCACGTGCAAATCTGCCCAAACGCGCCGATTGACATAGCGCGCTCTGGACCAGTGGCAAACACTTGATTTCCAATGACCGACACCCGATAGCCCCACGTCGGCGAGATCGTTGGAACGGGCGCATTGAGTACCGCTGTCTCCGTGGTGGGCGCAAGCGAAACCAGCGCGGAACCGGGAGTCGAGTTTGGGGCGGGGGCGGAAACCAACCTTGGAGCAGCACTCGGAGCCGGCGCAAGCAACGGCGGCGCCTGCTGCCCCGCAACTGGCGCAGTTTGCGCGTTCAGAATGATGACCGTGGAAGCACACGCCGCAATCGAGGCAATATTCATGGGATGAACCATCGAGTCGAGGAGTTTAAGAGTGACGAGAGCGCGAACGACCAGTCACGCGAAGACGAGCAAATGCACCCGCGCAGGCATCAACGAGCGCAGCCTCGCTTGGGAGGTTGTGCTTGCCGCCGTCATCACGCGGAGAAATAATCGTGCAGCCGACCGTGTGCAATGCCTGCAGGTTGGCAACCAGAATCGAGTTATGCATGGTGCCGTGCATGGTGGGAGCAAAGAGCACGGTCGCGTTGCCGCGCTCCATGCGTCCGATGGCACTCGCGAGCGTTGCGGTCACTGGAGTGTCAGCGATCCCGTGCGCACACTTTCCAATGACGCTGTAGGTGGCTGGCGCAACCAGATAAATATCAAACGGCGCTGCGTCAGAAAGATGTTCAGCATCAGCAGACAATTCAACGATCACTGGCCGCGTGCATGCCCACTCCAACGCTTCGCGAGCAACATAGCGAAGTGCTTCCGTAGTCGCGAATGCGGTGACTTCGGCACCTTGACGGCGCAGGGCGCGAGCCACGAGCGGAGCCTTCATAGCCGCGATTCCACCGGTCACCAAGAGCGCAATACGAGCCCCTTCAAGGGCACTGCCCTCGCGGCGGACTTCATGATCGCCAAGATCGCTTGGAGTGGGGGCAGGAAATTGAAATCCTTCTTCTGACATCGGTGTCTCATCGTAGCCGAATACACCGATATCCTCCCTGCACCCGTGAGCGAACACACCACCGAAGAAATTCCAGATGACGCGCCATGGTGGCGCCGAAACCGCGAACTCCTTGAGCCAGCCGTGGCTGCAGCGGCACTGCTCGTGGGCTGGCTGTTGCAGCGCAGCGATGCGCCGCTCGCCGCATGGGGGACACTCTTTGCGATCAGTTACATCGTGGCCGGCTGGGCAGCATTCGTTGAGGGGGTGCGCGAACTGCGGCGCGGACATCTCGATGTGGACTTCCTGATGGCCGTCGCCGCGCTCGGCGCAGCGGCCATCGGCGAGTATGCCGAAGGCGCCATGTTGCTGGTGCTGTTCTCACTTGGGCATGGGCTTGAACACTATGCCATGGGTCAGGCACGCAAGGCGATCCGGTCGCTCGGGCGCCTGACGCCGAAGACGGCATGGGTGCGCCGAGGCAACGAATTCACAGAAGTCGCGGTGGGAACGGTGGCGCTCGGCGATCTCGTGCGCGTCCGTCCGGCGGAACGCGTTGCGATGGACGGGACGGTTGCTGCCGGCGCGAGCAGCATTGATCAAAGCCCGATCACCGGCGAGAGCATCCCGGTTGAAAAGGGACTCGGCGACGACGTGTTCGCTGGCACGCTGAATGGCGATGGATTGATAGAAGTGAAAGTCACGCGCATTGCTGCTGATTCCACTGTTACGCGGATGATCCGCATGGTGGAAGAGGCGCAAGGGCAGAAGTCCACTACCCAGCGCTACGCCGAGCGATTCACACGCGTCTATGTTCCGGCGGTGATTGGATCAACAGTCGTCATGGCCATTCTGCCGCCCGTTGTCGGATGGCTTGGATGGAGCGATGCATTCCTGCGCGCCATGACGCTGCTTGTCGGCGCTTCTCCATGTGCGCTTGCCATCAGTACGCCAGCTGCAGTACTTGCCGGCGTTGCACGCGCTGCACGACATGGAATATTGATCAAGGGTGGCGCACACCTCGAATCGCTTGGGTCGATCAACTGCTTTGCAATGGACAAGACGGGAACCCTTACCGTGGGGCGCCCCACACTTCGGCGCGTGATCACCTTTGCAGGTGCCGATGAAGCGCGAGTCCTGCGCACCGCTGCGGCAATTGAAGACCATTCAACGCATCCACTTGCGAGCGCGATTGTTGGCGCGGCGCGTTCACGCGGCATTACATTCTCGGCGGCGACAGACGCGCAGGCGGTACGCGGCAAGGGAATGTCGGGCATGGTGGACGGCG
>Ga0114971_10002266_pt1 | contig 13270 bp, 8 predicted proteins | sample M_140625_MF_Meta_FD_87320 | JGI IMG/M metagenome (GOLD analysis project Ga0114971, IMG submission 87320) | Freshwater microbial communities from Lake Montjoie, Canada to study carbon cycling - M_140625_MF_MetaG | ecosystem: Environmental > Aquatic > Freshwater > Lake | place: Lake Montjoie... | reverse complement strand
TTTGGCAATGGTAGAAATTGCACTGATGATTAAAAACTTAATATCAACTTCGATAAATCCTCCTAACCAATTGTAAAGCGCATAAGATGATCCATCCTCTCCTAAAAGTAATCCACCAATTGCAAACATTTGCACTGCAGTTTTATATTTCGCCAATTTACTGACAGGAACGCTAATTCTTATTTCCGCCAAATATTCACGAAGCCCTGAAACCAAAACTTCTCGACAAATTATGATCAAACCCGGAAATAAAATCCAAGGATTTTGAGGGTTAAATTTTATAAGCATAACTATTGCAACGATTACCAAAAGTTTATCAGCGATTGGATCAAGACATTTACCGAAATTTGATTGAGCTTTCATTGACCTTGCAAAATAGCCGTCAAAATAATCGGTAATTGCAGCAACACCAAATAAAAAAGCTGTTATGATATTTGATAACATTCCTGGAATATAAAATGCCGAAATTAAAAGAGGAATTATTAACAAACGTAAACCGGTTAAAAAATTTGGAACTTGTTTAAATTTTAAACTATTCATTTTTTGATTTAATTATTGATAAAACATGGTTAAATTTTTATAAAAAATAGACAATAAATTACTCTTCTTTATTTTTTTTATTAATATTTTCGATTTTCATTTTAGCGTCGCCGAGCCTTTTATCGCAATGCTCCTTGAGGAATGTAGCTTCTTCATAAAGTAAAATCATTTCTTCAAGATTATTTTTTTGTGAAGATAAAATTTCAACGATTTTATCTAAGCGGGTTAGAGCTTCTTCAAAACTCATTTTAGCAATTTTTTTGGCAATATTTTTATCAGTATTTTTGGAAGAAATATTGCCATTGTTTTTTTCAACAATTTCTTCGCCAGAATTTAAATTATTAAAATCTTGGCTATCGCTTTTATTAAAAAGATCATCGTTCATAATTATTTTTTAAATCTGTTAAGTTAATTGGATATTGATCAGAAAAACAAGCATCACAAAATTGCGGTTGATTATTATCGCGATTAGTTTGCGTTATTGCTCGATAAAGACCATCAATTGAAACATAAAATAGACGATCAGCACCGATCACTTTACAAATTTCATCATTGGTCATTTGCGAAGCGATTAGATCTTTTTTATCAGGAGTATCAACGCCATAAAAACAAGGTGAAATAGTTGGAGGTGATGCGATTAGCATAAAAATTTCTTTAGCACCGGCATCACGAATCATCTGAACGATCTTCTTAGATGTAGTTCCGCGCACAATGCTATCATCAATCAAAATAACTCTTTTATTGTTAATAATATCAAAATTTGCATTATGTTTAAGCTTAACGCCAAAATGACGAATACGATCCGTGGGTTCAATGAATGTTCTCCCAACATAATGATTGCGAATAATTCCAAGTTCAAAAGGAATTTTTGATTGCATTGAATATCCAATTGCCGCAGGAACACCAGAATCAGGAATCGGTACGACAACATCAGCATCAATAATGATTTCCTTAGCCAATTCAATGCCGATATTTTTTCTTACTTGATAAACATTTCTACCTTCTAAAATACTATCAGGACGAGAGAAATAAACATATTCAAAAATACAAAACTTTGATGGTTTTTTTGCAAAAGGAAATAATGATTCTAAACCTTTATTGTTAATTATTAACATTTCGCCACTTGCAAGATCGCGTTGAAATTTTGCGCCGATAATATCGAACGCACAAGTTTCTGAAGCAATTACAATTGAATCGCCGAGTTGCGCGATAGAAAGTGGACGAACTCCGAAAGAATCACGAATGGCGATAATTCCATTTTGATGAATTACCAGCAAAGAAAATGCTCCTTGGATTTGTTCAACTGCTTCGATAATTTTATCATTTAAACTATTTTTACTACTCAAGGCAATAAGATGAAGAATCACTTCTGTATCCATTGTAGTTTGGAAAATTGCTCCGCGTTTTATTAATTTTGATCGCAAAGTTTTGGCATTTGTTAGATTGCCATTATGTGCAACAGCAATAAAACCTAGATCAAGTTCGGCAATAATTGGTTGATAATTTTGCGCAGATTTTTTACCAGCAGTTGAATATCGTACATGACCAATTGCAATATCGCCAGTTAGTTTTTTTAAAATTTCTTGCGAGGTAAAATTATCGGCAACTAAACCATCGGCAAAATGAAAATTAGGATTTGCGATAACAGTAGAATCAAAAGTCACAATACCAGCAGCTTCTTGTCCACGATGCTGAAGAGCATGAAGTCCAAGAGTTGTATTAATTGCGCTATCTTTTGAACCAAAAATACCAAAAATTCCGCATTCTTCTGTAAATTTATCAAACATAATAAATAATAAATTTTTTGATTACAATTGTTAAACTTAATTTACACTTAACAATTTTAGTTTATTTTTAATTTAACTGACATCATCATAATTTTTTCGCGACATCAGATATTTATAAACTATAAGATTTTCCATAATGCGTTGAACATAATTTCGCGTTTCAGAATAAGTAATCAATTCAATCCAATCAACAACTTTATCAAGATCTTTTTCTTGACGCGGATCATAAAATTCGTTTATCCAACGTTGTGTAGCGTTAGGACCAGCATTGTAAGAAGCAATTGCTAACATTTCTGAACCATCAAAACGATTAATTAATTTTTTTATGTAATGTGATCCGAGCTTGATGTTGTAGGAAATATCGGTAGCTAATTTTTTCTTATCATAATCGAGTCCCGCTTCTTTAGCGACAAGTTTAGCGGTTGCAGGCATTAATTGCATAAAGCCAATAGCTCCAACTTTACTCAGCGCCGAAGGAACAAAACCACTTTCTTGTTTAATTATAGCATGGACCAATGGCGCATATTCATCAGAACTAACTTCTTTAATAATTTGAAATTTATCTTTTATAAAAAATACGTTTTTACGCGATGCAACTTTTGAAATTTTTGCATCAATTTGTCGATCACCAATTTCATTAACAATTTTCATGATCACCGCAATTTGCCCTTCGGTTGGCGAGTTATTTACAATCCATTCAAAAATTTTAGTAGCATCTTGTTTATTACCAGTTATTGCCAACAGGTATGCAACCTGAGCAGCCCTTGATTCAGCAATTTTTACAATATCACGACCAGTAATATCAGGATTTTTTGGCAAAATGATATCATCTTGCGCACTTACAGGATCAAGAAATCGATGCTTATGAATCGATAATTGTCCGTAAAAAAAAGTTGGATATTTAGTTCCGATTTTGTACCATTCAATAGCTTTGTTGTTTTGCTTTTGAGCTTCAAAACTCATACCCAACCAATAGGCTCCTCGAGCAAGAGTAACGGGTTGCGAAACATTATTGTAAAAATATTCAAAATGTTTTTGCGCTAATTGAGGTTTATTATTAAAGCGTAAAGCTATCCAGCCTGCAGTCCACTGGGCTTCCCAAAAATCAACTGAAGATGTTGGTAAATTGTGATTTGCAAAAATTTCATAAGCAATTTTAAATTTTTTTTGCTTGATCATTTCACGACCATAAAGCCTGCGCAAACTCCACCATTTTTCTGGATATTTGGTTTTAATTGGCAAATCAATTAATAAATCGATCAAATCATTAACCCTATCTTTTGATTTAAGCCATAATATTTGTCGATTGATTAATATTTCATTTGATCTTAATTTTCTTGGCACTGAGCTAATAATTCGATCAATATATTTTGGTGCATTTTGTAATTCTAAAATTGCATTAAAAAGATTGCGATAATCCTCATTTACAAAATTAAAAATACGAAGCGCATCATCATTTTTACCATCCCAAAGCAATCTTTCGATACGCGAAATATGATCAGGCTCGGTCAATAAATCTCGATATTTTTCTAAAAATTTCTTTTCATCATCGTTAGAAAAATTTTCTTTAATCCAAATTTTAGAAATTTGTGATTGAATATTTCTCCGCTCTTCATCCTTCTTTTTTTCTTCAATTTTTTCCCGTGATAAAGCTTCAATTTTAGCTTCAACCATGTAGACTTTGGCATCTAAATTATTGGCAGGATTATTGTTGAAATAAAATTGCGAAACTTCATATGGGACGTTATTTGCAACCGCTACCAACTCAACATTACGTTTAATTTCAGCAATGTTGGGATAAAATGGATTGTCGATAACAAATGTTGAAATATCACTAAATGCAATATTTTTTGGTTGAATTTTATCGCTATATTTATTCCACAAGACCACGTCAATTAAAGCATCGGCAAGGTTATTTCTATCGACTTCCGATTTTTGTTTACTTCGAGATTTCATTTCATGCGCATAAGTCAAGGCCTCATCATAATTTTTTTTCTCTAAGGCAATACTAACTTTTTTAAGAATTTCTACATCTGACGCGGTCATTCCTTGCCATAATTTTTGTGACATTGGCGAAACATTTTTGGCGAAAGCAAAGCAATTTATTGAACTACAAAAAAATAGAGCAACCAAGAATGACAAGCATTTGGCTTTGATGGCTTTGATTTTAAATATTTGGAAAAAAAATTTCACTTGAGTTAGATTATTTAGAATTATTTGAAGTAAAAAAAATTCTTACAGCAATAAAATTAAGTTTTTGTTAATTGCAAATTTATTTTAATATCGTTAATTTATAAGTTAAATTTTAAGAAATCAAAAAAGAATTTTAGTTTTTTTGTTGTATTGCAATTTTGAATTTTTAAGATTTTTAAAAAAATTAATTTATAAAATCATGTTAAAAAAATTATTTTTCAATTTAAAAAGAGTTGGTAATGATGAATTTGGAAACCAGTATTACACGGATAAAAAAAATAAAAGATTCGTTAAATATTTTGGCATTGCTGAACCAACTAAAGTTCCTGCTGAATGGCATGGTTGGCTTCATTATAATCAAGATGATCCTCCCCAAATTAACAATTTACACAAAAAATTTTCTTGGCAAAAAATTCATATTCCAAATCTCACAGGTACTAAATTGGCTTATTTTCCAAAGAATTCATCAAATAAAAAAACCAATTCAATATATGAACCTTGGCAACCTGAATAAACATTTATGATCAACAAAAATAACAATTATTTCGATTTCATTATTGGTACATTTGTAATTTTATGTGCAGGACTTTTTTTTCTGAACTCCTTTAAAAGCACAAAAGTTAGCAATTCTGACGGATATTTTCTGATCGCTAAATTTGATAATATTAATGGAATTTCTGGTGGCAGTGATGTAAAAATTTCTGGCGTAAAAATTGGCACTGTAATTGATCAATTTATTGATGAAAAAACTTTTCGTGCAACCATAAAATTTTCGATTAATGATAAAATTAAATTACCTTCCGACTCTTCAGCCAAGATAGTTTCAGATGGTTTACTTGGTTCAAAATTTCTTGAAATAAATCCTGGATCTCAAGATGATTTACTTAATGAAGGCGATGAATTAATTTTCACGCAATCCTCAGTTAATTTTGAAGATTTATTGGCAAGATTTATGTTTAGTGATAAAAAAAAGAATGAATAAATATGAATAGAATTACTAAAAATTTATCATTAATTAACAAATATCTTTTATTATTATTTATTTTATTGGCTTTAGTTTTTTTACAAAATTCCTTTGCCCAAAATATTAAAAATAATCATGAAGAATCTACTCCTTCAGGAGTTCCCTATTTAGATGAAGTCAGCGAATCTCCAAAATTCTCACCAATTGCTACAGTGCAAATTTTAAATAAAACAACTGCTAAAAATTTAATGATTGATTTAAAAGTTGGTCAAAAAATTAATCTTGGGGCAATTACCATAAAAGCTTATAAATGCTGGCAAGCACCATTAGAACAAAAACCTGAAACCAAAATTTTATTAGAAGTTTTTGAAAATAAAACAACCGATTCAAATATCGATGAAGTCAAAAACTCAAGAATTTTTTACGGTTGGATTTTTGCCTCAAGCCCATCAATATCAGGGATTCAACATCCAATTTATGATATTGTAGCTATAGCTTGTAAAAATAAATAATTATAATTAACCTTTTAACATGATTAAAATTGCGCCATCAATTCTTTCAGCTAATTTTGCAAAATTAGGTGATGAAATTTCACAAATAACTTCAGCTGGAGCCGATTATATACACATTGATGTCATGGATGGAAGTTTTGTTCCAAACATAACTATTGGCAATGAGGTTATAAAATCAATCAGACCAAGCAGTAAACTGCCCTTTGATGTACATTTAATGATTAATAATCCTGATTTACATATCAAAAATTTTGCAGAATCGGGTGCCGATATTATCACTATTCACGCCGAAGCATCTACTCACTTAGATCGCAGTTTAAATTTAATAAAATCTTTTAATAAAAAAGCTGGGGTTTCTATCGTTCCTTCAACTAACGAGAATGTTTTGGATTATATTCTTGACAAGGTTGATCTTATTTTGGTAATGACTGTTAATCCAGGTTTTGGTGGACAAAAATTTCTTACATCGCAATTACAAAAAATCTACAATATTCGTCAAAAAATTAATCAACTTGATAAAAATATTGATTTAGAAGTTGATGGTGGAATTAATCACGAAACCAATAAAATGGCTATTGAAGCTGGTGCAAATGTTTTAGTATCTGGATCATATATTTTCGGTAATAATAATTATTCACAAGCAATAGCTTCTCTTAGGAGCTAACAATAATAGTTATAAAATAATTTAATACAATTTTAAAAAAACTCCTCTTGAGTTATTTAAAAAAAACCATTAAAATAACTACCAACTTAACTTTTCATTGTTTAAATAACATAATTTAATATTATATTTTGGTACTTATTATTTAATAAATCCAAAAAAATTAGTTTTAATTTAATCATTGAAATGACGTAACTTAAACCAATCTATATTTATGAAAAACTTTGTGGTTTACGGTCTAGGTAAATCTGGAATTTCAACATTGAAAGAGTTAATAAATAAATTTCCCAATCACTCAATAATTGGAACTGACGATAATATATTAGCCCTACAAAATGAATACTTAACGATACTTCAAAAGCAATTTTCAAATCTTAAAATTTTAACTCCTGATAAAATTAAATTTGACAATCAAACTAAAATAATTTTTTCTCCAGGCATTCCTCTATATTTCCCAAAACCTCACAAAATTTTAGATATTATTCAAGAAACAAAGGCTGAATTAATTTGTGATATTGAATTATTTTATCGTTTAAATTTTGTTGATAATTTTTTTATTGGCATCACTGGAACAAATGGGAAATCAACGACCACTGCGCTTATTGGCTTTATTTTAAAACATTTAAAAATTCCTAGCGAGATTGGTGGTAATATCGGAATTCCTTGCTTTGAAATCACTAATAATAAAAAATTTTGTTATGCATTAGAAATATCTTCTTACCATCTTGATTTAATGAAAGAAACTAAATTTGATATTGCTAATTTAACCAATATAACTCCTGATCACATAGATAGACACGGGTCAATGGCGAATTATATTAACGCCAAAAAAAGAATTTTTGCCAATCAAAATTGCGATGATTTTGCTATAATCAACATCGATGATGAAAATTGTTTAAAAATTTTTCATGAATTTAAAAATGATCAAAATTTTCAATCACAATTAATTGCTATTTCAACTCAAAAAATTCCCGAATATGGTGTAGCTCTGATTGATGGCATATTGTACAATAATATTTCATCGGCAAATATTCAACTTCACCTTACTTCGCAATTTATTTTAGGGCAACATAATGATCAAAATATGGCTTTTGCTTTTGCTTCAATTTTTTGTTATTATAAAAAAATTCAAAAAAATAATTTCGATGATTTAATGATTTCACAAAAAATTATTGAAGCAATTTGTCTTTTTAAAGGTCTAAAGCATCGCTTACAAATTGTTGAACGAATTGATGATATTTGTTTCATCAACGATAGCAAAGCAACTAATGCTGAATCTTCACAAAATGCCTTAAAAGCTTATGATAATATTTTTTGGATTTTAGGAGGAAGACCTAAAGAAGGAGGAATATCAACGCTACAACCCCATTTTAATAAAATAATAAAAGCTTATTTAATTGGCGAAGCTAGTGATGATTTTGCAAAAACTTTAACTGAAAATAATGTTGATTTTGAAAGATGTAATGATTTAAAAACTGCTTTTTCAAAATCATTATTGGATGCAAAAAATTATAGCTTATCCAAAAAAAATATTTTACTTTCTCCCGCATGCGCTTCATTTGATCAATTCAAAAGTTTTGAAGAGCGCGGAGATTATTTTTGTAAATTAGTTGGTGACAACAAACTTAAATAGTTTTAATTAATTATTTTTAAAAAAGATATTTTTTGTTAATTTTTTTTAAATGCTAACAATTTTTAGCATAGATGAATAATAAATTTATTTTAGCCATTTTATATTTTTCAAAGCTCTACAAAAGCTTGATTCTTCTGCTTGCCTTAACATTTTTTGATTTATTTTTATTTAATAATTCTGCATATTCGGCAACCCTTCCATCTTGTCATAGCGTAACCCAATTTTTAGCAGGAAAAAGATCACCGGGAGTAAATTGTTTGGCTGATTGTAATTCCATGCCTTCGGGCATTACCCCCAATGAAGGTACTAATTGCCTATATGCTTGCGATAATCTTCCAGCCGTAAGGCCAAATGCGCAAATTGGCACTAATTGTGCATTTAAATTTAATGGTCATGTTTTACCATTTTGTAATCCCATACCATCTCAAAAAACTCTCTCCACAGCTTCTTATTTTTTAACAGTTGGAATAGAAAAAAAACCACGCCTTAATTGTCTCGATCTAATTGATTTACCACTTTGTTCAATGGTTACTTCATCTCCTTTGCCTCTTAAAAATTGCGTTCCAACTTGCTCCTCTTTAAGCCCAATTCCAGCAATAGATGATCGAATTTTTAACCGCGATTGTATTAGATTTTGTAACGCTTTAGAATCAGGCGTTACCGCAACAGCTGATAATTGTATAATTCAAAAATGTTATCATTTAATTGGAACTGGCATTACGCCAGCACCTGATACGAATAAGAACTGTGAAATTTCCACTTGCACAACTCTCAATGAAAATGAATTAAAACATTCATCGTTATATAGTGGATCTACAGCATTGAATAAATATTGTGACAATACTGATCAAAAATGCTTACTATTTACTCTCGGTCAACTTAATGCCATTAAGTCTGGATATGATTCTGCAATTACTGAAAAATCAGGTCCACTTTATAAATTTTGTCAAATACATACCTGCAGAATTGATCCCGATGGCTTATGCGCTCCTCAAGCTAGCGATGATAACGCTAAAATTTCAGAAAATGGAAGTTATTCTGCCGCTTATATTAACTCAATAATTAAAACAACCTCTCCGGCGCTAACTCTATTAAGCGAATTATGTCAGGTTAAATCTTGTCGTGGAAAAATTGAAGTTCAATTTCAATGCACGGGATCAACCATGAATTCCCAATGTAATATTGGATCATGCGATGCCGATGGTATGTGCAAAAGAAGTATTGATTGTGATAGCCAATCACTTATTGATTCTGATCGAAAATTATATTGCGATGGAACGCCAAAACCAGATTCACCTCCTGCAAATGATTATACCAATTCATATCCAAACCTTATTAATAAGAGTTGGTTTTATTTGCCAAAACCAATGGACAAATCTTACAAAGTTAATGCTTCAGGAGCGGTTGATTATTCGCTAGGTTTTCGAGAGATGAGTGATGATCTTTGTTATTCAGTTAATAATTTATTAGCAAATGGTTTTGGCTATGAAGATAATAATGCAAGTTTTTTAAGTGGAGCAATGTCATTTTTTACTGGAAAAAGTTTTAGACCTTACTTCCACAATTATCTTACAATGGATACACGCTCACCAAATTACTGCTCCCCAGCAACAAGATTAGGCGATCGGGGCTTGGGATATAGTTATCTTTGCGGTGGACCAAATTTCACTTCAAAACCCAATATGGATTATGTTGGTTATATCGATAATATAACTTCTATGTGGACTGGTAGTTCAGCATCGCATAAAGTTAGAGTATGTTTGCGATATAATAATTCCATGATACCTGGTAAAACATGTGGCGATAGGGAATGTGGAATAACTTGCTTTTGTGAAGATTGTTCAACGGTATGTGGATCAGATGTTTGTCGTGATGTAATTGTCAATGATAGCGAATTAAGAGCTTGTCAAGATCCAACAAGCGCTTCAGGAGGATGCGTAGCGCAAATTGGCGGAGGCGCAGACATTGATTCCTACATTCGTGTTCGTGCAGTAGGGTTTGAATCTGATAATAGAATATGTGTAATGCTTGATTGGAAGGGAGGTTTAGCTCGTAATGGAATTTTCATGAATGGCACTGAATCTTTAGCTGAAGATCCAAAAAAATGTTTATCTGGGACATATAGTGAATCAACAAAAACATGTATCAACGGGAAAAATTCTAACGATGATGCTGGAAGTGCAACCGTTTGGAGAGCTCTTGGCCTAATCAAATATATTGATCAAAACACTACTTCTTCACTAGGAGCTAAAGGAATTAGAGATATAAAAAATAATTTTTATAACGAAGCAAATTGCATTAGAAAACAAATTAATACTTCACCACCAAATTTCTACAACATCGCTAACAATGATAATTCGCCAGGATTATTTTCTCCGCCTTTAATTATAAATTCAGCTAAAAAGAAAATTGGTGGAGCAACTTCTGTTTCCGAAAATATTTCTCAGAATTTATTTGGTGCAACTGATTTCAATCAACCTGAAGTAGAAATATTATTTGGAAATACTATCACTTCGATAAGCTTAGATATTTCTCAAAATGGCGATGGAACTGCAGGAAGTTTTGGTACAAATGGGGAAAAAACAATTGAAACAACTGCCTTTGGAAAAACATATACAGCAACAATTTATGGTAAAAAAACTAGCGATCCTTTTGGTAATCCGCAATTTTGTATTTTTAGAGAATTACGCGACAAAAATAATGTTTTGCTCGATCCTGCTCCCTCAATTGGTTGCGTTAGAAGAAACCCTCCCGAAATAGATAATTGTGATATTCGAGATGGATTTTGCATAGCCCCGCCACAAGCTCCTCGTGAAAGTTTACGTAAAAAAATTGTTTTATATAAAGATCTAACTCCTGCCAATAATGATTACAAAAATATCGATGTAAGATTTAAATATTTTGCACATTACAACGATCCAATTTCCAAGCAAGATTGCACTGGAAATGCTTTATGTTCAAATGAATTATCAGTTAAATTTAATCTTTCAAATCGCAATGGTATGTCGTATTGCTATTCCACAACTCTTGCTCCCGAAGGCTATCCAATTTGTTTTACGCGTGATGATTGCTCAATTCTAAACATGGAATGTATGGAAAATGAAATTTCTATTAGCACTGGAAATGTAGTTGATTCAACTTCATCTAAACATGAGGAATGTTATCAAAAGTTATTAACTTGTAATAAGAAAAAAAATATTTCTTCAAAAGATTATGATCCAACTAAATTCAACGCAATTTCTTCGGATAATTATTATGGTTGGTTTAATGAAGTATGTATTACTAAAGGATTTAACCACAAACTTCGCACGGTTTATGCATACAGATTTGATACGCAAAATGGTGAATGCATTGTTGACCCAATAAAAAAAACAGCGGGTGTGGATTGTTCAGCTGGTGGGAAAATGCCAGATTGTCCATGCACAGAATACACCGGCGGAGCAGTTCCTGCCCATGTTCAAGCTATTTCATCTATCAACAGAACAGAAAGATTAGAAACTCCTCACGAAGCTGGCTTATGTGTAGATATAGAACTTCCAAAAACTTGTCCTTCAATTAATTATCTCGTTGTTGAAAATACCGCCAATCCAGATGATCGCTTTTTTTTAATCAACTCCTTAAACAAACTAGCGGCTAGCTTATATAACGATTCAACTGGAGTTCATTCAACTCATCAATATCGCACTGAAGGCAAAACAACCCCACCAACAATTCCTTTACGTGGTAATGCAGAATTTAACGCAACCATTGCTGGCGGATCTGCGCGAGGAACATGTAATGGTTTTTGGAAACACAAAATTAGATCTGGAGCCAAAGTATATCCTCGATTGACATGCAACTTAAACGTAGCAACTGGCGTAGCTTCATGGAATAACAGCCTTGCAGATGATAATGATGCATGCGAAAGATATTTATGCCCAGAGATATCTTCTCCAGCGGGATTAAATAATGCAACGGGTCTCTATGATAACAATTACGGCGTTGATGAAATTGGTGAAAATAAAGGCTTGAGTCATGGTTATGCTTATTGGGATCAAGTTAATCTTGCGACTGATTTTGCAATAACCAAAACCGCTTCAGCTTGTATCACTGGATTTAAATCAGTAAGATCAGAAGCATCAATAGATTATTCAAGTGCTTCAGCTTCTTCAAAATCCACTGATATTGATGCTTCCAAAAAGACTTTAGCTAATGCCTCATTATTTTCAGCAATTACTGGCTATTCGGTTGTAACTTTACCTTCAAGAATTTGTAATCAAATTGGCGCATGGCAAACGGTTGAAAATTCTTGTCAAAGAATTACTTGTCCAGCAATTAATCCAGGAATAGCTGTTCCTGCATCTGATATTGATAAAAAATTTTGGCAAAGATCATGGGAGTTAAGTGGAGGTGCTAAATTTCCTGAGGGTAAAGCTTCGCGAAGCTCGACAACAATTATCACCGCCTCTGGTCTAAGTTCAAGAGTCACAGGAACTTGCGAAGGGGATTTAGGCTATTATAGTCCTCCTTCAGGTTCACCAACATTGGATTGTGATCATCTTGGAAATTGGACAAATTTACAAAATCCTTGCCTCAATTCTTGCTCAGAAATCTCAAGAGCCAATACTAATTCAGGAAATGGTTTTGCCAAATGGTCATCGGCCATTTTAGATGCAAATCAAAATGAAATAACATTCACAGGATCATGTTTGGATGACAGTAATTATTATAATTATCCCTACCCTCATCGATTCAAACCAGATGGAACAAAATATGGCTTAGTTTCCTCTGGGGCGAATTACACAAGTACTATTCCTGATAATATTAGTTCAGATACAAGAGCTGGAGCTGGAGCTGCTAACACAGCTCCTCAAAGACTTTGTTCAAAATCAATATATTCAGGAGGTGGAAATACAAGTAAATGGAGCGGAGCTTCTGCTACTTGCATTACTACTAATAGCGGTCCAACATTACCGAATGGATGCGTAACTGGAGTAGTAA
>Ga0114971_10002262_pt1 | contig 13283 bp, 12 predicted proteins | sample M_140625_MF_Meta_FD_87320 | JGI IMG/M metagenome (GOLD analysis project Ga0114971, IMG submission 87320) | Freshwater microbial communities from Lake Montjoie, Canada to study carbon cycling - M_140625_MF_MetaG | ecosystem: Environmental > Aquatic > Freshwater > Lake | place: Lake Montjoie... | reverse complement strand
CTCTGGCGCTGCCGGCACCATTGGGGCAGCTTCAGTGGCGCGAGCAGCTGCTGACGGATACACCCTTTTATTTGGAAGTGCGAGCTCTTTAACCGTAGGCCCAGCACTTTATAAAAACTTGTCATACGATACAGTCAAGTCTTTTGCGCCTATCGTACAAATGCTCCGAGGCGCCTTTATTTTGACAGTGCGCGCTGATCTTCCCATCAACAATGTCAAGGAATTGGTCGCCTTGGCCAAAAAAAATCCTGGGCGAATGACATACGGCTCTTCTGGTAACGGGAGTCTGCATCATCTTTGCATGGAAATGTTCAAATCCGCAGCCAACGTCTACATCACTCACATTCCGTTTCGCGGCAGTCCACAGAGCTGGTTTGCACTCAATAGCGGTGAGGTCGATATGATTTGCGACAGCATGCCCAATCCAATTCCATTGATACAGTCTGGGAAAGGTCGGGCCATTGCGGTGACTGGTGAACGAAAAGTGGAGTCTCTTCCCAAGGCTTTGACTTTTAAGGAGCAGGGCTACCCCGTATTAAATATTGATTTTTGGTACGGGTTTCTTGCGCCGGCTGGAACTCCTTCGGACATCATTCATTTTCTCAATACCGAGATCACGGCTGTTCTTAAAGATCCAGAGATCGTGAATCGCTATATGGCTCAAAGTATCGAAATTGTTCCCGGTAAGCCAGAGGATTTTGCGCGCCTACTTGCTGATGAGGTCAAATTTTGGCCTGCAGTGGTTGACAAAGCAGGCGCTAAGATTGATTGATGCGTTCTCAACACCTTGTTTGAGTCAATCGTATTTTTGATCCTTGCCATGTCTAGATGTTGATTGGGTTTATATAATTGATTGTATGATTTTGTAATTTAAAATTCTGCTAATATGATTTGCCATCAAATATGGAGAAGTATGTGAGTCAGACTCAAACAGTTAAGGTGAACTGGCCTCGCAATGATTTTTCGCGAATCCCTTTTTGGCTCTATCACGATAAAGACGTTTACCAGCTAGAACAAGACCGCATTTTTAAGGGCGCAGCGTGGTCATATGTTGGGTTGGAGGCGGAGTTGCCCAATCCTGGTGATTTCCGAACGACCTATGTAGGTGAGACCTCTGTGATCCTACAGCGAACACAGGATGGCTCAATTCATGCCATGGTTAACCGTTGTGCTCACCGCGGGGCTAAAGTTCGTCGGGAAATCAGAGGCAACGCTAGCGAGCACATTTGCATCTATCACCGATGGTGTTATAGCGATACTGGAGAACTCACGGGTGTACCTTTCTTAAGGGGTATCAAAGGCCAAGGCGGAATGGGCAAGGACTTTAAGACCAAAGATCATGGTTTGCAACAGTTGCGCGTTGCCGTTCACGCTGGGGTTATTTTTGTAACGTTCAGTACAAAAACAGAACCCTTAGAGGACTATTTGGGCCCAGTTTTTACCAGTCACTTATCTCGTATTTTTAACCGTCCAGTGCGAGTACTTGGCTACCAAAGGCAGCGGATTGCAGGAAACTGGAAGCTTTATCTCGAAAACCAACGTGACACCTATCACGGAAGCCTCTTGCACGAGTTTCAGTCAACATTTGGCACTAGCCGTGCAACCCAGTCCGGTGGCGTCACAATGGACAGCAGTCAACGCCATAACCTGACTTACGCTCGAGCTGGTACAGACAGCGACGAAGAATTCAAGACGCTATACAAAGAAAATAAGGTCCATGAAAGCAAATTAAGCTTGGAAGATCCCTCGATGATTCGCAACATAGGGGAATTCGATGACGGCATCAGCCTTGCGATTTGTGGTCTTTTCCCAAATTCTACGATCCATCAAATTGGTAACAGCCTGGCAACCCGACAGCTCAGAACGTTTGGCCCAGACGAGTTCGAGTTGTACTGGACCTTGTTTGGCTATGAGGATGACTCTGATGAAATGACAGAGCATCGATTATCCCAAGCCAATATGGTTGGCCCAGCGGGCTTGATATCCATGGAGGATGGAGAGGCGATCGAGATCACACACCGAGCGACTAAAACCGAATCTCACTCGGCGTGTTCAGTCGTTGAGATGGGAGGTGCTGGTCCGATCGTCAATTTGGAACACCGTGTCAACGACATTGCAGTTCGTGGATTTTGGTCAGGCTATGCCAAGATGATGGATTTTGCCCCTATGGAGCTCTAAGCGTGCAAGCATTCGAACTTACACAATTGGCCCATGAATTATTGGTCGATTATGCGGACTTCATTGATAGCGAGAAGTTTGATGATTGGCTAGGGCTTTTCTCTGAAGACGCGCGCTATGACGTCATCCCAAGAGAGAACGTGGAGCAAGGCCTTCGCGTATCGCTGATCTTGTGCAGCAACAAGGCTCAACTTCGCGATCGCATCAACGCACTGCGTGAAGCCAACGAATACAATCTTCATTACGACCGCCATTTGGTGAGTTCCGTGAAAGCCAAGATGACCGAGCACGGTGTCGTTGAAATTTCGGCGAATTATGCAGTGTTTCAGACCAACTTAGAAGGCCAGTCCAAGTTGTTTAGTGTGGGTCGATATCAGGACTTGGCTCGTTTAGAGAAGGGTAGACTGGTTTTGTTTGAAAAGAAAGTTATTGTAGATACCTTCTCCGTTCCTACATTACTTGCTACACCCTTATGACCTTATGACACTAGGAATAAATTAAAGTGAGCCCTGAATGGATCTCAGTTGCAAAATCGACAGAGGTGCCTGAAGGCGGGACTCTTCAGGTAAGCTGCGGGAAAGAAATCTTATGCCTATTTCGAATCAGAGGTCAAGTTTACGCAACCCAAGACACTTGTACACACGGCGCTGCCAGTCTTTCAGAAGGCTATGTAGATGGTGAGGAGATCGAGTGCCCTTTTCATCAGGGACTTTTTCACATACCCACTGGAAAAGCTGTTGGCAAGCCATGTATCGTTGATTTACGTATTTTTGACGTCAAAGAGGCTGATAATGAAGTCAGCATCAAGGGATGTGAAAGTTAGAGATGAGATGAGATGAGCAGTTTTGGAATCAACAATGCCTCTGATTAGGATTGATGGCAGGAACGTAAAATTCGATTAGCAAAAAATTAAAGCAATAGACCGTAAAACATACTTTTGACCCTATAGATTAAGAATGATGTAAAGTGCAATTCTTCTTTATTTAGGAATATTCCAACCTCTTTTCAAGGTCTTCTTGTTGTCGCACCAAAGACTGCTGATTGGTTTGGGGGCAGTATTTTAAAAAATTCTCTTTGTGCCGCCGGTAGTACAAAAGCCCTTGCTCAACGCTCCCAATGCTTGCGCCGCGAGTGATCATCTCGTCCCATAAATTCCAATCTTCTTGAGGATGTATGGAGTTGCTTTTTGTGTATCCGATTTCTTGCCCTAGTGAAGTTTTATACAGCATGGAGCCGTGATGTTGGTTTTTTCGACTCCAATAGTAGTCTCCATGAAATGGTTGTGCAGTATTGGGAATTCGCTCATTGATTTCATTTTTTAACTGTCCCGTGACCACCACATCGTAGGTGACAATGTCGGTTTCAAATTGAGATAACAATTCAATGGCGTCAGAGCGCAACCAATTATCGGCACCCAAAAACATAACGTATTCAGTTTTAACTCTCATGAGCATGTCTTGGAAGTTTTTCACAATACCGAAGTTTTGATTCCTTAAAACATATTCAATTTCAGGATATAACTCGGGCAAATGACGGCAGTCGTGTGCCCCGTCGTCAACAAAAAGAATTTTGCTGGGTTTTTTTGTTTGAGACAAAACTGACTCAATGCAGTGAGCGGCCAAATGTCCGTATTGATATGACGTAATAACGATAGTAATCATGTTAATGATTAGAACATAGGATTGTTACAAATTAATTTCTAAGTCATGTTGTCCCTTTATTGAGATTTCAGTATATTTTTCTTGACATTTAAAAAATCTTCTCTTCAATTGAGTTTCAAATGAGGGCACTTGATCAAAATACTTAATGAATGAGCGACTCAAAGTAAGATGGATGAATATCAAGGGGATAAAAAAATCAGTTTCTTTCTAAGCTTGAGTTGATGCGGCATGGTCATTGAAGCGTCGATTGGTTCTTTAGCAGTCAATGGCAATGGCTGGGAATGGCTGGCAATGGCTGGCAATGGTGCTTAAGACTTTTGATAGGTTGTGCAGTGGGGCGAATGGGCCAGAGAATATTGAGCTGCAAAAGGATTGCGACCCTTTTGAGGGTGAAACTTCACGCCTCTATATGTTCATGCCTTAAAGTAGAGGGGTCAATTTTTAAGAAGTCAGTCCCTATGAATTCTTTCAACAAGTTACAATGGCAACCCAGTACGTAGCGTTTTTGATTTATGTCTATTTTGAGTTTGAATTCTGTGGGTCATGCCTATTTGCCAGAGGAGTGGTTGTTTAAAAGCCTCGACTTTGAACTTGCTCAGGGCGAGCACGTTGCCATTCAAGGCACCTCGGGCTGTGGCAAGTCCACCTTGCTCAACATCATGGCTGGCTTGGAAGTGCCAACTCAGGGCGAGGTTTACTGGTCTGACAAGCCAACATCAGCTTGGTCCACTGAGAGCAGAAGATCTTGGCGTCAGACAGAGATGGGTTTTATCTTTCAAGCGTTTCATTTATTGCCGCACCTGTCTGCGCTGCAAAACGTCATGGTGCCGTGTTTGTTGGGTGGGCAATCTGGAGAAGCCGGTTCAGCGGCCGCTCGCTCAATGCTGTGCGACCTTGGAATGCAAAAGCGCTTGGATGCCAAGCCTACAAGCCTCTCAGGAGGTGAACAACAACGCGTGGCCTTGGCCCGTGCCTTGGTGCATCACCCCAAAGTGGTGTTTGCCGATGAGCCGACTGGCAATCTAGATACCACGACAGCCGCCAGCACCTTGGCCTTGTTGATTGAATTGTGCACTGTTAGACAAATTAGCCTGGTTGTGGTGACCCACTCTGACGATGCTGCGCGCACCATGGGAAGAACCTTGCACTTGACACCCCAGGGCTTGGTTTGCTGAACTTGAAGGGCCATCAACTGCTGTTCATGTGGATGCTCAAAGGAGCCTCTGTTCAAGCGTGGATGCGATCCTTGGTCGCACTTTTGATGGTCTCAGTTGGCGTGATGCTTGCAGTTGCGATTCACACCGTCAACCATTCTGCGCTTGCCTCATTCGGGCAGGCTTTAGACACGGTGAATGGACAAGCCTCAGCTCAATTGGTAGCACCTTTAGGGGACATCGATGACCTGCAAATCGATGTCTGGGATGGCCACCGCTCTGACTTGGGCATACGCACCATCAGTCCCGTGCTGGTTGTGCAAACCGATCGTTTGACCGTGCTGGGCCTTGATTTTTTTAAGGCCGCAATTGTCTCTGCCTCATTGATGCCAAGCGTGGCTGACAGCACGGCAGACTTATTCAATGCAAGGTCCTTGTTTTTATCCTCTGCTGCCTTGAAAGCCTTAGATGTTCGCATGGGCGACAACATTCTTTTGCGACACGGTGGTGAGTCTGTCTCTTTGGTGGTGGCGGGTGAAGTGCCAGGTGCGGCTTCTCAGGTCATAGGCGTGATGGACATTGGCAGTGCCCAATGGGCGTTCAATCGGCTGGGTGTGGTGTCGCGATTAGACCTTCGCCTTGAAGACTGGCAAACTCCTGAAGGGCTGAGGGCAACATTAAAAACGCAGTCCGAGTCGCTGCAGATGGTTGCCACGCAAGACCGTGAGCGCCGAATGTCTTTGCTCTCGCGGGCCTACCGTGTCAACCTCTCTATGCTGGCCATGGTGGCTTTGCTCACGGGTGGTTTTTTGGTTTCAACGGCGATCAATTTGTCGATTGTCCGCCAGCGCTCGGAGCTCGCGTTGCTTGGGGTGTTGGGTGCGAGCGAAGCCTGGCTTCGCCGATTCGTTTGGGCGCAGGGCGGGTTGATGGGGTTTTTGGGCGGTTTATTGGGTATGGCTTTGGGCCTTTTGCTCGCGGCAGTTTTGATGCAATGGTTTGGTGGTGACTTGGGCGGCAATTATTTTGCCAGCACCCAACCACCAATGGTGGTTGACTGGTTGGTGATGGCTCTATTGTGTCTGGCTGCAACGCTGATGGGCCTGGGTTCAGCGTGGTTGCCCTTGTTGCAAATCAATTGGCGCCACCCCATGGCTGTGTTGCGTTCGGGCCAAGCTGAAACACTGGTGTTCACGCCTCCCACGCTTCAATGGAGCTTATGGGCAATGGTCGTTTCAATGGGTTTGCTGCTGATGCCAAGTTTGGACGAATTGCCTTGGGCTGCCTACGGCTCCATTGCCGCTTTGCTTTATTCGGGACTGCTCGCGATGCCTTGGATCTTGAGCCATCTTTGGGGTGGACTGTCTAAAGCTTTGGTTCATTCGCGTGTGCCTGCTTTTTTGCGTTTGGCTGTTTGGCGGCTTGCACAAGCGCCGTCAGCGACCACGCCTTTGATCACGGGAACGGTTGCCGCGTTTTCGTTGACGGTTGCAATGATGGTGATGGTCACAAGCTTTCGCACCTCGGTTTCAGATTGGTTGGGTATGGTGTTGCCAGCCGATATCTACACCACCAGTCAAGGCTTGTCCGATCAGCCCGGGTTTAATGCGGCCGTGCAAGAGATGGTCGCCTCTGTGCCTGAAGTCCAGAGGGTGCAAACCAGTCGAATCAGAAGTCTGCGTTTGTCTTCTGAGCGTCCAGAGGTGGTGTTGATTGCAAAGCCCATCGACTTGCAAGACCCCATGCAATCTTTGGCTTTGGTGGGCTTGGCAAAGTTACCGCCGAAAGAGGGTCAGAAAAGATGGGTTGTGTTTGGCTCAGAAGCGATGGCCGATTTGTATGGCTGGCGCGCAGGCCAAGAGGCCTCATTGCCTTTGGCCGCTGAGGGTCAACAAACGGTGTGGGTGGGTGGTCTCTTTAGAGACTACGGTCGACAGCATGGCTCGGTTGTGATGTCGACGCCCGACTATGAGCGACTCACTGGTGACTTCACCCGCTCCAGTGTCTCGGTGTGGTTGGCAGACGGTGCGGATCCAGGCAAAGTCATGGCGGACATTCAAGCTCAAAGGCCTGAGCTGGCCCACTTGAAATGGGTCAGTGCAAGAGATGTGCGGCAGCTGTCACTTAAAATTTTTGACCGAAGTTTTGCAATGACTTACGCCTTGGAAGCTGCTGCCTTGTTTGTAGCGCTTTTTTCGGTTGCTGCAGGAGTCACGGGCCAGCTCATTTTGCGTCGCCGTGAATTTGGTGTGCTTTCTCATTTGGGCATGTCCCAGCCAGACCTTTGGCGCTTGGTGTCTTTGGAGGTGGGTTTATTGTTGATGGTCGCACTCGTGTGGGCCAGTTTGTTGGGGGGCTTGATCAGCCAGATATTGATTCACAAAGTCAACCCCGAGTCCTTTCACTGGAGCATGAACACCCATTTCGCTGTAGGGCAGTGGGCGCTGATCAGTGGGGCGTTGTTGGTGATTGGTGTGCTGACTGCAAGATGGGCGGCACGTCAAGGACTCGACCCCAGGAGATTGGCTGAAAGTTTGCGAGCAGATTGGTAACACCGATGTCCCATTCAATCTCGCCTCGTCGCATCGCTATCCAAACAGCTGCATTGTTGTTGGCAGACCTGACTGCGTGGCCGACCATGGTGTCTGCCACTGAAAACAAGACTGAAACTGACACTGAGTTTTATCCTCAAGCCAAACCAAGAAGACTGGTTTTTCCAAGGGACTTTGGTGCGCATCCGAGTTACCGCACCGAATGGTGGTACCTGACGGGGTGGCTGGGGCAGGGGCTCACGGCCATGGGGTTTCAGCTGACTTTTTTTCGCAGTCGAACGCAACATGCATCTGAAAACCCCAGCCGTCTTGCACCTCAACAATTGCTTTTTGCGCATGCAGCCGTGTCTGTTGCCAAGGAGGACGTTTTCTTGAGCGCAAATCGCGCGGGCCGGCTGAGCGGGACTCGCTTGCGAGCTGAAACCACAGACACGAATTTACAGTTTGAAGATTGGCATTTAAGCCGTGTGCAACGCGCAGCATCAGAAATCTACGAAGGGTATTTTGCGGGGGAGGGGTTTGCGCTGTCATTTGAAGCGCTCGCTACACAACCTGCCATTTTGCGCGGGCAGATGGGATTGTCGCAAAAAGGCCCCCAAGCACAGCAAGCGAGCCACTACTACAGTCGAGCACCTTTGAGTGTGAAAGCCAGTGTGAGCTTGGGTAGGCAAACACACATGCTGGAGGGCAAAGCGTGGCTAGATCACGAATGGTCCAGCCAAATGTTAATGCCTGGAGCTGTGGGGTGGGACTGGTTAGGCATTAATTTGCTAGACGGTGGAACGCTCATGGCTTTTCAAATCCGCAACAAACACTCACAGCCTCTCTACGCTCATGTCGATGCGCGTGATCGACTAGGCCGACCCGCGAAAGGCTGGAGTGCACTGAGGTGGCAAGCTCATGGAAGTTGGCGCTCAAAGTCATTGATCCATTACCCGATACCCATGGACTTGGTGGTGGGTGGGCAAAGCTTTCGTCTCGTGCCGCTCATGCTGGCACAAGAGGTCGATGCGCGTGCCAGCACAGGAGGCTTTTACTGGGAGGGGGCAGTGAGTTTGATGCAAGAAGAACGCTTGCTAGGTCATGGGTATTTAGAGCTGACTGGATACGGTGCGCCTTTGCGCATGTGATCACGTACAGGTCGAGTTGACCAGCATTGAGCGCTTGATGGGGAATGTTGCCTAGGGAGCCTGAGTTCAGTTTTGAGCAGCCATCCAACGCTTAAAGAAAATAAAGGAATGCAACAAAAGCCTTAAGCGGGAATGACCTTAATATTTTGGGGTCACTACCAAGCGCTGCTGCAAGGCTCACCCTTGAAGGGGCCAGAAAGATCAGGCGTGATCCAGCCACCGTAAAACCCACCTGCCTGAGCAACAACTGGGGCTCCATCCACGCTGCAATCGAGATGGTGTGAGTAAAAAGCGATACAGTCAGCCAGCTGCTGCGCACCAGCCAAGGGCTTAAGATAGCTCCAAGCGACCTTTGGCAAGCTGCGCTTGTCGTCTAGAAGATCCCAATAGTGTGCAGGTCCTTTCCACTCGCAAAAGGAGCCTCGTCCCGCAGGCCGCAAGAGTGCACGCTCTACGTCGGCCATTGGAAGGTAAAAGGTCGGCGGGTGCGAGGTCTCCCTCACCGCCCAGGCTCCTCGTGTGCGAGCCACCAGCGTCTTGCCCCAAAGAACCACAATCTCGCGCTCGTCGCGAAAAAGTTCCGGTGGGCGCGGAAAATCCCACACTGAAATTTGTCCTGGCTTTGGAGCGTGCGCAAAAGGGGGGCGGTCCTCACCTCTTTCATCGCCACTGCGCGCGGGCTTGCTCCAATGAATCAAGATCTTCTATGCTCATCTGTACCTCTGGTGTGGGCAGTTGGCACCCTTAAAGATGGATGCCCCCAATCTGCATCACAAACTGCTCGATCAGTGGATAATACACATTGATAAAGATGTGCCTCTCGTTTGTCAATCAAACCGATTCACATCGGTCATATTGCCATGATCGCAGCGTTTGTGTTCAGTTTGGTCTATGGCCTTGAAGCATCAAAGGTTATTTTTTGAATCGCATATTGAGTTTACTGCTACAAGCCGTTCGCGTGCCTAGCTTTCGCACGCCACTGAAACTACTTTCTTTGCTGACTCATTTTTTTTCGAAGGCATGCCTGTGCCTGTGCCTGTGCGTGTCGTTTGCATCTCAAGCGCAAAGCCTTGACAGCCAACTTCGCTTGAAGGAATCCAGGATTTTTTTACTGGGTGAAATACACGACAACCCAAACGGTCACAGCTTGCGCCTAGATCTTGTCAAGCAGTTGATCGCCCAGCGTGAAAAACCAGTCCTTGCGATGGAGCAGTTTGATCTTGAAAGCCAACAAACGCTCGACCTGGCATTGAGCAGTTGTACAGAGGTTGATTGTGTTTTAGCCAAAGCCGCAACGAAAGGCTGGGAGTGGCGTTTTTACAAGCCATTGGTGCAATTGGCGTTGGACAAAAAAATAACGCTGCTTGCCGCCAATTTGTCCAACGCCGATGTGCGCAAAGTCATGACTGAGGGTTTTTCAAGTGTATACAGTGCGAGTGTGATCGCCGAGTATCAGCTCAGTCAACTTCCCACCAAGTTGTTGAGCGCTCAAAGAAAGGCCATTCAAAAAGGGCATTGCGATATGTTGCCAGCACAAGCCATTGACCCCATGGTTCAAGGCCAAATTGCCCGTGACATCGGGATGGCTCGTGTGATCAATGGCTTAAAAGACCAAACGGTGATCCTGGTCGCTGGAAACGGTCATGTGCGAAAGGATGCAGGCGTCTTTCAATGGCTCTCCCCAGAAAATCAGGCTCAAACTCAAGTCCACGGGTATGTTGAGCAAGCTGAAAAAAGGGATGCCGATTGGTTTGATCACGTCCATGTGATGCCCAGCATTGATCGCGAGGATCCGTGTGAGGTGTTTGTCAAAAAACCGGCTAGAAAATAGGATGTTTCCTAAACCTTGGATGAGATCTCTAAGGCGCAAAAGCGTTTAAGCTTTCAGCCATTAAAGAAGATGACCAGCTTTGTCAGCCTTGGTTTGCAAATATTCCTTGTTGTAGGTGTTTGAAGCAAATAAAAGGCTAACCCGCTCCTTTACAACAATGCCATGATCGACCAAAGATTGGACTTTGGCGGGGTTGTTCGTCATCAGTCTGACTTGATCGATGCCCAGCAGTTTGAGCATCTGTGCGGCGGGCAGGTAAATTCTCTCGTCTTCATCAAAGCCGAGTTGTAAATTTGCGTCCACCGTGTCAAACCCCGCGTTTTGGAGTTGATAGGCGCGAATTTTATTGACCAAGCCAATGCCACGACCCTCTTGAGCCAAATAGAGCAAAACACCTGAGCCCTCTGCAGCGATTGCAGAAATGGAACCCCTGAGTTGGCTTCCGCAGTCGCAACGCATGGAGCCCAGCATATCGCCCGTAAAGCACTCAGAGTGCAGTCTCACGAGCACGGGCTTTGAGGTCTGAGGCTCGCCTATGACAATCGCAAAGTGTTCAACGCCTCCGTCACTGGGCCTGAAAGCGACCAACTTGGCTTGCTCAGCATCTTCTAGTGGCACTTTGGCTTGGCTCACAATGCGCAAGGAGCGAGCGGCTTCTTTGGCGTATGTTTCAATATCGCTAGAGTTGACCACCACCCAGTCATCGGACAATTGAGCAGGATAGCCCAAGAGCGCAGAGGGTAAAAGTCTTGATAGCTTGGCCAACTTCAGGCACGCCTTTTCTAAAGAGCTTGCCACTGTGAGTTTGAGTTGGGTCAAATCCTCTTGTCTAGAAACCGACACAGGATCACAGAGAAACTCTAAGGTCTGCGCTAAAAGAGGGCGATCACCCTGAACCAGGTAAGCTTGCCCAGGGTCATCGCGCAGGCCCAAGGCTTGCGCGCGTCGACCAGTGATGGCCACACTCACTCGCCCTTGCACGAGACTTTGAAAGTTTGACAGTTCTTGCGCTCCAAGACCTTCGCTTGCCACCATCAAGACGCTATCCTTGCCATCTTTGACAACAAGCTTTGCACCTCTTCGCAACTCAGAGATGGCCCGGTCCACGACTACAAGCCTTTGAGTTGTGGCTGCATCGCTGTGATCACTAGAAGACAAAATTGAGTACTTTCAGATAAGTTTTGAGATCGCTTAAATACCGATGGTAAAAATCCAAAGGAAGGTATTTTAGATTGATTTTATGTATTTAGGGAATACCCTGTATTATGCCAGTATTATGAAAAATAAATTCAACAGCGCTCCAAGTGATGCCGAATGGCTTGACTTTCTCAAGTCTTTTCTGAGCCCATCAGACAAGCCTCAAGGGGATTTGAACTTGATGTTTGGACCCCTGAAGACTGCAATGGGCGTGACGGTGATTGGTCAACTCGGTCAATCATTGGACGGACGAATTGCCACAGTCACGGGTCAATCCAAGTACATCAATGGTCAGGCTGGTTTAAAACATTTGCACCGACTCAGGGCACTTGCCGATGGCGTGATCATTGGTGTGGGTACAGCCATTGCCGATGACCCGTTGCTGACGGTCAGGCTCGTGCCCGGACCACAACCCGCCAGAATTGTGATTGACCCATCGGGTAAGCTCAGTAAAGGCGCCAAAGTATGGCAAGAAGACGGTGTGCGCCGCATGGTGATCACTCGACAAGATGCGCAACCAGACATACCCGACGGTGTAGAGCATCTGAGCTTTTTGGCGCCTGGTGGTGACATTTCTCCCATCGAGATGATCAAGGCGCTTAATCAGTGCGGCATGCGGCGCTTGCTGGTTGAAGGTGGGGCAGACACCATCTCTAGGTTTATGGACGCGGGTTGTCTTAGCCGCTTGCACTTGATTGTGGCACCTGTTATTTTGGGTTCTGGCCGCCAAGGGATTAATCTGGCTGAGATCAAAGAATTGAACAGCGCAATCCGCCCAAGCGTCAACTCGCATCCCTTGGATGACGAGATGCTATTTGATTGTGACCTGAGCGAGCAATGTATCGCTTTGAACCTTCTGGCCACAACGACAGAAAACTTGACCCTCAAATAGCAAGCACGACGTTGGCAAATGCAGCCCCAGCAGCTTGCCAGCTTGGTAATAAAGAAGCGGTTTTCAGCGCTTCTTTTGCATACATTTGCCTGCTCATGGGCTCACTCACCATCTTGGTGATCGCATTTGCAAGCTCCACCACATCATCAGGGGTCACAAGAATGCCCGCTTGATGGGGCACCGTATCGGGAATGGCGCCCGCAGTGGTGCCAATGATCGGTAAGCCATGCGCCATGGCCTCAGTGTAGGCCATGCCGTATCCCTCAAAGCGCGAGGCCAGCACAAACACATCTGAGTTCGCATAACGAGTCGAGAGCTGAGCTTGCGAGAGTGTCCCAATCATTGTGATTCGAGTTTGCAGCTGATGGAGCTGGATCAGCTGGATCACTTGACTTGCGCACTCATCATCTCGGCTCGTGTCTCCCACAATGGTCAAGTGCCATGTCAGATCTTTGATCAAAGACAATGCGTTGATCAAGACATCAAATCCCTTTCGATGGGTGACGGAGCCGACAGAGAGCAGCTGTGTGCTTGTGAACTCGGCTCGAGGGGCCGCTGGGGCTAGGGTCACCTCTGTGCCAGGGATGACCACACTCATGCGGTCCTCAGTGACGCCAAAATTTTTCATGATCTTGGCGGTTGCCTGACTGGTCACGATCACGTGTTTGGCGTATTGAAGAGCTTTTGT
>Ga0114971_10002261_pt1 | contig 13285 bp, 12 predicted proteins | sample M_140625_MF_Meta_FD_87320 | JGI IMG/M metagenome (GOLD analysis project Ga0114971, IMG submission 87320) | Freshwater microbial communities from Lake Montjoie, Canada to study carbon cycling - M_140625_MF_MetaG | ecosystem: Environmental > Aquatic > Freshwater > Lake | place: Lake Montjoie... | reverse complement strand
CGAGGGCCAGCAGCTGCTGGGACCGATCCTGCGTGATTTCGCGGGCAAGGCCGCCGTCGTCTCGTCCTTCGGGGCGGAGTCGGCGGTGCTGCTCCACATGGTCTCGCAAGTGGACAAGGCGACGCCCGTCATCTTCCTCGATACGGGCAAGCACATCTGGGAGACGCTGTCATACCGCGCCAAGCTGATCGACCAGCTGGGCCTTACCGGCGTGCGCATCATCACGCCGGACGCCGCCGAACTTGCCGGTCAGGATGCCGACGGCACGCTGCACAAGACCAACGCCGACGCCTGCTGCCACATCCGCAAGACCATTCCACTGGCCAAGGCACTGGAAGGCTTCGAGGTCACCATCTCTGGTCGCAAGCGCTATCATGGTGCTGCGCGCGCAACGCTGGACTTTCTGTCGATCGCTGACGGCCGCCTGAAGGTGGAGCCCCTCGCCGGCTTCTCCGCGCTCGATATTGCGGCCTACATGAAGGCACATGACCTGCCGCCCCATCCGCTCACCGAGATTGGCTATTTTTCGATCGGTTGCGAGCCCTGCACGCAGGCCGGCGGCACGGCTGCCGACCCGCGCGCCGGTCGCTGGGCAGGCTCAGCCAAGACCGAGTGCGGCATCCACTGGACGCATAATAACAAGACCATCGCCGCGCCTTCCAGCACGGCACACTGAACGTCAGTCCACTTCGTCGGACGGTACGATCCAGCTTTCCTTCAAAGCCGCCTCGCGCCACGACGAGAAGGCGGGGGTATTGAGGATCGTGTTCATGTAGGCGCGCGTGTCTTCCGCCACCGGGATGGCAAATGTCTCGAAGCGTGAGACCACGGGCGTATACATCGCGTCAGCGATCGAGAACTTTCCAAACAGGAACTTGCCACCCTTGCCGAACTTGGCCCGGCAGTCGCGCCAGAGCTGCTCGATGCGGGCAATGTCGCGCTTTGCAGCATCGTTCAGTGGCACAGGCTTTGGCTTGCGCCGGATGTTCATCGGGCAGGCATTGCGCAGCGCGCTGAAGCCTGCGTGCATCTCGTTCGACACGGCGCGTGCCATGGCACGGGCCGAAATGGTTTTCGGCCAAAGGTTCTTCTCGGGGAAGAGCTCGGCCAGGTATTCCATGATGGCGAGGGATTCCCAGACCACCTGCCGGCCGTGATAGAGAACCGGCACGCGGCCTGCCGCAGAATGCTCCGCGATCAGTTTTGCCGTTTCCGGCGTGTCGAGGGGTATCACCGTTTCGCGGAAGGGAATTCCGGTCATGGAAAGCGCCATCCACGGTCGTAGTGACCACGATGAATAGTTCTTGTTGCCGATGACGAGGTGGATGTTGCTCACTTCTTTTCCACCTTCTCGACCGGCCCGCCCGCTTCCTTCCACGCCCCGAAGCCGCCCTTCAGGTTCATGACGGGCTTCAACCCCATGCGCTGCAACACCTGCGTGGCCAGCAGCGAGCGCCAGCCTGACGCGCAATGGATGATGAACTTCTTCTCTTCCGCGAAGATGGGCTTGTGATAGGGGCTCTCGGGATCGACCCAGAATTCCAGCATGCCGCGTGGCGCGTGGAAGGAACCGGGAATGCGTCCCTCGCGCTCGATCTCACGCGGGTCGCGGATGTCGATGATGGCGACGTCGGGCTGGCCCAGCACGGCAATCGCATCGGCGGTGGAAATGCTGTCGACCTGGGCCTCGGCCTCGGCCATCAGTTGCTTGTGGCCCACGACGATGTTCTGTGGCATTCGGTCCCCCCATTGTTCTTTCCCGTTTCCTCGCCTGTCTGCGGCAGGCCCGTCAAGTGAAATGCCTTCACCTAACAGTTTACGCCATCCGACAATCGTCGACCTGCTCAAGATTGTGCTGCTTGGGGCAATCTGGGGTTCGGCTTTCCTCGCGATCAAGCTCTCCGTTCACGAGACCGGCCCCCTGTGGCTGGTGATGATCCGGGTTGCCATCGCCTTCCTGCCCATCGCGCTCTTCGCCTGGTGGCGGAAAGACCCGCTGCCGCCAACTCGCCATGACTGGCTGGTCATCATCGCTATGAGCCTGCTCAACACCGTGGGGCCGTTCTTCCTCATCTCGTGGGCAGAGCTGCATATTCCGGCGGGCGTCACCTCGCTGATCATGGGTGTAGGGCCACTCGCCACCATGGTGGCAGCGCATTTCACGACGCCTGACGACCGTTTCACCGGCGGCAAGATCACAGGCATGGTCCTGGGCTTCGCCGGGTTGGCCTTCGTGGTCGGGCCTGAGCTTTCGCAAGGCATCGGATTTGATGCACTGGCCTATGCGGCGGTGTGGACGGGCATGCTGTGCTACGTGGCGGCGGGAACGCTCATCCGCTTCGTGCGGCGCACCTCCGTGCCGATGATGACGGCGGTGAACATGGGGGTGGGCGTCATCGCCCTCACGCCGCTCGTCCTGCTGGCGCGCGACCCGCTGCCGCATCTCTCCGGCACGGCCATGTTGGCGGCTCTCTATCTCGGCCTCGTGTGTACCGGGCTTGCCTACCTGCTGCGCGCCAACATCACCGTCACGGTGGGCCAGAGCTTCATGAGCATGGCGAGCTATTTCATGCCGGTATCGGGCGTGCTGCTGGCCTGGGCGGTGCTGGGAGAGCCGATCACCTGGCACATCATCGCCGCACTCGCCTGCGTGATCGGCGGATTCCTCGTCTCCCGGAGGAAGCCCGCTACAGCGACTTCGGCAAATAGCGCCAGGCCACGTAGCCCACGGCGGCCAGCGCCCCGGAAAGGATGACGAAGACCGCCCCGATCGGCAGCCAAAGCAGCGCGATGGCGAAGACGAAGGCCGGGATGAGTTCAGAGCAGTCGATATAGGTACGGTAGACCGCCGCCATCTTCTGGCGCTCATGGTGGCGCACGGCGCGCAGGAAGGGAATGCCCCCCACCCCGTCGATGGCAGAGGCCGCCACCGACCCCGCCAGCAGGCAGGCGATAGCTACATAGGGTGATGACGTTCCCGCCAGCCCAGCCGCCAGCGAGGCCACCGCACAGACGCTGAAGGCCACCACCAGCACCGCCCGAACGCCATAGCTCCGCGCGAAGCGCCCGGCGACCCAGGCGGTGACCAGCAGCACCTGGCTTCCCGAGATCATGAAGCCGCCAACCCGCTTGTCGAGGCCTGCTTCCACCAGCAGCAGCGGGCCATAGATGAAGAATGTGGTCCAGAAGCAGGAGCGCCCGAAGGCGATGAGCCAGGCAAGCCTCAGTCGCGGCTGCGCAAGGAAGCGCCTGACGTTCACCAGCGGATTGAAGCCCTCGAGATTGCCTGCTGGCAAGGCATTGGAATTGTCGGACAGTCGGAGCCACCAGAACAGCACCAGCAAGGCCGCCGCCGCGGCGATGGCCACCAGCTGCGGCCCCCATGGCCCGAAACTCACGTAGAGCGAGACCCCAAGTGCGGGCCCAATTGTCCATGATGCGGTGGACAGACTGAGCCGGATCGGCTCGGAGCGGGCGAGATCTGTCCGCTTGATGTTCTCCATGATGTAGAGCTGCAAGGTGATATTCAACACCGCCGCACCGAGGTTGCGCAGCAGCATGCCAAAAGCCTGGCCCGCCAGCACATGGCTTGCCAGCGCAAGGCTGGCGGCCATCATCATGCAGATGCCCAGCGTATAGGCCCAGCGGCGGCGCATGCGGCCAAGCAGGAAGGGCAGCAGCAGCGTGGCACTCAGCACGCTGAGCGACACCACGGTGGACAGCATGCTGACCTTTTGCGCGGCGCCGAGAATGTCATAGGCCTGCAGCGAGATGACCGTGGAATTGAGCGAACGCACGAAGCTTTCGACCGCAAACAGCGATGCGAAGGTATAGGCGCCAGCGCGGCGCGGCAGCGGAAAGTCGGTTGTCGTGGCGTCGGTCGGCATGGTTGCTGTGAACCACACGAGCATTTTTCCGGGCTGATCCGCAATGGTCCCCGTCGCTGACCCACATGACGGAAAGGTATGGCTTGAGGCCGTCACAAGCCGGGGATAGACAGGGCCATGTCCAACTCCGAAAAGCTGCACGTCGCTTTCATTTCCATGGGCGCCAGCGCCCTGCTGGCGGGGTCGAAGCTGTTCGCGGCCATGTTCACGGGCTCGCTGGGCATCCTGTCCGAGGCGATCCACAGCGTGATCGACTTCGGCGCCACCATCGTCACCTATCTCGCCCTGCGCGTCAGCGACCGCCCGGCCGATGACGAGCACCACTATGGCCACGCCAAGGTGGAAAGCGTGGCGGCACTGGTGGAGACGGCGCTGCTGTTCCTCACCACCGGCTGGGTGGCCTGGGAGGCGATCCGCCGCCTGCTGGGCGAGGAAACCCACACGGTGGAGGTGACCTGGTGGGCGGTCGCCATCATTGCGGGCTCGATCATTATCGACTTCAATCGAGCCCGCGCGCTGAAGCGCGTGGCCGAGAAGACCTCCAGCGAGGCGCTGGAGGCTGATGCGCTGCACTTCTCCTCCGACATGTGGAGTTCCGTGGTCGTGCTGCTGGGCCTCGGGGCTGTCTGGCTCGGCCTACCGGCGGCGGACTCGATTGCCGCCCTCGTCGTTTCCGTCTTCATTGCTCATGCCGGCTGGCAACTGGGCGCACGCACCATGAACACCCTGCTCGACGCAGCACCCGCAGGCGCCACCGAGATCGTGCGTGGCCTCGTCAACGACGTCCACGGCGTGCTGGCGCTGAAGTCGATCCGATTGCGCCCGGCAGGCGCGACCATGTTCACTTCCATCGTTGTTGAGGTGGCCCGCACCATGCCGATCGACGACATCGTCAAGACCAAGAACGCCATCACCGCCGCGGTGCAGGAGCGCTTTCCCAATGCCGACATTACGGTGACGGCCAACCCCGTGGCACTGGACAGCGAGACAGTATTCCAGAAGGTCATGCTCATCGCCAGCCGGCGCAACCTCGCCATCCACCACCTCAATGCCCAGCAGATCGACGGCAGGCTGGCAATCAGCTTCGACCTCGAGGTGGACGGCTCGATGCCGCTGGGCGAGGCCCATGACAAGGCGACCGACCTCGAAGATGCGATCCGCAATGAACTTGGCAGCGATGCCGAGGTCGAGAGCCACATCGAGCCGCAGCCTGACCGCATGTTGCAGGGCCACGACGCACCAGCTGGCCTCACGGCGGAAGTCTCAGCCGCCCTGCTGGCGCTTGCCGCGGCCCATCCGCGGCTCAGCGACGTCCATTCGATCAGGCTGCGCCACAACGAGGAAGGGCTGTTCCTGCATTATCACTGCCGCTGCTCGCCCGATGACACGGTGGAGCAGATCCATGACGAGATCGACCGCGTCGAGGCGGGCCTCAAGGACCGCTTCCAGGACATCCGACGGGTGATTGCCCATGCGGAGCCACTGGGAGCGGAGAACCACGCGCTCTAGCTGTTGCCGTTGCCCGGGTCCCGGTCCATGTCCTCGCCCACCCGGGACAGGCGCTTGATGCGCTCGATCTCGGTCGGCGGCACCTCGACCCGGTGGGCAAAACCGAAGGCCTCGTAATAGGCGAACTCCAGCGGCACCATGATGGTGTGCAACTGAACGGAGCGCGCCAGGTTGCGCATCTCGAGGATCATGTCGGCGAGGTACTCCGCCGTGTCCCGCTGGCGGTCTGCAAGGCTTGGCACCGGCTTCATGCCCGCCGTCACCAGAATGGGGGTAGGCTTGGGAGCCTCTGCACGCCGTCTGTTCATGCCGTCCTCCAGTTGCGTCAGTTTCTAGATTCGCACTCTAAACGTGCTTATGAGGATTTAAAGCAACCTAAACTTGAATGGAGCTTGCATCGGTTAGAAAATTGCCTCGGCTTGAACCCGACGGGCGATGCCTATATGAGGCCCTGAAACCTGAACGGGACCATGTATGACAGTCGTCGTCGTTGAATCACCGGCCAAGGCCAAGACCATCAACAAGTATTTGGGCAAGGATTTCAAGGTCCTGGCCTCTTATGGTCATGTCCGAGACCTGCCCGCCAAGGATGGTTCGGTGCGCCCCGACGCCGATTTCGAGATGGATTGGGAGGTCGACGGCAAGTCCGCCAAGCGTCTGGCGGACATTGCGGCAGCCCTCAAGACCGACGACCGTCTGATCCTCGCCACCGACCCTGACCGCGAGGGCGAGGCCATTTCCTGGCACGTCATGGAGGTTCTGCGGAAGAAAGGCGCGCTCAAGGGCAAGGCCGTGCAGCGTGTGGTGTTCAACGCCATCACCAAGTCATCCGTGCTGGAAGCCATGCAGCACCCGCGTGACGTCGACGTGCCGCTGGTCGATGCCTATCTGGCGCGCCGGGCGCTGGACTATCTCGTCGGCTTCTCGCTCTCCCCCGTCCTCTGGCGCAAACTGCCGGGCTCGCGTTCGGCGGGCCGCGTGCAATCGGTGGCGCTGCGCCTGATCTGTGACCGTGAATTGGAGATCGAGGCGTTCCGCGCCCAGGAATACTGGACCATCGACGGCACCTTCGTGACGCCGAAGGGTCACGAGTTCCAGGCCTTCCTCAACGCCATCGGCGACAAGAAGCTCGGCAGGCTCGACCTCAATGACGAGGCCTCGGCCCGCGCCGTCGAGCAGGCGGTCAAGGGCCAGCCCTTCAAGGTGGACTCGATTGAATCGAAGCCCGCCAAGCGCAACCCCTACCCGCCCTTCCGCACCTCGACGCTCCAGCAGGAGGCCTCGCGAAAGCTTGGCTTCTCGTCTGCCCGCACCATGCAGATCGCCCAGCGCCTCTATGAGGGCGTCGAGCTCGGCGGCGAGACGGTGGGCCTCATCACCTATATGCGTACCGACGGCGTCGACATGGCGCCCGAGGCCATTGCCGCCACGCGCAACGCCATCCTCAAGAACTTCGGCGAGCCCTATGTGCCGCCCACCCCGCGCCTCTACACCACCAAGGCCAAGAACGCGCAGGAGGCCCACGAGGCGATCCGCCCGACCGAGATGTCCCGCCACCCCAACGAGGTGCGCCGTGTGCTCGATGAAGACCAGTTTGCGCTCTACGACCTGGTCTGGAAGCGCACCATCGCCTCTCAGATGGAGAGTGCGGAGCTCGAGCGCACCACTGCCGATATCGGCACCGACGGCAAGGACGGCAAGCACTACACCTTCCGCGCCAATGGCTCGGTGGTGAAGTTCGACGGCTTCCTAAAGGTCTATACCGAGGGCCTCGATGACGGCGAGGACGAGGACTCGAAGCGCCTGCCCGCCATGGCGCGCGGCGACTCCGTTGGCGTCAAGAAGATCGAGGGCATACAGCATTTCACCGAGCCGCCGCCGCGCTATTCGGAAGCCTCGCTCATCAAGAAGATGGAAGAGCTCGGCATCGGCCGCCCCTCCACCTATGTGTCCATCATGGAAACGCTGCGCACACGCGGCTATGTGCGGCTCGACAAGAAGCGGCTGATCCCCGAGGACAAGGGCCGCGTCGTCACCGCCTTCCTTGAAAGCTTCTTCCGCCGCTACGTGGAATATGACTTCACCGCCGACCTCGAGGAGAAGCTCGACAAGGTCTCGGCCGGCGAGATCGACTGGAAGCAGGTGCTGCGTGACTTCTGGGTCGACTTCACGGCCGCACTTGCCGACGTCAAGGAACTGCGCGTCACCAACGTGCTGGATTCTCTCAATGTCATCCTCGCCCCACACATCTTCCCGCCGCGCGAAGATGGCGGTGATGCCCGCGCCTGCCCGTCCTGCGGTGGTGGTCAGCTCTCCCTCAAGCTCGGCAAGTTCGGCTCCTTCATCGGCTGCTCGAACTACCCCGAGTGCAAGTTCACGCGGCCCATGTCACCCGGTGCGGAAGGCTCGGAAGCGGTTCCCGCCGAAGGCGTGCTGCTCGGTGTCGACCCCGAGACCGGAGAGAAGGTCACGCGCCGCCTCGGCCGCTTCGGGCCCTACCTCCAGCTTGGCGAGGCCGTTGAAGGCGAGAAGCCGCAGCGTGCCTCCATCCCGCGCAACAAGAAGCCCGAGGAGATCACGCTCGAAGAGGCGTTGAAGCTCCTGTCGCTGCCGCGTGAAGTTGGCATCCATCCGGAATCCGGCAAGCCCATCGTCGCCAACTTCGGCCGCTTCGGACCCTTCGTGCTGCATGACGGCACCTATGCCAATCTCGAAAGCCCGGAGGATGTCTTCACCATCGGCATCAACCGCGCGGTGGACATCATCGCCGAGAAGAAGCTCCGCGGCTTCCAGCGCCCCAAGGCAGGCGCGCTGAAGGATCTGGGCCCGCATCCCTCAGGCGGCGGCAACGTCCAGGTGATGAAGGGCAAGTACGGCCCCTATGTGAAGTTCGGCAAGGTTAACGCCACGCTGCCGAAGGACAAGGACCCGGAACAGCTGACCATGGACGAAGCCGTGGCGCTCATCACCGAGCGCGAGGGCAAGAGCCCGGTGAAGAAGAAGGCGCCTGCGAAAAAGGCTGCGCCCAAGAAGGCTGCTGCAAAGAAGGCTCCGGCAAAAAAGGCCGCTTCCAAGAAGCCGGCGAAGAAGGCAGCAAAGAAAGCAGTCAAGCCGCCGAAGGAAGCGGCCTGACGGTCACGCGCCTTCGCTGCCCACCGTTCATCATGCCCGGACTCGTTCCGGGCATCTTCCTTTGCACGGTCACCCAAAGAGGATCGCCGGGACAAGCCCGGCGATGATGCTTTGAGGGGACTTGGCGCGCCCTACTTCAGCTTCTTGATAATCATCTTCAGCTCCGGCTCCTCGACGGCCTTGGCAGCATCCGTAATCGAGAACCACTGCATGCGGCGCTGGCCTTGCTCGGGCCATTCCCGGTGCTGCACCATCCGCTCCAGCGCAAAAACCGTGACGCGGGTCGGCTGCACCTTGCCATCGTCCACCCGCTTTCCATATTCGAATTCACCGATCGGCTTACTGCTCATCATGCCGCCGAGGCCAGCCTCTTCATAGGCTTCGCGCGCGGCGGCCTGAGATGGCGTAAGGCCCCTGATCGGCCAGCCCTTGGGGATCACCCAGCGCCCTGTATCGCGGGAGGTAATGAGCATGACCTCAAGGCCCCCGCCGCTGTAGCGCCAGGGCAGCGCGCCATACTGTTTTTTGGTTGCCGGTTTCGCCACAGCACCTTTCCAGAACAATCGATTCACACTCCCGGAAGAATGTGACCAGAAGCGACTCTAACATCGATGAAGAGCAAGATTGATATCCACTTGTGGCTTTCAAGACCTTTTCTAGAGAAAAATTCACGTGAAGACGTCATTTTGATTCGTGCCTGCTGCTGGAAACTTCGGGCAATCCGCTGGATTTCAGGCCTGAAACGCGGTTAATCCTTGAACCATGGCAAAACGCCCCGCAGCAAAACCGCAGCTCCCCACCGAAACGGAGATCCTGGAGTTCATCCAGTCCTCGCCGTCGATCGTCGGCAAGCGCGAGATCTCGCGCCATTTCGACGTCAAGGGCGGCGACAACATCGGCCTCAAGGCACTGCTGAAGCGCATGGAGGAGAAGGGCCTGCTGGCCAAGCGCGCGCGCAAGTTGATCGATCGGTCATCCTTGCCACCGGTCACAGTGCTGGAGGTGATCGGCACCGACAAGGACGGCGAGGCCTATGCCGAACCCGTGGAATGGGACGAGCGCCAGGCGGGCAAGCCGCCGCATGTGGTGATCGAAGGAACCGAGAAGGCACCGCGCAAGGGCGACCGGGTGCTGGCCAAGATCCAGCCCTCGAAGGACGGCCGCTACAAGTTCCGTGGTCGGGTCATCAAGCTGCTGTCCGATCGCACCAACAAGGTGCTGGGCGTGTTCCGTGTGCAGCCGGGCCTCGGCGCCCGCATCATTCCGGTGGACAAGAAGGCCCGCCACGAGTTGCAGGTGAAGAAGGGCGACGAGAACGGCGCCGTCGACGGCGAGCTGGTCGAGGCCGAGATCATCAAGGATCGCGGCCAGGGCCTGCCCTCAGCCCGGGTGCGCGAGCGGCTCGGCAACATGAACGACCAGCGAAACATCTCGCTGATCGCCATCAACCACCACGGCATCCCCAACGAGTTCCCGGAGCGCGTGCTGCGCGAGTCCGAGGAGCTGAAGCCCTTTTCGCGCGAAGGCCGCACCGACCTGCGGCAGGTGCCGCTCCTCACCATCGACCCCAAGGACGCGCGCGACCATGACGACGCCGTTTGGGGCGAGATCGACGAAGCCACGGGCGGGGCCAACATCATCGTCGCCATTGCCGATGTTGCCGCCTATGTCCGCTCCGGCTCGTCACTCGACCGCGAGGCCCGCATCCGCGGCAACTCGGTCTATTTCCCCGATCGCGTGGTGCCGATGCTGCCCGAGCGCATCTCGAACGACCTGTGCTCGTTGCGCGAAAAGGAAGAGCGCCCGGCGCTTGCCTGCTACATGAGCTTCGACAAGTCGGGCCGGAAGACCAAGCACCGCTTCGAGCGCGTCATCATGCGCTCCGCTGCCAAGCTGTCCTACGAGGAGGCCCAGGCCGCCATCGACGGCCAGACGAACGACAGGACCGAGACGTTGCTCGACGGCGTGCTGAAGCCCCTGTGGGCCGCCTATCGCGTGCTGATGAAGGGCCGCGATGCCCGGGAACCCCTCGAACTGGACCTCCCCGAGCGCAAGCTGGTGCTGGATGCCCATGGCCTGATCGAGCGCGTGGTCACGCCCAACCGCCTCGATGCCCACAAGCTGGTCGAGGAGTTCATGATCCAGGCCAATGTCGCCGCTGCCGAGGAGCTGGAAAACCGCAAGACGCCACTGATCTTCCGTGTGCATGACCAGCCGTCTGAGGAAAAGGTCCGGGCGCTGGCTGAATTCCTCCGCACCGTGAATATGTCCCTGCCCCTCGGCCAGGTTATGCGCCCCAAGCATTTCAATAAGTTACTGAAGGAAGTTGAGGGCAAGGATTATCAGCACGTCGTCAACGAGGTGGTGCTGAGGACGCAAGCGCAAGCCATCTACAGCCCGGAAAACAAGGGCCACTTCGGCCTGTCGCTGCGCCGTTATGCACATTTCACCTCGCCCATCCGCCGCTACGCCGACCTTGTCGTCCACCGGGCGCTGGTCACATCGCTTGGCTTCGGCGTCGACGGCCTGAGCGCCGATGACATCGCGCGGTTGCCTGAAACCGCCGAGATGATCTCGGATGCCGAGCGCCGCGCCATGGCGGCGGAGCGCGAGACCATCGACCGGCTGATTGCCGCCTTTCTCTCGAAGCACACCGGCGCCACCTTCAGGGGCCGCATCGGCGGCGTGGTGAGTGCGGGCCTGTTCGTGAAGCTCGATGACAATGGCGCCGACGGCTTCGTGCCCGTCACCACGCTCGGCCGCGAATACTTCGTCTATGACAAGGCCCGCCACGCCCTCATCGGTGAACGATCGGGTGACACCTACCAGATGGGCGACCGGCTGGAGGTGAAGCTGGTCGAGGCAACCCCGGTCTCCGGCGGGATGCGCTTCGAGGTCGTCTCGGAGGGCAAGGAAGGCAAGCCTGCCAACCGCAGGGCCGCGCGCACGGCGGCAAAGCCGTTCCGGGGTGGCAAGAAGCCAGCGAAGGGGCGGCGGCGGTAAGCTCCACCAGCAGGCCCTTGCGGCAGACCGTCGCGCGGGCCAGAACTGGCTTCATTTCGCCACTCCGCGCCCTCATCCTCGGGAACCATGAACCTCACCATCGAATCCCCGGCCCTCCACCTCGCCGAGCCCCGGTCCAGGAAACAGGCCATGTGGCGCGGCTTCACCTGTAGCTGCCCCGCCTGCGGGCAAGGCCGCATGTTCGGCAAGTACCTCAAGATTGCAGACACCTGCCCGTCCTGTGGCGAGGAACTGCACCACCACAGGGCCGATGACGCGCCGCCCTATTTCACCATGATGATCGTCGGCCACGTCGTGATCCCCCTCGTCCTCGTGGTGGAGAAGGTCTGGCATCCCGACGTCTCGATCCACTTCATGCTGTGGACGGCCGTCGTCCTGTCGATGAGCTTCGCCCTCATGCCTGCCGTCAAGGGCGCCATCGTCGGCCTGCAATGGGCCAACCGCATGCACGGCTTCGACCCGAATTTCCAGCCCGAGGTGGAATGACTTACGACCACCCGGAATTCGCCGGCTCCAAGGTCCACGCCAAGGTCCTGAAGCCCAGGGACTCGGCCACCCTGATCCTGGTGCGCAAGGGTGCCGGCAGCCCGCGCATCCTGATGGGCCAGCGCGCCCAGGGGCATGCCTTCATGCCCAACAAATATGTCTTCCCCGGCGGGCGCCTCGATGCTGCCGACTGCCGCGTGAGGCCCGCTCAGGACCTGCACCCTGCAACCATGGCCAAGCTCCTCCAGCGCATGCGCGGCAAGCCGACCGAGACCCGGGCCCGAGGTGTGGCCTATGCCGCCGTGCGCGAGACCTGGGAGGAGGCGGGGCTGCTGTTCGGCCGCTCGCGTCTCGAGGACGCTCCGGACCTTTCCGGTCTCACCCTGTTCATGCGGGCGATCACCCCGCCGGGCCGGACGCGCCGCTATGATTCCAGGTTTTTCGTGGCCGACGCGGACCACCTTTCCAACATCGACCAGCCCCACCATGACGGCGGCGGCGAACTGCTCACCCAGTCGTGGCTGACGCTCGATGAAATCGCTTCGCTGGACCTACCGCTGATCACCATCGATGCCCTCAAGCGTTTGAAACCGTTCCTCGATCAGGGCCGGCTCCCGCCGCAGGATTGCACGGCGTCTTTCCAGTATTTCCGGGGCAAGAACTGGGTCGAGGACGAGATTTCCCCCGCGCCTTGACTTTGCCCTGCATTTCGGGTGTATCGGCCCCAAATTCCTGTTTTGGAGACCATTATGGCCAAAGGCAACGTTATCAAGATCAAGCTCGCGTCGTCCGCCGACACCGGCTACTTCTACGTGACCAAGAAGAACTCGCGCACCAAGACCGACAAGCTGTCGTTCAAGAAGTACGACCCCGTTGCGCGCAAGCACGTCGAATTCAAGGAAACCAAGATCAAGTAATCTTGGCCCCTTACGGCCCAAATCGAAAAGGCATCGCCCATGGGTGGTGCCTTTCGCATTTCTGACCCCCGTTCCGGAGAGCACCATGCCCGTCGACTACCGCGCCATGATCCCCACCCTCACCTATCGCAACCAGGCCTTCATCAACGGCAAGCACGTGGCTGCTGCCTCGGGCAAGACCTTCGATTGTGTTTCCCCCATCGACGGCCGCGTGCTCACGCAAGTCGCAGCCTGCGACGCCGAGGACGTGAACCGCGCGGTCGCGGCGGCACGCGCCGTGTTCGAGAAGGGTTCGTGGTCCGCCTGCCACCCGGCCAAGCGCAAGAAGGT
>Ga0114971_10002260_pt1 | contig 13287 bp, 13 predicted proteins | sample M_140625_MF_Meta_FD_87320 | JGI IMG/M metagenome (GOLD analysis project Ga0114971, IMG submission 87320) | Freshwater microbial communities from Lake Montjoie, Canada to study carbon cycling - M_140625_MF_MetaG | ecosystem: Environmental > Aquatic > Freshwater > Lake | place: Lake Montjoie... | reverse complement strand
CATCGCGGTGGTGAATGGTTGAAGGCTAGTGGCCAGGAATTTAAGGTGCAAAAGTGCAAATCGGCCTGCGGCCTGTGCAAAGGTGCAAACGTGAAGACAGTTTCGGGTCCCAGGTCTCGGCCCTCAGGTCTCTGGTGCGGGTTATCAGGTACAGGTGCGGGTGCGGGGGTAAAATTCAGATCCCGAACCTGGCTCCCGACGGCTGAGACCCGAGACCTGAAAGTATTTTCCTCCCCTTGTCCCCTGGCCCCCGTGCCAGCTTGCCCCCTGCGACTCTGTTGCTCCACCTTTGCACTAAGCGCGAGCCTCTAGCGCTTCACTCCGAGCTTCTTCAAAACGGGATCTCGCGCGAGGGGTAGCTCCACTGGTGCCCCGCCGTTCTGCGCGGACTGATACAGGGCGAGAATCAGCTCCACCGCCTTACGGCCTTCGGCGCCGTTGACGGCGGGCTGCTTACCGGCGCGGATGGCGGCGATGGCTTCTTCGAGATTGGAGCGATGCCAGGCGTACCCGATAGCCTTAGTATCTTTAGCTTATGCGTCACTGGCTGGGACGAGAAGTCCGCCCTCGATATCTGGTATGTCGACCACCGCATATTCTGGCTGGATATGAAGATCGTCGTCATGACCTTCTTCAAGGTCTTCGCCCGCGCCGGCATCAATTCCGACAAGGCCGCGACGATGGAAGAATTCCGGGGAAGCGGGCGATAGCCGCCCCGGACTTTTTGGTCGCTCCGATGATGCCGGGCGCTAGACCCGTGGGATGAAGTTCAGCCTGTCGCGTTTTTTCTATAAACTATGCGTCTCGGTCGAGAAACGGGTCACCTATCTTTGTGGCAAGGGGTATGGGTCCGCCACCATCGCGCAGGAGGTTCGCATGGTGTCGTCCCTGCTTGGCCGTAGTCCACGGCTGGCCGTCGACATCGGCGGCAACATCGGCGATTACTCCGCCGAGCTGCTTCGCGTCTTTCCCGGACTGGAACTACATGTCTTCGAGCCGGCGACCTCCAACGTGAACCGGCTACGCAGCAGGTTCGTCGCGCACAAACAGGTGAGCCTGCAGCAGGCCGCCTTATCCGATATCGCCGGTCGGATGACCCTCTTCGCAGACCGGGACGGCTCGGGGATGGCCAGCCTGGCCCAGCGCCAGCTCGGCCATCTCAACATCCAGTTCGACCCCATGGAGGAGGTCGAAGTCCGGCGTTTCGAAGACTACTGGAAGCAGGCCCTGTCCGGCCGCGTTATCGACATCGTCAAGATCGACGTCGAGGGCTACGAACTGATGGTCCTGCGCGGTTTCGGCGAGGCGATCCGGAAGGTCCGCGTGCTACAATTCGAGTTCGGCGGGACGAACATCGACACCAAGGTGTTCTTCCGCGATCTCTGGCGCTTCTTCGAGGAAGCTGGTTTCGACCTCTATCGGATAACGCCTTTGGGCGTCATGCGCATCGAGCACTATCACGAGCGAGACGAACTCTTCATCATCGCCAACTTCATCGCCGTCAACCGGAACGCCGGCGAGTGATCAAGACTTCTTGCCCAGCTTCTTAAGCGAGGGGTCCTTCGCCAGCGGGAGGTCGACTGGAGCGCCGCCTGACTGCGCCGACTGATACAACGCCAGGATCAGCTCCACGGCCTTGCGGCCTTCGGCGCCGTTGACGGCGGGCTGCTTGCCGGCGCGGATGGCGGCGATGGCTTCTTCGAGATTGGAGCGGTGCCAGGCGTGGCCGATGGCTTTCGGATCATTGGCGCCCGCGCCACCGCCTTCGGGGGCCGGAGCGATTACGGAGGAATCCGAGGGCAGGGGCTTTTCGAATTCGAACGCGGTCAGTTTGTCGTCGCGCAGGACGGCGGCGCCGGTCGTGCCGTGGATGCGGATCTCGGCCGGGAAGCCGGTCGCGGACCAGCAGGCTGTGGAGCTGGCGAGCGTGGCGCGGCAGCCATTGGCGAATTCGATCCAGCCGGCGGCGATGTCTTCGACCTCGATGCCTTCATGGGTGACGAGGCCGGCGGTGGCGGAGACGCGCTTGGGCGCACCGAGGAACCAGAGGAGGAGGTCGATCGTATGGATGCCTTGGTTCATCGCCGCGCCGCCGCCATCGAGGGCGAACGTGCCGCGCCAGGCGGCGGAGTCATAATAGGCCTGCGTGCGCCACCAGGGAATCAGCGCGCCGGCGAGGGTCAGCTGGCCGAAGCGACCGGCGTCGAGCGCGGCTTTGAGCGCGACCGCGCCGGAACCGAAGCGGCGGGGCAAAATGCCGGCGACCGTTACACCGGCCTGCGCGCAGGCGGCGGTCAGTGCGTCGCAACGGGCGAGGGTGACTTCGAGGGGCTTCTCGACCACGACATGCTTGCCCGCCTTCGCGCAAGCGAGGGCCGGGGCGAGGTGGTCGCCGCTGGGCGTGCAGAGGCAGACGATGTCCACGTCCGGGTGGGCGAGCAGGGCTTCGGGCGTCTCGGCGAAAGCGATGCCGTGCTTGGCTGCGAAGTCGCGACCCTTGGCCGGGGAACGGTTGTAAGCCGCGACGAGCTTCACGCCGGCGATCTCGGCGAGCGCCTTCGCATGGAACTCGGCGATCATGCCGGTTCCCCAGATGCCGAAACCAAGAGGCCGTTGGGACATGCCGGAATCTAATCGTCACAACATCGTCATGTGAAGGCCGAACCGCGAGCGAAACCAAATCGGCCGTATATTGACACCTAGAGCAAAGGCCGCGAGGATGTTGACCGACCAGATGAGCCTTAAGACTGCCTTCCAAAAACTCGTTCGCTCGGTCCGCAAGCGCGTCTGGTTCCTTAAGCCCAAGCCGGTCAGCCGCCGCCCTATCTTGGATAGCCTCATCGGTCAGGCCTCCGTGTCGGATGGGCCTAAGGCGATGATTGATATCGGTTCGATGCTGACCCGGTACGGCATCATCCCGCGCGGCGTCATCCACGTCGGCGCCCACCAGGCCGGCGAGCTGGACGAGTACCTCCGCCTAGGTTTTACCAAAATCCTTTATGTCGAAGCCAATCCGGCGCTGATTCCGGCTCTGCGCGTGAAGGCCGCCGCTCATCCGGGCAAGGTCTTCGTGGCCCATGCCGCCGCCGCCGACGTCGACGGAGTGGTCCATCTACATGTCACTTCGATGGACCAGAGCAGCTCCATCTTGCCGCTCGGCAAGCACCTGGACATCTACCCCTCCATCCGTGAAGTGGCCAAGGTCGAAGTCCGTTCCCGCCGGATCGATACCTTGCTGGCGGAGGAAGGCCTGGCGGCGGCGGATTTCAATTTCCTCAATCTGGATATCCAAGGAGCCGAACTCATGGCCTTGCGTGGAGCGCCTGCCTTGCTAGCCGGCATTTCGGCAATCAACACGGAGATCAACCTCCAGGAGCTCTACCAGGGCGGCGCCCTACTCGGCGAACTGGAGGGCTTCATGGCTGAGGCCGGATTCAATCGCGCCGCCATGGTGACGCCGTGGCACCCGACTTGGGGTGATGCGTTCTACGTGCGCAAGCCGGTCGTCGCAATGAGCACGCTCGGCAAGAACGGCCGTTTCGCTAATCAGCTCTTCCAGTACATGTTCCTTCGGCTGGTCGCCCGCCGACAGGGCGCCCTCGTCCAGACGCCGGCGTGGGTCGGGCATGAGCTCTTCGGCTGCGACGAGCCAGCCCCGGTGCTCGCCTTCCCCGAGTGGCGGGAGCCGGTCGATCAGCTGAGCGTCGCTGATGCGTTCAAGGGTTGCGAATGGACGCGCCATTTCCTCGAGCCTGATCCGCACTTCCGCTCGTGCGACTACTGGGGCTACTTCATGGGTCACACGGCGGACCTCGCGCCGGACCGCGATTACATCCGGGCGCTATTCCGGTTCGTCCCCGAGTTTGCCCAAGCCGCCAGCCAGCGTCTGTCCAAGCTCCGTACTCGCCGCCCGCAAATCCTTGCCGTGCATCTGCGACGCGGGGACTACGGCTACGGACACTTTTTCCGCGCGCCTTGCTCCTGGTATGAAGAGTGGCTCCGCCGAAGCGGCTTCGATCCCGCGGAGTGGCTCGTCTACGTCTGTTCGGAAACCCCTGCCGCATACCGTCGACGGTTCGCTGGCTTCCAGACCGCAGATGCTTCCGAACTTGGAGGGAAGGCCGAGGTCGCCGCGTATCTCGATTTCTATGTCCTCACGCAGGCGGATTACGTGTTGACCGCTAACAGCTCGTTTTCTTTCATGGCCGCCATGCTCAATGAAAACGCCCGCGGTTTCGCCCGGCCCTGCGCTCAGCAGGAAGCCCTGGTCGCGTTCGAGCCATGGGATGCGCCAGTATTGCTACGCCACGCCCCGGCCTCCGAGGTCCACCAGCGCTTCATCGCGCAAGATTGAACTACATCATGTCTGAAAGCAGATTTTCCAGGTTCCTGTCCAAGCTCCGTAACTCCTTCCAGAAGCGCCTGCGGCTCGATCGGCCCAATGACACGGACCGCGCCTTCTTGGCGCGCATGCCAGAGGCGCATCGGGCCCGTCTCGCCGCGCTCCTGCGCAAATCACAATCGCAGATCTGCCAGGACCTCTTCGCCCTCAGCGTCCTCGATTTCAAGCGCAACGGCTTCTTCGTCGAATTCGGTGCAGCCGACGGCCGCGGTTTGAGTAACACTTGGCTGCTCGAGAAGCATCTCGGCTGGCGCGGTATCCTTTCGGAGCCCGCCCGATCCTACGCCCAGAAGCTGCGGTCCCATCGCGCTTGCGCGATTGATAACCGCTGCGTCTGGATTCGGACGGGCGAGATGATCGCCTTCCGCGAGGCCAGCAACCGCGTACTTTCTACGATCGCGCTTTTTTCCGAGGGTGATATGCACGCCGAGGCGCGGAAGCAAGGCGTGACCTATGAGGTCCCGACCATCAGCCTGGGCGATCTCCTCGCGGAGCATGGCGCACCGGCGGATCCGGATTTCCTCTCGATCGACACCGAAGGCAGCGAACTCGCGATCCTGGGCGCGCTCGATTTCGACCGCTGGTCCTTCAAGGTCATCTGCTGCGAGCATGCTTACACCGAGGCTCGCGGACCGCTTTTCGAGCTATTGAGCGCCAAGGGTTACGTGCGCGTCCATCAGGAGATCTCCCAGTACGATGACTGGTACGTCCGCCGGGACGTCCTGCGAGCAGGAGGAGCCGCCGCATGAGCCTCGCCACTCCCGCCGTACTGCTCATCGCCTTCAATCGTCCGGCGCAGACGCGAAAGGTCTTCGCAGCCATCCGCACGGCGCGACCGGCGCGCCTCTATCTCGCCTGCGACGGACCACGGGCGGGCAAGGCCGGTGAAGCGGAAAAGGTCCAGCAGGTCCGGGCGCTCGCCCAGGAGGTCGATTGGCCCTGCGAAGTGAGCACGCGATTCCTCGATCAGAACGTCGGTTGCGGACATGGCCCGGCTGGCGCAATCGAATGGTTCCTGTCTGCGGCCGGCGAAGGGATCATCTTGGAGGATGATTGCGTGCCGGAGCCGGCCTTCTTCCGTTTCACCGCCATCATGCTGGAGCGCTATCGTGAAGAACCTCGGATCGGCCTGATCGGTGGCTCTAAGATGGCGCCGCCGGTCTCACTGGGCGCTTCCTATGGTTTCAGCCGGATTCCTTCCTGTTGGGGTTGGGCGACCTGGCGTCGTGCTTGGGATGGCTATGACATCTGCCCGCCCCAGATTTCGGCAGACGAGGCTTGGACGAAATACTTCCACCGTAAGACCGTCCGTAATCTGACCGCAGCGGTCGCCGGACTGCGTGGCACGGATGTCCACGCTTGGGATTACCAGTTCATGCTGCATCTGTTGCGAAGGGACATGCTGACCGTCATCCCTAACGACAACCTCGTCCTCAACATCGGCTTCGACGGATCCGGCACGCATTTCTCCGGCCAGCAACGTCCGTGGTGGGTGCCGCATGCGGCGTTCGATGTCGCCGAGTCCTGGGAAGACCGTCCGCCGATTATTCCCCATGTCGGTTACGACCGATATTTCCAGGCGGTCGCCCATGGCGGCTGCGGCAAGTTCTACCGGATGCTGATCAAGTACGTCCGGTGGTTGCGGCGGCTTTCCCTACCTCGCGAAGCCTGAGCTAATCGAGCGGAACCACGGCCGCCATGTGGCTTAATCGCGACCACGACTGTTTTTCGCGGAGGCCTAAGGCCGCGCTTAGGGGCAGGTATCGCAGGTTGGCGCCCAGCCAGCTGAGGATGGAGCGGCGGCCTTGCCATTCCTCCCGGCGCAGGCGCATCAAGCCGCGCACCTTCAGCGAGAGTTCGTCTTCTTCCCCGCGGCCTGCGGACCCGATCTCCGTTTCGAACATGCGATCCAACGTGCTCATGAGCGCGCCTTTTGACTCCACCATTTCTTTGGCGTGGATGCAGAAGGTGGAGCCGATCTCCGGCACGACGCAAAGACGCATCTCATGGGCGTGACGTAGCGTCCAAGCGGTATCACCATGCGTGCCATACTCGAGAGGGAAGGGGCGTGCCCGCAGGAAGTCGCCGCGGAACAGGTCGCTGGCGCAACTGCCGAGCAGGGCGTGGGTCCCGGCGGACCTGAAAGCGAGATGCCTGACGACTGGCGGCGGCAGGAGGACGGGACCACGTCCGCCCATTTCCTGATGGAGGCGCGGATTGCGTCTCGCCTTCGCCGGCAGGGCTAGCCCGGCCTCGTCGACGAACGTGCAAGGACTGATGACGACATCCGCCCGCGAGGCTTCGCCGCAGCGGCGTAGGCGGTGCAGCTGGTCGCGCTCGATGGTGTCTCCAGCGGTGCTGACGTAGATCCAGTCGCCGGTCGTGGCGGCGATGCCTTCGTTCCAGGACGCATAGAGTCCGCGTTCGCGTTCGATGATGCGTACGTTCGGATGGCGGAGCCGGGCGCGGATGAGGTCAAGCGTCCCATCCGTCGAGCGGCTGTCCACGACGACGACCTCGTGCGCCAGGTCGAGCCATTGCTCCATGGCATCGAGATGCCGCTCCATCAGCGGACGGCAGTTGAAGGTCGGCAGGACAACGCTGATGGTCGGCAGGCTCACACTGGGCCAAGATGAGTCCGGCCATATCGGAGGTAAACATCTTTTCCGCCCATGCCCATAGGGGCTTCTACGCATCTGCGCTTGAAGTCCGCGACGCCCGGGAGTTTAAATCATCGCATGTCCACCCCTTCTGTCATGCCGAAGGCCGTAATCCTGGCCGGAGGACTCGGCACCAGGCTGAGCGAAGAGACCGTGCTGCGCCCGAAGCCGATGGTAGAGATCGGCGGCAAACCTCTCCTCTGGCATGTGATGAAGATCTATGCCGCCCACGGGGTGACCGATTTCGTCATCTGCTGCGGGTTCAAGGGTTACGTCATCAAGGAATATTTCGCGAATTACTTCCTCCACATGTCCGACGTCACGTTCGACATGGCAAAGAACTCGATGGAGGTCCATCAGCGCAACGCCGAGCCGTGGAAGGTGACGCTCGTCGATACCGGCGAGAAGACCCAGACGGGCGGCCGCCTGGGGCGGGTCCGCGAACACCTGAACAGCACCTTCTTCCTGACCTACGGCGACGGCGTCGGCGATGTCGACATCGCGGCGACGCTCGCGTTCCATCGCAAGGAGGCCCGGCAGGCGACGGTCACCGCCGTCCAGCCCCCTGGCCGTTACGGCGCGTTGGAGATCGAGCAGGGCGCGGTCCGTTCGTTCAAGGAAAAGCCCGCCGGCGACGGGGCTTTCATCAATGGCGGCTTCTTCGTGCTCGAGCCCTCGGTGCTCGACCTCATCACGGGCGACGACTGCATCTGGGAGCGAAGCCCGCTGGAGACCCTCGCGGCCCGCGGGCAGCTCTCGGCCTATCAGCACCGCGGCTTCTGGCAGCCGATGGACACCTTGCGCGAGAAGAACCTCCTGGAAGAGCTCTGGGCTTCCGGCCGCGCTCCCTGGAAGAAGTGGTGATGTTCGGCGGAGCTTACAAAGGGAAGCGCGTCCTCCTGACCGGTCAGACCGGCTTCAAGGGGGCTTGGCTGGCCCATTGGCTGCTGGCCCTCGGGGCCGAGGTCCGCGGGTTCGCGCTCGCGCCCCAGCCCGATCAGCCGCTGCACGATTGGCTCGGCTTGGGGCGTCGGATGCGTTCGGACTTCGATGATGTCCGTGACCGTGAGGCGCTGAGGCAAGTCGTCCACGATTTCCACCCGGAAATCATCCTGCACCTCGCTGCGCAGCCGCTCGTCCGCTTTTCTTACGTGCAGCCGGTCGAGACCATCGCGACCAACGTCCTCGGCACGGCCCACCTGCTCGATGCCGTCCGCGCCGAAGCGCCTGCGGCTGCGGTGGTCATCGTGACTTCCGACAAGTGCTACGAGAATCGGGAGCGGCCCGAAGGCTATCGCGAAGACGAACCGATGGGCGGCTACGATCCGTACAGCGCTTCGAAAGGCATGACGGAACTTCTCGTCTCCTCCTGGCGTCGCTCGTTCTGCCCCGCGTCCGGAGAGGCGGCGCTCGCCTCCGGCCGGGCGGGCAACGTCATCGGCGGCGGCGATTTCTCGGCCGACCGCATCATCCCGGATTGCGTGCGCGCGCTCGAGGCCGGCCAGCCTGCCGTCATCCGTAATCGTCGAGCGACGCGCCCTTGGCAGCATGTGCTCGAACCCCTGGCGGGTTATCTCTGGCTCGGCGCATGCCTGCGCCGACCCTCCCTCGCGACGCAGCCCGCCCGTCTCCGGGAGGGTTTCAACTTCGGCCCGCGTGGCGAGTCCGCCCAACCGGTCGGCGCGCTCGTCGATGCCTTCCTCGGGGAATGGCCTGGACGACAGGAAGACCGCACCGACCCGGCTGCTCCGCACGAGGCCGGCCTCCTTCATCTCGACGTGACCAAGTCCGCCGAAGTCCTCGGCTGGAAGCCGGTCTGGGATTTCGCCACGACGGTGCGCACCACGGCTGCCTGGTATCGCGATCGTCACGCCGGCGTCGCGCCGGGCGATCTCTGCGACCGCGACCTGTCCGCGTATGTGGCGGCCGCCCGCGCCGCCGGCCTCGCATGGACGAACTGAAGGCATTCGCCGGACGCAGGGTCTTCGTCACCGGCGTCACCGGGACCCTGGGCGGCGAGTTCGCTGCCGTCGCCAGGCAAGCCGGCGCATCGGTACGCGCTCTATCCCGGCACGAAGGGTTCGACCTGCGCGACCGCGCCAAGGTCAGCGCGGAGATCGCGGGATTCCGTCCGGAATTCATCTTCCATTTTGCGGCCGCCGGGGTCAGCCAGGCCGTGAACGAGGCCGAGCTGCAGGCGATCAACGTCGAGGGTCTGGAGCACTTGCTGGCCGCCGCCGCGGCTTTGCCTGCCCCGCCCAGATGCCTGCTGCTCGGAACCTGTGCCGAGTACGCGAGCAGCGACGACCTGCATGCCGAGGACGACTCCCTGGGCCCGCGCAACGCCTACGCGCGTTCAAAGGTGGCGGCCGCGGAGGTCGCCCAGCTGCAGGCGGGATCGCTGCCGATGCTCTGGCTGCGCATGTTCAACGTCTATGGAGCCGGCGAAAAAATCCCGCGCCTGCTGCCATATCTCGTCGAGTGCGCCCGCAACGGCGTCGCCGCCGAGGTGACCGCCGGCGCCCAGCTCCTCGATTACACGTCCGCCCGTGATGTGGCGGCGATCTTCCTCCGGCTCGGACTCTCGCTTCCGGATCAGCCTGGTTGGCGTGCTTGTAATGTCGGCTCCGGTCGGCCCGTCTCGGCCCGCCAGTTCATGGAGGCCATTCGCGGATCCCTGCGGCGTCACGGGCTTGAATTAGGCCTGCGTTTCGGCGCCAAAGCCTACCGGGAAGGAGACGCCATGCGCTGCCTGCCCGACGTATCTCGCCTCCGGGCTTTGATCGGCGAGCCTGGCGCTCGTCCGCTGGAGACCGGACTCGCCGAGGCCATCGACCAAATGCTGGTCCGGCCGGGTCAGCCTCTTTAAACTACGTCCATCTCCATGTCCTCTGAAATCGTCTTCATCTGCGGAATCGGCCCAGGCTCCACGGGAACCGGCGCTCTCATGATCGGCTTGATGGCGGAAGCCGCCGCCGGCACGCCGGCCGAATTCATCGTGAAGGAAAAGACGCCCCGCCGCCGAGGCTGGGCGCGACTGCAGAAGATCAACCCTTTCCGCGTCGCCCATTATTTCTTCAGCCGCGTAAGCTTTCCCTGGCGCGTGCTCAGGGCGGCCAAGTCCGACAAGGACGTGGTGATGCTGCACCCTCAGACGATCGGCTTTCCGTTGTTCCGGCAGGTAATGGAAGCCAGGCCCCACGTGTGGATGTACGTCCTCGATGCCTTCGTGTTCTGCCGTCGTTCCTATAACTGCCTTCCCGGCGAAACCGCGCCATGCCTGCGTTGCCTCGGTAATGATGGCGCCGCGGCGGATCAGCATGGCTGTCAGGATTGGTTCGGCTCCGGACCTTTCCAGCAGCACTTCCCGGCATGGGTCGGCTCCGGCCGACTCCGGTTGATGGCCCAATGCGAGTCCCACGCCCGCCTGCTGCGGACCCATTTCGGTCCCGGAGCCGTCGTCAAGGTGGTCCCGCTGTCCGTGCCGGATATCGCGGTGCCATCGTCTGCTCCGGTGCGTCCGGTCCGCGACCGTCCGCTCGCCGTCTTCCATGGGAGCTGCCAGCCCGCGAAGGGCATCGTCCACGTGATCGCGTTGGCCAAAGAGATGCTGGATTGGGATTTCCTCGTACCTAGCGATCCCAAGGAATACTTGCAGCATTTCGGGTCGATGACGGACCTGCCCGCTAACTTGCAGTTCCGCCGGCTTAGCTGGAGCGAAGGTCTCGCCGAGGCCGTAGCGACGGCCGACCTCGTGCTGTGCCCTTCGATCTGGTCCGCGACCGTGGAAGGCGCGGTCCTGAAATCGCTCGCTCACAACGGACTGGTGATGGTCACGACGCACGATAGCTCATTCGGTTCCGAATTACCGGCTGATGCCAGGCTCGCCTTGGATCCAGCGGATCTCCGTGGCACCGCCGCCCGATTACGCGCCATCCAGGCCGACCCCGCGCTGGCCGAGTCCATGCGCATCTCCGCCCGTACCTATGCGGAAGAATATGCCCGGCGCTGCCGAGGCATGTTGAACGGGATTCGCGAAGCCTGTCGTCCGGCGGCCTGAGCTTCAGCGAAGGAAGCCTTCGGCCAAGCCGCTCGCGAAACGTCGCAACTCTTTGTCGACGCGCGAGAAGAACAGGCGCGCGCTACGAGCCAAGGGCGTCCGGCGGACGCCGCGATCAGCGTACCCGATGGTCGTAGTGGCGGCGACAGGGGCGAGGATGACGGGAAGGGGACGCACTCCGCGGATCCGTAGTCCGGTCTCCCAGGGGCGGTCGAGCGCATGGTCGACCTGCTCGGAGATGGGGCGCATGGACTTCAGCAAGGTCGCAGCGGCTCGGCGGTTGACGGCATAAGCGGCCGAAGAGGTCGTCCGGGTCAGGTGCACGACGAGGTGATGCGTCGGCGTGAGCGCGCGCTTGCGCACGGGTAGGCCGTAGTGGAAGCAGAACAGCTTGACCAGATCCCAGTCGTCTTGGCTGTCCAAGGCCGCAAGCACTTCGACGCACTCGGGGCGAACCTCCACGTCGTCTTCGAGGATCACGCACCACGGCGCGTCCGTCCGGAGAAACTCCTCCATGGCCTTGAGGTGGCTGAGGTAGCAGCCGACTTCACCCGGCCGGGGCATGGGCAATCGGTTGCGCGCGCCGTAGAGTTCGGCGTCCACGAGCTGCTCCCAGTTCGGCACTTCTTTGCCGAGCACCGCCGAGACACGGACATAGGCGAGGTTCAGCCCGCGAAGGCTGCCGGCCAGCGATGCCATCCGTTCGACATCACGATCCAGGTTGATCACGTAGATGGGAGGCATGCGGCGAGGATGAATTGGATGGATAAATCACGGGGCGAGTTTATCAACCATTACATCAAATGATGTGCCGTCCGCCCCTCGTCTCTTAAATGCGCTACGCTTCGGTCATCTATCGCGATTACGCGGAAAACGCCCTCTTCACGCCCGGCGTCGGCGAGAATAACGGCGAATTCTATCTGCCTTACGGCAAGCTGCGGGAGCGGTTCCTCGCCGCCGGCATCGAGCTGAACACGCCCGACCTCAACAAGGGCAGGGAAGTGGCCTTCGAGCTGCACATCAATTGCCGTCGGCAAGACCCTTCGGCCCGAGCCTACGTCTACCTCTACGAGAACCCGCTGATCCGCCCGCTCAATCGCGACCGCGGAGCGCTGGCCCGATACGCGAAGTGGTTCGCCTGGGATGGCGACCTTCGCGACGACCCGCGGACGGTTCTGCTCCTTTATCCTAACCGCTTCCGAGCCGAAGGTTGGAACGGGCCGGAGAAGCGACCGCTCTTCTGCGTGCTGGTGGCCTCGAACAAGGCCCTCGCGGTCGTCGACCCGCGCGACCAGTACCAGGCCCGTGTCCGCATCCTCGATTGGTATGAGCGCCACGCCCCCACCGACTTCCATCTCTTCGGACGCGGTTGGGACCGCCCCGTCGCGCTGCCCGGCCGCTGGGGACGCGTCCGCAATCAGTTGCGCAAGCTCCTCGCCCGCTTCCTGCCGGCGAAGTCGCCGTACGCCACTTGGCGCGGCCCGCTCGACGACAAAATCGAGCTGCTCACACGGGCCCGCTTCTGCCTCGCCCACGAGAACTGCCGCGACCTCGCCGGCTACGTGACCGAGAAACTCTTCGACTGCTTCCGCGCCGGCTGCGTGCCGGTCTACGTCGGCCCGAAGGAGATCGCCGACCTCGTCCCGGCTGGTTGCTTCGTCGACGGCCGCGCCTGCGCGACGCCGGCCGAACTCGACGCGTTCCTGCGCACGATCGACGACGACGCTTATCGTGGATACCAGGAGCGCATTCACGCCTTCTTGCTTTCGGACCAGGCAAAGCCTTTCTCGCAGGACCATTTCGCCGACGTCATCGCCCGCGAAATCCTCGCCGACCTCGCTAGTCAGACCAACTAGGCCCGCGGGCCGTACTTACGCTGGGGCGCTTGAGTCGGCGCGATGGGTTCGATCTGGACGCCGGCACAGGCCGGGTGCCGTCCGAAGGCGCCGTAGGTCTCGGTGTCGAAGCGGGTGGTCATGCCGCGGGCGGCCTCGGCCACGAGCACGCGACCGTCCGGCTGGATGAAGCCGACCTGGACGATGGTCGTACCGTCCACCTTGCGGGTGTGCGCCACGATCTTCTCGAGGAAGTCGCCGGCTTCAGGGCCGGGCTTGAGGGCGAAGAGGATCTTCTTGATGAGCCCAGGGGCCCGGCGCAGCGGGGTG
>Ga0114971_10002259_pt1 | contig 13289 bp, 14 predicted proteins | sample M_140625_MF_Meta_FD_87320 | JGI IMG/M metagenome (GOLD analysis project Ga0114971, IMG submission 87320) | Freshwater microbial communities from Lake Montjoie, Canada to study carbon cycling - M_140625_MF_MetaG | ecosystem: Environmental > Aquatic > Freshwater > Lake | place: Lake Montjoie... | reverse complement strand
GTTCGACGACCCTCGAAACGCTGCTGCCACTAATGGCCACCGGCGCCACCATCATCAGTTTGCAACAGGAAGTACGCCCCGAGGACCAGGTAACCCTGCAACAAAACGGGCAGATCAAACATTACGGCGCGGCGTTGCGGGATTTCTCCGACACCGCGGCACTGGTCTCGCAGATGGATCTGGTGGTCACCGTTGACACAGTGATCGCCCATCTCGCCGGCGCGATGGGCAAGCCCGCGTTTATCATGCTGCCCTATGCGCCAGACTGGCGTTGGCTGGCGGACCGCGCAGACAGTCCATGGTATCCGTCCGCACGCCTCTTTCGACAAGCGCGGCGCGCCGACTGGGATGGCGTGGTGGCAGCGGTCTGCGCCGAAGTCCGGCAACGCATACCGAACATACGGCCAGTCTGACGCGGCAAAAACCGCCGCGGGATGATGGCGAGCCCTGGGCAACGCATGACGCCCCGCCACTGCCCGTCGGGTCTGCACTTGCAACGACTACTGGATATTCACTGTCATGCCGTTGCCGGTGATTCTTACGCTGACATTGAGATTGGTCAGGCTCTGCGTCGAGATGATGGTGTTGTTATTACCGATTTCAGACAGCGTTGCCTGCGCACCGCTGGTTTGGGTTGCCACAATGCTGTTGTCATTGCCAACCTGCATCCCGGTGATTCTGTTAAGCGACCCGGACTGTGCAATATCAATGGAATTACGCAGTCCGTCCTGCGAGGCGGTAGCCACATTTGCGTATCCATCCTGAATAATCCTGGTACGATTCAGATTTCCGGTCTGCGTTGCAGTCGCCTCGTTTGCGGCCCCGGTCTGGGTAATTTCCGCATAATGCCCGGTATTCCCCGGCGTTGCGGCCTGATCAACGCGCGCATAGTTGCTGTCGCCAACCTGGGTGATGAAGGTCTCCTGGCGTGGAATCTCAGAAGTGCCGAAATCGGTCAGACGTGAAATATCATTGGCCTGCGCGCTACCCGTGACCGCCACCATCGCGATGGCGGCGAGCAATGCCCCGAATGTCGAGTCGCCGCACATCACCGGGTCACGCCTCATTTTCCGATCCAATACTGATTGAAGATATCATCCGTAGCCGACGGCGGACGTGCTGGTGGCTTGGCGGGTGGCTTGGCTGCCGGGTTTCCTGTTGGACGCGCAGGAGGCGATGCTCCGCTTGGTGCGCCACCGCCGCCCGCTGATCGCGGGTCAACCGCGACCTCAGGCTCGCGGGTGGGCCGTGCGGCGGGGTTGGGCGCGGGCGGTGGTGGCGGCGCCACAACGGCTCTCTGCGCCGGCACCTCCGCCGCGGGCAGGCGAGTATCGGGAACTGCCGTTTTAGCGGCCGCGCTTGGTGCTGCTGTCGCCGCAGCAGCTGGCGCCAGCGGTGGCGCCGGTGCAATTGGTGACGCTGCTGCAGGCGCAGCTGACGGCGAGGGAACAGCCGGAGGACGCGCAGCCCCTGGGGGCGCAGAAACCGTGGGCGGCACCGGTCCGGTACGGGCAGGCGGCGCAGGCCGCGGAGGGACTGGCGCACTATCGGCTTCCAACAAGATGGGTTTGATTGCCGCCGCCTGACTTTCACGGGTCACACGGTTCATCGGTATCGGCTCATCCGTTTCAACCGTTCCGCTCTCCTGCAGGTTCGCCACGTTTTCGGCCAGATACGCCTGTATGACCGGATGCGTCCAGTCGCGTTCGTTCTTGAGTTCAAGCACCCGTTCGCGCACCGCCTGCACGGTCAGATGTATAACCGCCGCCTCAATCGCCTCGCGCACCGCGAGCTGCGCCGGCTCGTTGGTGGTGAAGCCGGTTTCAGTTTGGAGCAGTTTCTGAAAATCAACAAACTTGTAGATGTTGGTGTCGAACTGGTATGAAAAAATTGTTTTTGTCACAGACGCCGTGTTGACGACCTGACCGGTGCGGATATCAATACTGCGCAGTCCTACCGTGACCTGATCGACCCGATACTGAGTGCTGATCCCGATGCCCAGATAATTGGCACCTTTGCCGCCCGTGCGCACATTCGATTCGTAGCCGATCACCCCGCCCTCGATGATCATGCTCGCCGGCGTCAGATTGGGCAGATCGATCAGTGGTTTGCCCTTTTCGTTTGGCACCTCGATCGCACGGATAATCCGCCGTTCTGTCAGCAGATTGTTGAGGCCTTCGCGTTCAACCGGTATATACCAACCTGAATCCCGCAGCGCTTTCACCAGTATGGTTGCCGCACCTTGCGTGACCAGCGTGCTATTCAAGCTATCCGGCGACCCTTTGTATTGGCCGGTTTGATCACGAAAACCATAAACCGCCACAGCGATCTTTTGCTTCGGTTCAGGCAATTGGGTGAGGTCACGGGTTATCGCCGTAGACGGCGTAACCCGTGCATTGCTCTTGACATTCGATGGAGGCACCGACGAGCAAGCGCCCAGTGCAAGCAAGAGCACCCATCGCGCGTAAAGCACGATCAATCGTTGCATGTCGCCTGATCCCGCTTTTATCGACGTTACTGAGAGGTATCGACCGTGAACTGAGCGGTGCCACCGCTGTTCTTGTCATAGGTCGAAACCAGCAAGGTACCGTTGCCGAGATCAGTCACGGTAACTTTAAATCCGGACGTCTCAAATGTGCCCGGCTGCACCGTTGTTGAGCTGCCGAACATGCTGGTCAGGATCTGCCCTTGCAGGCGGGCGAGGATAGCCTGCTGCAGGTTTTTGTTGAATTGCTCGACGGGTGACAGCACCGGCGCCTTGAATCCGTTCTGCGCCTGCGCGGTGGCCAGTAAACCAGCCGCATTATTGGGGTTGCCTCCAAACGACGGATTGATCGGTACATAAACCATTTCAGTGGCGCTGCACGGTGCCGCCGCCATCGCGACGGAACATAAACCGGCTTGCCAAAGCTGCCGAAGATGAGTGCGCATAAAAAACCCTCCTGTTGATTTGAACCGCTGCCGCAGCTGCGTCATTACAATTCTGCTTTACCGACATCGAACTGCGCCGCGTCACCGCCCTCAAGTGCGATGGCAATAATATTGGCGAGGGCTGTGTCGACCGCCTGTTCACAGAGCGGCCGGATCTGCTCGTATTTTCGCGGCACATTACCGCCGTAGATTCGCGTCTGGCCAAGAAATATCAAGATGAAATTGTTGCCGTAGCGCTGGGGACGTTCGACAACACTGAGTGAGTAATTGTCCGAATCCGGTTTAAGCATCCACAGTTCAGAAAAAACACGATAGAACTCATACCCGCCTCTGGTCAGGGTTTGGTTGATCACCAAGCCTTTGACGCCATCCGTCAACGGTGGCGTCTGCGATGGACGCGGCGCCTGTGCGTATACCGGGACCGAAGACAGGGCCAACAAGAGCGCAATGAACGCACAGCAAGCCCGTTGGCCAGCGTTTCGACGCGTCTGAGAATGATGAAACAGTGGGTTCATGGGGTGATTTGTGCTGAAAAAACAAAGTGCGCCAGTGTCGCTCCGCCAATCCGTCTGGCGCGCCTACAAACAGCCACAGAATTCTATAGATTGAATGTGAAAGTACCGTGACTAAATGAAGAATCGCCCGAACTTGGACCACGCTTACAAAGGGGCGACCACCCATCGGGAAAGGTGACTGGAAGCGCAGGTCATTCCGCCATTTCGATCGGATCGATGTAAATCGAGTTGGGTTTCGAAACCCCGGCCTGACCGGCTCCCGCGCCGACAGAAGGCGCAGCTGGCGTCGTATCCACCATGGCGCCGGGACTAATGAATGGACGCGACGGTGTTACACCGCGCTGCCCCGCCGCGATGACCTGCGGCAGCGCATCCGGATTGGCCCGGAAGATCCACTCAGAATAGGCAAGCTTGCCCCCCAAATCGCCTAAACCACGCGCAAAATTTGCCACTTTGACTGGCGGCAATGTGGACAGACTGTGAATACCGACAATCCGGCGCGTGTCTTCCTCGCGCACGACGCCCCATTCAACCCGCCCGGTCACCGGATCGGCATAGAGTTTTCGCAAGTGACGGACCACCACTGGAAAGCGCGGGTCTTTTAGCAATTCCGCGAGTTCCAGCGGCGCCTCAGCTTGCCCCACGGGTGTCATGCGCCGGTAACGTTCCAGGGCCTGGCTGAATTCCTTGCCGACATCCAGCAATGCCTCCTCCGCAACGCGGCGGTGCACCACCTTGCCAACGCGCAATCCGGCCGCACTAACGATGCCGAGAATCGCCAGCAAAATCAGCAGCCCCAAATACGTGAAACCGCGTTTGTATTTCATTGCGTTAGAGAAATTTAAGAACCAGACCTGCGCCGCACCGGCACGCCTGGACCAGGAAGGCGTCACGTTTTTTCACACTACATCTCCGCGAAAGGTAAGCCTCGCCGGTTGGTCCCCGGGGCGCCACTGCGAATATTAAAGACCTTGTTTTTAGCGCCCCCGGGGGGCGGAATAATGATCCAGGTTTGAGTGCTGTCCGTGATCGGATCGACCGGCACCGCGCGCAGATAATTCTTCTCGACCAGTTGCTCCAACGTATCCGGATACTGACCGGTGTCCGCGTAGTATTTGTCGATGGTCTCGCGGCAGATACGAATGTTTTCGGCGAGCGTCGTTTCCTTGGCGTTGTCAACACTCCGAAAATAACGCGGCACGGAAAGTGTCAGCAGGGTCGAGATAATGGCCAGCACCACCAGCAATTCGATCAGGGTAAATGCCCACGAAGACTTCAGCGCTGACGAAACGTCGCTGTTTCTGTGATGCCCTTCTGCACTGAACATTACCATTTGGAGTACGGCACGCCGTTCAGACCGACTTTGTTCGAGAGCGAATACACATCGTAGATATCCGCGCCCTCCTGCGGGTCTGTGGCGTCGCTGGCATAACTGCGCCTGCCCCATGTCCTGTCGTCGGCGAGCGCGGTCTCGGTGTGCATGGGGTCCCGCGGAATACGGCGCAGAAAGTAGATTTTTGCACGCTTGGCGTCGCGCTGGTCTTCGATCCCTTTCACCAGTACGTCAAGGTCGCGTGGATAACCCGAGTCGCCGGGACGCTTCGCGATCCTGCCCTCATCGGCAGCGCGCTTGTATTCATCGAGTGCAACCCGAATCTCACGCAAGGCGCGGCGCAGATCCTGCTCGCGGGCGCGCTGGATTTCGACCTGGGCGACGGGTGCGGCCAGTATCGCCAGCACGCCGAGGATTGCCAATGACATCAACAGCTCAATCAGCATAAAGCCGGAGCGCGGAACAAGGCGCGTTCGCGCCTGCCAGTCCATCACTGGACGGCGGCCTTCGCACCGCCGGCGTTACTTTGCACGCCACCCTGCGTGAGCGGCTGCGGAACAGGCGGCAGCACTGTTGCCGCACCGCCCTGCGTATTCTGCGCAGCCGGACTGGCTGGCAATCCAATGGACGGGTTCGCCACCGGACTCGCCGCCCCCGCTCCATCGACCACCGGCTTGCCTTTGACTTCAGGCGCCGCCACCGGCTGCACCGCCGTCTCCGGCCGCCGCCGCGCACTCGTTTCTGTTCCACTCAAAAACTCGACCAGCGCCGCATCCTGCCGGCGATTATTTCGAATCAAGCGCGGGGTAATCGACAAGACGATTTCAGTTTTGTTGGCATTGGTCAAATTACTGCCGAACAAACGCCCGATCAGCGGCAGATCTCCAAGCCCAGGCAGCTTGTTTGCCGCGCGCCGGTCTTCATCGTTGATGAGGCCTGCCAACACCTGGTTTTCACCGTCTTTGAGTCTCAAGACCGTTGTCGCGGATCGCGTGCCGATCGTATAGGTGGTGGTGCCATTGGTTGTTTTCTGCTGATCGACCACATTACTGACCTCGAGACCAACGCGGATCGCCACATCGTTGTCGAGAAATATCGTCGGCTCGACATCAAGCTTCAGCCCGACGTCGATATAGCTCACCGACTCGGAAATGATACCGGTGGCGGTAATCGCCGTGGTGATCGTCGGCACCCGGTTGCCGATCACCACACGTGCCTTTTCACGATCGAGCACACGGATGCGCGGATTGGCCAACAGACCCGTATCGGAATCGACTGCACGCGCATTGAGCTTGAGCGGGTCAACGGTCGCGCCGATATTGTCACTGTTCAGATTGCGCAAGTCCGACAGCTTTAACGTGCCGCCGGTCGACGTCGCCAGCGGCACCAGCGTAAGGCTGCCTGGAAACGCGATGCCGAGCTCCTGCAATCGGGTGCGCGATACTTCAAGCACCTCGAGTTCGAGCATGACTTCCGGTTGGGCGACATCTTGCAGCGCGATCAGCTTGCCCGCCAGCCGGATCGCATCGGGGCTGTCGCGCATGATCAGCATATTGAGTTTCTCGTCGATCACAAGATCGCGCGGTTTCATCAGGGTCTTGAGGGTTTCCGCGATCGCTTTCGCATTGGCGTTGAGCAGCGGGAACTTTTTGACCACAAGTTGCTGGTATTCCTTCTGCTTGCCCGCATTGTTCGGATAAATCAGCAGCGTGTTCGTATCCATGACCTGATGATCGAGCTGGTTGGTCATCAGTATGTAATACAGCGCGGCTTCGATCGTGCTGTTCTTCAGCATGATCGAGGTTTTCTGGTCGAGCTTGATATCCTTGTCAAACAAAAAATTCATGCCCGATGACGAAGCGACCGCCTCGAACACCTGCTTCAACTGGGCATCCTTGAAGTCAATGCTGATCGGTTTACGAAAGTTGGCGGCCAGCACCGACTCTTTTGCCGACGCCTCGTCTTTGCTCTCGAGCGTCGCCAGCAATGCGCGTGCTTCCGGGTTTTTCGGATCTTCCGAGAGCACGTTCGAGAGTTTCATCCGCGCCGACTCCAGATTGCCTTTACGCAGTTCGGCTGCGCCCTCGGCGACGAGTGCCGCGTGACGCCCATCGCGTTCAATCGCCGCCAGCCCCGCCCGCGCGCGTTCATTGCGCGGGCTCAGACCAAGCGCCCGCTGGAACAGCATTTCCGCGTCCATCCAGCGCCCCTCCTGATAAAGCTTTTCCGCGCGTTCGAGATAACTCTGCATTGCACGTTCAAGGGTCTGCACGTAGGCCAGTCGTAACCGGGTATTGGAGGCATCCTGCAGCAGCGCATTCTGATACACCGCAAGGCCCGCTTCGACCTGATCGGCCGCAACCAAATTCGCGCCGTCGCGCAATGCCAGTTGCCCGGCACATCCAGAGACCATCGTCACGAGCACTGCCAGCGTGATCGCCGAAAGTCGCCGTAACGAAATGTTGCCGCACCTGCGTGACATCAGTTCTGCACTCCAATTGAAAGGGTTTGTTTTTGGTTAAGCGGCAGGTAGAGCAGCGACAGTGTCTGCGCCTCAATCGACTCAACACGATAGAGACCTTCGATGACACTCTGGTTACGCACCGTGAAGACGCGGTCGCCGCGCGCCAGATAAATTTCCAGTACACCGTTGGCCAGTTGTTTGCCGACATAGGTATAAGGCAGTGGCGGGGCGCTGGGTGGCGGCGGCGGCGCTTCAACCTTGGGAGGCGCCGGTGGTGGTTGCCACGTCTTCGCCGCAAACAGGCGCTCCGTGTCCCCGCCAGTACGCTCGCCCGCAATCAAATCTTGCCGCGGCAACAGCGGGAGAATTTGCGAGGTTTCCGCGGCAGACCTGCCCGCCACACGCCCGACGGCCGTGAGCGCAGCAGACTTCACAGAGGCCACAGGCGTCCGCCCCTGCTCACTGCGCGCCAGCGGTTTCGCCACCTCTGCCGTCGGCGCGTCGCCAAATAACACGAGACACGCCGAAGCGATCAGACCGGCCGCCATCAACAGATGCCGCGGTTTCATTTGCCCGCCCCTTTGGTGTCGAGCGCAGCGTCCGCGCGTCCGGCGAGAAACAGCGTAAAGCGCACACTGGAATCGAGATCCTCGTCAGCGATCGATTCCCGCTTAAAGGTCAGTTCATCCAGCGCGGCAAACGGCATTGCGAGCAGCGCCTGTTCACAAAAATAGCGTGTCGAACCGTATCCGCCCTTCACCGGCAGCAGGATTTGATAGCGGTAAGTATTGCTGCCGCTGTCGAGCTCCCACTTATAGTCGCCCTGCACAAGTTCGATGCCCGCCTTGCGCGCGAGCGCAAACAGGGTTCGCACATACTGCTCGGCCTGCCCGGCATCGCCCAGCGCCGAGTAATACGTCTGCAGATGGTCTGCCTGCGGTATCTCCCGGACCGTCTCGGTTGCGGCCGCTGCCTCGCGTTCGCTGGCGCGCCGTTCCGACGGCGTGCCCGCCGCCGCGTCTGATCCCGCACGCAGCGCAATATCGATCCACGTCGCTGCGCCGGCCAACAAAAGCGCGGCAGCAAGGCAGGGCAGCAAGCCTGTGCGCATCATGCCCAGCCGCCATTGCAGTAATAGACGTGCGAAGTTTTTCAAGGTCATGGCGCCGCCTCCCGCCACTGCACTTCGAATTCAAAGCGCAATGGTTTGATCGGTTCGCCACCCTTTGCATTTGGGCGCACTTCATCGCTTGCGGCTTCATGGTGGGTCAGCACGACGTGGCCGAAAAACGGCTGCTGCTTAAGCCGGCCGATGTAGCTCGCCATCTGTTCGGGAGTGCGGGTTTCCGCCACCCCCTTGACTACATTTCGTTTGGCATCCGGCTCCAGTGAAATCAGAGCAACGCTCGCCGGTGTGGCCTTTTCCATCGCATCGAGCAGCGCGCTCCACGGCAGGTTGAGTCGGCGGATCGTTGCGTTGATCGCCTCGGCCTGCTCCGCCGAAACGCTGACCTTCTGCGCCGCCACTTTGGGCCCGTCGGTCGGCAGCGGTTTGGCCACCACCATCGGCGTCTCGGCAGCGCCGCCGTCCGTCGCCGGCTGTCCCAGCCAGGCCATGGTCAACAGGCCGCACACGCATAACAGCAGGCCCGCTAGCGCCATGGCTGCCGTTAAGGGGCGTGCGGAATAAAGCATGCGCTTCACGCCCCGCGGGGCAAAATCAATCTGCAAGGTCCTCATCAGCGCAGTCCTGTGAGGGCGAGCGACAGCCCGGCCGAACGCGGCAGGTTCGGCGCAGGCCGCTCCCGATCGAGGCGCGAAAATGCCAGGCCGTCGATGGTTTGCATGACCCAGTGCAGCGGAATCTCGCCGCACAGGCGGATCGCCGTGGGGGCAGCCACGTTCAGGCGCACCGCTTCGCGTTTGAGCAGCAGCTGCAACTGCCGCTGGTCCCGGATCGCCGGTTCGGATAATTGGATCTCGCGTAACGCCCGCAAACCGTGGGGCGCCAATGCGCCGATGGTCAGCGCCCCCTCATGCATGACACCGAACCAGGCATCCGCACCCAGCTGCGCAGACCAGCGATTCCATGCAACGACAAACTGCGGCGCTACTTCGACCAGCACCTGCTTGTGCAGGCGTGCGACATCCTGTAACCCCTGCAACAACCGCTGCTGTACGGCGCAGACCAGAAACGGATGCACACAATCCCAGTCGGCCTGCATCTGCCATTCCGCGACCGCCTCGCCGAACAGGGCTTGAAATCGCGCCTGTGCGGCAACGACGCAATCCTCGAGACGCAGCACATTCTGCGGCGGTGTGACGAGCCAGCTGCGCATCCATTCATCCGCCAACACGATGCGCAGTCGCGCCCCGGCACAGCGCGGATCGGCCAGCACGCCGCCCAGTTCTGTCGTGAGCTGATCGAGGGGGTCAGCGTGCGCCGGAAAGTGGTGATCCGCAATCAGTTCGGTGCGCGTACGCAACCATCCGCTGGTCCTGACCACCGTGACGGCCCGCCGCGACAAACCGATGCGCAATACGTTACTCATTGCGTTACTCATTGCGCCATCGATTGCGCTACCCATTGCGCTGCCCGCCGCACCACCCGAGACGTCACTCATGCAAGGTCACCCGCGTAATCTCGGCGATGGTGGTTTCGCCACGCATCGCCAATGCCAGCGCCGCCTCGCGCAGGCTGCGTGTGCCGTTACGTCGCGCCGCCTCCTTGATCGTTCGAATCGACCGCTTCTCGATGATCAGTTCGCGAATTTCGTCGTTCAGAATCAGAATCTCTGCCACCGAACGGCGGCCACGAAACCCGGTGCCCCGACAATCGCCACAACCGGCCCCGCGCCGCAACTCAAACCCCGCCAGTGCGTCTACCGTCAACCGCGCTTTCGCCAATTCGTGCGCATCGGGCTCGTATCGCGTGGAGCAATGCGGACAGTTGGTTCGCACCAGACGCTGCGCCCAGATCCCGTTCAAGGCAGAGACGAAAGCATAGGGATCGATCCCCATGTGAGTAAATCGCCCGAACACGTCGAGCGCGTTGTTCGCGTGCACCGTGCTCAACACAAGGTGGCCGGTCAAGGCTGACTGCACCGCGATTTCGGCGGTCTCGCGGTCGCGAATTTCACCGACCATGATCTTGTCCGGATCGTGACGCAAGATCGAGCGCAGCCCCTTCGCAAAGGTCAGCCCCTTTTTTTCATTGACCGGAATTTGCAGGATGCCGGCAACCTGGTATTCGACCGGGTCCTCAATGGTGATGATCTTGTCGCGCCCGTTGTTGATTTCAGTGAGCGCGGCATAGAGGGTCGTGGTCTTGCCCGAACCGGTCGGCCCCGTCACCAGCAACATGCCGTAGGGTTCTTCGACGAGTAATCGCAATGCGACCAGCGACGGCGCATCGAAGCCGAGCGCTTCCATGGTCAAGGCGCCGTAGGCTTCGATCATCGCCCGCTTATCGAGTATGCGGATGACCGCATCTTCGCCATGTATGCTCGGCATGATGGAAACGCGCAGATCAATTTCACGGCCACCCGCCTCGACGCGAAAACTGCCGTCCTGCGGCACACGGCGCTCGGCAATATCGAGTTCCGCCAGTACTTTCAGTCGGGAGATCGACTGCTCCGCGGCCTCCACGCCGGTAGTCGAAGTGGCATGATCAAGCACGCCGTCGACGCGGTATTTGATAGTCATGCCGACGGCGGTACTTTCGAAATGGATATCGGATGCCCCCGCCTTCAGCGCATCATATAAAGTTGAATTAACGAGCTTGACCGCCGGACTCGCCGCCTCGCTGACCGAGGCGAACGAGAGCACCGCAAGGTTCTTGTCGTCACGCCGCGTTTCTTTGGCAACGGGGCCCAGATCGTCGAGTGCGCGCGCTGATTCCTCTTGCTTGGACAGATAGGCCTGGATGTCGGACTCCAGCGCCAGGCAATACCGCAACGGTTGCCTGGCGCGGATCTCCAGCCATGTCTGCAGATCCGGGTCGAAGGGGTCCGCAATCACCGCGATGAGCGCCCCGACGTCATCCCGCAACAGCACACAATGTCGTTGCAAGGCGCGTGCAAGCGGCAGCAGATCAAAGGCCGCGGCATACACCAGCATGTCGGCGGTCTCCGCCACCTCCATGCCGAACAAGGACGCCACCTCGCGGACAAACTGCCGTGGTTCAATTCCGGTGAGAGCCTCGAGCTCGGCCACCACGGTACGCTGGGAGAGGCGGGCCAGCACCTGCGCACGCGCCACCGTGTTCGCATCAAGGTTCAAGGTTGCAGGCGTCAGGCCAGCGTCGGGCGCGTTCAAGACAGGCTCCCAGCGAGATCAAAGATCGGCATGTACAGCGAGACTACGATCACACCGACCACCAAGCCGATCGCCGCCATCAACAAGGGCTCGAAACTGCGCACGAAGCGGTCGATCCAGCGGCTGATTTCGCCGTCGTAGAAGGCCGCCGACTGCGACAGCATGGTGCCCATTTCTCCGGTGCGCTCGCCAACCCGCAGCAAGCGCAGCGAAATCGGTGTACCCAGATTATTCGATTCGAACGCACTGGAGAGTGGCACGCCGGCTTCAACCTGCGCGCGCGTCGCGCTCAAACTCTGGCGGATGGATACCGACACCATACCCTCCACCATGCGCATGGCGGATACGATCGGGATACCGCCCTCCACCAGCATCCCCAGCGTGAGATAAAGGCGCGACAACTCATGAATATGGATGCGCTCGCCAATGCCGGGAATGCGCGCGATCAGCGGCGCGATACCGTGGGTAAGCATCACACTGCGCGCCAGCACGACCAGTGCGAGCATGCCTCCAATGACCGCGGCAAGCAGGGTCAAGGAGTGCTTGCCGGCAAACTGCCCCCATCCCAACAGCATTTGCGACATCCAGGGCAGGTCGCGCCCGGCCCCGCGGTAGACCTCGGAGAAGTGGGGCACGACATAAGCGACCAGAAAAATACTCACCCCGCCGCCCACCAACATCAGGATCGTCGGATAAATCGCCGCGCTGATGATTTTGCTGCGCACCGAGTCGATGCGCTGCTGATAATCAATAAACCGCGACAACGCGCGCGGCAGATCGCTGGTACCTTCGGCGGCGCGCACGATGCCGGTATAGAGCGGATGAAAAATCTCCGGTTGCTCGGCGAGCACGGCCGACAAGCGCTTGCCCTCGCGCAAGCCGTCGAGCAATTGTTTCAACACCGCTTGCTGTGTATCGTTCGCCTCTTTTTCCAGCAGGCCTTCCAGCGCTTCAACCACACTCAACCCGGCGGTGAGCAGGGCGAGCAGCTCCTGACTGAACAGCACCAGCGAAAACCGGCGGCTAGCGCCCCCGCCCGACCTTACGCGCGAGGCGAATGAGTTTGCAGCAGGACGCACGACCGCCGCGATCAGACCGCGCGTCTCGACCTGCCGGCGCACCTCGGCCTCATCCTGTGCTTCGATGACCAGGTTAGACAGAACGTTGTCGGCGGACAGCGCGCGCACGTCATATTTCATTTGGAAAGCCCCATCGCGAAAGACCCTGGCCCGTCAATTCGTGATGTCTACCGCGTCACCGGTGCCACCGGCACGGCCGTCCTTGCCAAACGAAAACAGGTCATACGGCCCGTTACGCCCCGGGCTGCTGTATTGATAAGGGCGTCCCCACGGATCCGGTGGAATATCCTTGTCGAGATACGGACCACTCCATTTATCCGCATTCTCGGTGGGCTTGTTGTAGAGCACCGAGAGGCCCTCTTCGGTCCGCGGATAGCGGCCGAGATCGAGGCGAAAAGTGTCGAGCGCTTTCTCGATGCCTTTGATCTGCGCCTTGGCGGTGGTGACTTCCGACTTGCCGACCTGGGAAAAATATTTCGGCCCGACGTAGGAGGCGAGCAAGCCGATGATGACCATGACGACCAGCAATTCCAGCAGCGTAAAGCCCGCAGCGACGGCAGGCACCGGAGACCGGCGCCTGCGCAGACGTAGCCAACGGGCGGGTGGCATGGCAGTGTTCATTACAAAACCTTTTTTGATGTGCTGCGACG
>Ga0114971_10002257_pt1 | contig 13295 bp, 12 predicted proteins | sample M_140625_MF_Meta_FD_87320 | JGI IMG/M metagenome (GOLD analysis project Ga0114971, IMG submission 87320) | Freshwater microbial communities from Lake Montjoie, Canada to study carbon cycling - M_140625_MF_MetaG | ecosystem: Environmental > Aquatic > Freshwater > Lake | place: Lake Montjoie... | reverse complement strand
TTCACTCAACTCGCTGCGCTCACACTGCTGCGCACCAGTGCGAGCGTTCGGATCAAGAAACTCCCGAGGTGTACCATCGCTGTGTTCCATCGGAAGCCATTGCGCGCGCTGACGACGCCGAACCTCGTTAAAAACAAGATTACGAACAATCGTGAGCAACCAAGTTGTGAATTTGGCCGTCTCCTGATAGCGAGCAGCGTTATTCCAGACGCGCAAGAAGACTTGCTGCCCAAGATCCTCGGCACCTTCGAAACTGCCGAGCATTTTTGTAATCGTCCCGATGACCCGCAACTGATGGCGCTCAATCAGTTTTTCAAAGGCTGGCTCATCGCCCATACCCACCCGTCGCATGAGATCGAAATCCTCGTCATGGGTTAAAGACTCGGGTGAAGAATCCATCATTGAAGTCCCATAGGCGATGAGCCCATAAGTTGGCAGCGATGTAAAAGAAATGGGGCCCCAAACTCGGACAATAAGCGCGCCTCGAGATCAACAGCATCCTTGTTCACTATCGCAAAAATGGTGGATCCCGATCCAGACATCATCGCAGACAGAACGCCAACTTGATCAAGCAACCAACGCTTCAGGACGGGCAGGACGAGGTATTTCGAAAAAACCGGCGCTTCGAGATCATTCATCAATTCGATGGAACCATGGAATTGGCGAAAAGTTTCGGCGGACTTATTGCTTTTTTGATAGGCTTGATAAGCCCACGGTGTCGGAATAGGAAACGGAGGCTTTACAAGCAAGACGTTAGCCTCTGAAAAGGATGTGATGGGCTCGACAATCTCTCCGCGCCCCCGACAGATAGCAGGACAGGAGCGGATAAAGAAAGGGACGTCGGAACCGAGCGTCCCCGCTAACGACTCCAAATCGTCAACAGAAAGCCCCGATCCAAGAATCGTATTGAGGGCCTTGAGAGTGGAAGCCGCATCACTACTCCCTCCGCCGAGACCAGCGCCGTGTGGGATTTTTTTTTCCAAATGAATCCGAGCGTGGAATTGCCGTCCCGTATGCCGAGAAAAAGCATCCACCGCACGGCAAACGAGATTTGTCCCATCCAATGGTAACGAGGTATCGCTACAGGTGAACTCGACTCCACTCCCCTCCCCGAGTTCGATATCGAGTGTGTCCGCAAGGGAGAGTGGAGCCATAACGGTCTCGATCTCGTGAAAGCCATCGGCACGTTTGCCGAGGATGCGGAGGCTCAGATTGATCTTGGCCGGGGCTAAAAAAACCATACCGAAATCAGAGCGGCAAAGTCTGGTAGTCCAAACAAAGAAAAACGGTCAACTGGGGACCATTGGGAAGTTGAATTTGGCGAAGCGGGCGGATTTCAGCAAATGCTCCCTTGATCGTTTGTGGAAGCTCAGAACCGAGAAACAGCGCATTCCTTCCGATAAAAGGGTTCTCCCCTTTTTGCTCAGTGAAATATTCGTCAGCTATCTTGTCGGAATCAATGAAATCGGCATAGGACGGCCAGAGACCAAACTGACTACTGATGGCCGGTGATTCGGTGACAAAAACTGGAGGATATGATGTTTGCGTTCTGGTTTTGAAGTAAACGGCAAGGATGGATGCCTGGTCGGCATTTTCCGCAACCAAGAAGCCTCCTCCCTCCGTTGCAGGCATATCACGACTGGCGACGTTCATTTCCGAGGCGATCGCTGCCCACATCCCACGCATCACCCCAGATTGCCGCAGCATGAATGCCGATGAAAAAAGGGCTAAACAGACTACGATGGTTCCCACCACAGGCATGAACCTCCGATGGATTCCTTGAGCACTGAGGAAAATCAGAATCGGGATAAAGGCAAGGGAAGCGGCGGGCGCGATAGACCCACCGATGATAAACGCGTAAATCGCCCAAATCACTCCAGGGGCACAAAAGCCGAGCAGAAACTGGTATTCGTCGCTTTTTCTCGAAGCCCTGATCAGCCAAAAGAAACCACCAAAGATCACCATTCCCATCCCAAATGAGAAAAGCCTGAAAAACTCAGCCAATTCGGGCCCCCATGTGGAGAAACGAGGATGCCAGAGCGTTTGCAAAGTCCCACCCGCAATAGGCACCCACCCTAATGACGCGTTCCATGCCAGAGGAGCGCACAAAAAAACGAGGGGCAATAAAACCAATGTCGCACAGGCGATGATTGTACTCCGATCCTTTTCAAAGATCGAACGGCGCAGATAAAAGCAAAGGCCGAGAGAAAATAAAACGGCCTCATAACGGAAGAGCGCGGCAAGTGAGAGGAATGCGGCCGCGAGATACCAATTGATCGTGATGTCCTCTCGGGATTGAGCGACAGTTAAGGCCGCAGCAAGTATCAGAACGAGCGACGGCATCATTGGACCAATCGTCACCGATTGTTCATTAAAAGCCGGAATGGCGTTGAGCGCCACCACCACCCAACCAGCGATAGCCTCATCAAACAAGGATCGGGCTAGCAACCAAGCACACCAGGCCGCAGCAAATCCAAGAATAGGCCAAGCCAGACGGATGAGACTCAAAGAATCACCCGTGAGCATCCCCAAGCCATGAACAAGAAGGGCTGTGCCGGGCGGGCCATCAAAAAAAGCCGGTGCAAGGCGATCGGCACACATCCAGTAGTAGGCTTCCGGTGGCGCGATGCCCTGAAAAGCCAACCAAACACACCTCAGAAGGGTGAGTGTACCTAGAAAAACGAAGACGGTTTTTGATTTCACGATTCGATCAGATCAGGATGGGCTGCATGGATGGCTGGAACTATTCTGTGTCCGAACCGCCTCCAGAGAAAAGCGGAAACCGAAAAAGAAATCCATCCACAGACCACACCAATCAGACTCCCAACCAACACATCCGAGGGCCAGTGAACCCCCACATACACGCGGCTAATGGCCACCAACCCCGCTGGTAAAAAGGCAATCCACCCCCACCGACGATAAAAAAGAAAACAAACTGTGGCTATCGCAAAGCAGTTTGACGCATGCGAGGAGGGGAACGAATTGCCCTTAAGAGCGGGGTTCTCAGGAGCAGAAACTCGGATACGCAGAGGCAAGGCCATGGCAAGGAGGCGCGGTGTTGCCTTTTCAAGATCGATGGTTCGGATTCCTGCAATAACCTGATGGGGCCTTGGACGCGCGGCGATGTGTTTGAGGTTTTTACAGACCAATCCATCGGACACGCCGACAGCAAGTCCGATCACAACCAGCATCGCCCTAGCTTTGAAGCCACCCATAAAAAGCCCAATACCAGCGGCCAAAATAAAAAATGGCCACCAAACAGCCCAACTACTCAGTGATGCCATCACTACATCGAGAGACGGAATGACAAGTTGGTGATTGATAAATTGGAGAATCGCGGTGTCCATCGACAATTATTGGAAACCACATTGACCGAAGAGAAATCCGTAGCAAGTCCGCAAAACCTCGTGCGAACGAAAATCTCCCAATTACGTCGCTTTCGCTAGGATTTGATTCAAAAACTCAGGTATCCGCCGCTCAATCCAAAAGCCTCTCCCATCGACAAAACCCAGATGACCGCCTGCATCGGGCGTCTCCAGAAACAGGCAGGAATTTTTGTGGGCTTCATCGTAAGGGAAGGACTCAGGGCTTAAAAAGGGGTCATCCTTTGCATTCAGAAGCAGCGCCGGAATAGGAAGACGATTCAGATACCCGATCGCACTGGACTGCTGCCAATAATCTTCCGCATCGCGGAACCCGTGAATTCGCGCCGTGTAGCGGTCATCAAAGATAGAAAAGCTCCGAATATCACGAACCCCTGTGGCATCGATCTCGTTCGGAAACTGAAAAGCCTTGGCCTCAACTTTCGCGGCTAGGCTTTTCATGAATCGGCGAAGGTAGATTTGATTTCCTGGCCGGCGATCGAGCGCCCGTGCACTTGAGGCCAAGTCAATCGGAGCGGAAACGGCTACTGCGACCTGAATGGATGGGTGAACACCCCCTTCCCCCAGATATTTCAAAATCATATTCCCACCGAGGCTGAATCCCACGAGCGCGAGGCTCGGGTAAGTGCGCGCGGCATGGTTAATAACTGAAGTGAGATCGCCCGTCTCACCACTGTGATAAAATCGCAGGCTGCGATTCGACTCCCCACTGCATCCCCGGAAATTCCAAGCGAGTGTATCCCATCCGGCATGGTTGAGGGCGAGGGAGAGCCCTCGAATGTCACTGTTTTTTGAGCTTCCCTCAAGTCCATGCGAAAGAATCGCCAATCGACGATGCCCTGCCTTGGCCCAGTCCACATCGAGAAAATCTCCGTCCGGCAATTCCAGTCGTTCCGTGACCATGTCGCTTCGCGCCCGCCTCGGCAAAATCGCCCCCAAGATGGTCTGCAAATGCCCGTTCCTTAAATAAAACGGGGGCTGAAAGCGAGATTCCAAGATGGGCATGAGAATCTCAGACGGAAGACTCAGAATCCGTAAATTGCAAATTCCGCAAGGCCTCACCGAGAGCCTGGATCTCATCAGGGCGATGACTCGCGGTGACTGTATATCTGAGCCTGGCAGCGCCTTTGGCCACTGTCGGAAAACGTATGGCCGGGACGAGAAATCCCTTATTCAATAGAGCTGTGGAGGCTGATGTGGCCTTGATCTCTGGACCGATAATTTGGGGAATAATCGCACTCTCGGGGATGGGGCTTTCTAGTACTGCCGCGAGATTGCGGATATTTGCCCATAGCAACTCTCTAAGACGCGACCCCTCAGGAGCGCGTGATATCTCGATCGCTTTGGTGGCGGCAGCGGCCACAGGCGCAGGTGGTGCCGTGGAAAAAATAAAACTGCGCGCCCGATTGATCAAATAATCTCGTAAAGCACGACTTCCTGCGATGTAGGCTCCATGAGCCCCAAGGGCTTTACCGAGAGTTCCCATTTGGATCTCGATGCGGTCGCCAAGGCCGAGTTCCTCGGCTAATCCACCTCCACTCGGGCCAAGCACACCAACGGCATGGGCTTCATCCAGAAAAAGCCAAGCGCCGAAGCGTTCTTTCAAATTCACCATCTCGCTCAGCGGCGCCAGATCTCCGTCCATACTGTAAACGGATTCAGCGACGATCAGCACGCGGGATTGAGGGTGTTTACGTGCAGCCCACGTTAAATGGCTCTCCAGCTTATTGAGATCATTATGTGGAAATACGCGCAAGATCGCTCCGCTCAATCGCGCGGCATCAATGAGACAGGCATGCGATAGCTTATCCAATATGATGACGTCGTCTTTTCCGCAGATGGCCGGAATTGTCCCCATCGCCGCAGCGTATCCACTACTAAATGAAAGGGCCGCTGGAGTGCGCTTAAAACGAGCAATAGCCTCTTCCAATTCCTCATGCGCGGCCATCGTGCCACAAATGAGTCGTGAGGCTCCGGCGCCGAATCCCCCTCGCTCCCATTCCGCCATAGCCGCATCACGAAGATCCGGATTCGCAGCAAGGCCGAGATAATCGTTGGAAGAAAAATTAACCACTTTCACGTTCTCACGAGTGACTCGCGGAAGTTGCGGGGTTTCGAGCGGCGAGAGACGTCGGGTAAGGCCAGCAAGCTCGATCTCCTCGAGAGCGCCCAACAAAAAAGCGTCGAAGCCGGTCGCCCTCATCTTCACTTCTTGGCGATAAGATCGCACATTTCCCTAACGGCGGAATGCAACCCGACAGTAATAGCGCGAGAAATGATCGCGTGTCCGATATTGAGTTCCTCGAGGCTAGGCAAAGCAAGAATGGCTCTCGTATTTTCATAGTTGAGTCCATGCCCCGCATTCACTCTTAGCCCCAACTCACAGGCGAGCGCAGCCCCGTCTATGAGCTTCTGTAATTCCTTGGCGCGAGCAACTCCACTGGTATTGGCATAGGCACCGGTGTGAAGTTCGACAAAATCTGCACCCAGCTCCGCTGCCGTACGGATCTGGGATTCCTCCGGATCGATAAAGAGACTGATACGAGTTCCAATCTCGCGTAAGCGGGCCATGGCGGGAGCGAGGACCTCGCGACGTCCGCAGCAGTCCAGCCCGCCTTCGGTCGTCACCTCAAGGCGATTCTCGGGAACAAGGCAGACATCTTCCGGACGCAAAGCCAAGGCGACGCGAAGGATGTCTTCCGAGAGACCCATTTCAAAATTGAGCTTGGTTGTGATTTTTTCCCGAAGGAGAAAAATATCACGATCCTGCATATGGCGGCGATCTTCGCGCAGGTGGGCGGTGATCCCGGATGCTCCCGCGATTTCAGCGACAAGGGCTGCCGCCACGGGATCCGGTTCTGCATTGTGGCTATCTGGTTGCTCACGATAGCGTGCTTGGCGAAGGGTCGCCACATGGTCGATGTTAACTCCGAGAGTTGGCATGAGACGGATATTTGCGCTTGATCCGGCCCGCCGCAAGGATTGCATCGCGCAGGGCCTCAAATCCCGACAGGAAGGAAACCTTCGAGCCCTTCACGTCCGCCCACTCGACAGGCAACTCCAAAGCATGAAACCCGAGTTGACTGGCTAGGAGCAACGCTTCGACATCAAAGCCAAATCCATCCTGCTCGAGCTTAGAGAAGACAGACTGCGCTGCATCTCGGCGGAATGCCTTGAAACCGCATTGCGTATCTGCCAAGCGGGTGATCCCAGCCAGACGCAGTGCGAGATTGAACATTCGGCCGGAGAACTCGCGAGTGAAGGACTGATGCACTCGAATAATACTGCCCGGATGGCGACGACTGCCGACAAGCACGTCGGCTTCCGCCGCATGATTTAAAAACTGCGGGATATACCCCAAGGGCACGCTGAGATCCGCATCCATGAAAAAAACCACATCGCCACGGGCTCGAAGCATTCCCGTTTTGACAGCGTAGCCTTTTCCTCGAGCGACGGGATTGGCGATAACGACAAAGCGAGGATCTCCACCAATAGCATCACGTACGGCCGCCTCGGTGCCATCAGTACTCAATTCGATCACAATGATAAACTCCCATGCCTCATCTGGAAATGTGCTACGAATTTGTCGAATCGAAGGCGGCAAACGAACGGCCTCGTTTTTTGCAGGAATGACAATACTGACGCACGGCGCTTGATTGGTCATGGCTGGAGGGTTTAATTCAACATCGTGACCGCTAGATTCGAAAAAAGTCCATGGCCAGGGATTGTGATTGTTTGCATCGCACTTGTTCTGCGTTGCTGGCTCATAGAAATCAAGCCCCCTCATTTTGACGAGGGCATCAACGGCTGGTTTGCGGATCAAATGACGGCCACAGGGTATTACCGCTACGACCCGACTAACTACCACGGACCAATCCATTTTTACGCTGTTTTCTTATCACAGACCCTCTTCGGACGTGAGGTTTGGGCATTGCGACTCCCTGCGATCCTCGCCAGCGTGCTTTGCGTGATCGCGATGCTGCGGTTCCGTGAGTTTTTCGGCACGGGCGTTGCTCGACTGGCCGCATTGGCAATGGCCATTTCGCCGGGGCTAGTGTTCTACGGCCGGTATTCCATCCACGAAAGTTGGCAGGTTTTATTTTCCATTTTGTTCCTCCACGCTCTGCTGGGCCTCTGGCAAAACGGAAGACGGCGCGATTTCTTTACACTCATTGCTGCGGCAACTGGATTGATTCTTACAAAGGAAACCTACCTTGTGCATCTCGGCTGCTTCGCTATTGCCTGCTTCGTTTTGTGGGTTTGGCAATATCTCGTCCCTTCACGCCCAGCCTTTCCCGTGGCTCTTCAAAAATGGAGACGCGATGATGTGATTCTGAGCGTTGGCCTCGCGGCCTTGCTCATCACATTTTTTTATTCCGGCACATTTCGGGACTTTGGTGCACTGCGTGGGCTTTATCAGACCTTCACGGTGTGGGTGAAGACTGGCGTGGACTCGGCCGGACATCACAAGACCGCTTACGATCTCGTTGGCCCGCTCAATTACTATTGGATCGCCATCATGGCCCGCTACGAGTGGCCCGCGCTGGCGGGAGTGATTGCGTGTCTGCGCTACATGGGGCCCTCTGACGCTCGGTTACGCTACACAGCTATAGCATCCACCGGCACTTTGCTGGCCTACTCTCTCATTTCCTACAAAACGCCATGGTGCATCATTTCTATCATCTGGCCTTTTTATCTGATGCTAGGTGCGCTGCTTAAGGAGTGGGCCGATCGTTGTGCCCGCCGCCGCGTCTGGCTCATTGCCGTACCGCTTCTAGCCGTTTCGCTGTGGGCCTCGATCCGCCTTAACTTTTTTGTTTATACAGATGACAGCGAGCCCTACGTCTATGTGCAAACGTTAGAAGACATACGGAAATTCACCGACCCCGTCCTCACTGCCGCCAAATCTCAACCCGATGGCTACCAAATGAAGGGCTCCATCATCCTCGACAGCTACTATCCATTACCGTGGATGCTCGGAGATTTCACTCGGGTCGGGTATTACAAAAAAGATTCGATGCCGACGGATTGGGACTGTGACTTTGTGATCGTGGATACCTCGATGGAAGCCGCCACGGAAAAAAACTTCGCAAAGCCCTTCCATAAAATTCCGTTCCGGCTGCGTAGCGGACAGGATGACTGCACAGCCTACCTTTCCGCCGAGCGGTTTTCTAAAATACTAGGCACCGAACCGAACATCATTCCAAAAGCGAACGTCGAACCATGAGCTACGTTGGACGCACCATGACGGGACTCCTCGTCCTCGTCGCCGTTGCTGTCTCGAGCGCCATGGGATGCGCGTTTGCAGCCGGCGGACTATCTGCGACTGGTGCACACCTTGCCATAGCACTTGGAGCAATGGCAGCCGCTTTCTATGCGGGGTTCGTTCGAGAGAAGATTGCCCCGAAGCCCACTGCTTGGGACATTCTCCTTCTCGCCATATTCGCTCTGGCCTCGCTGAGAGCTTTTATCTGGCTAATATATAGTGTCGGGGACGAATGGCGCGTCCTCTCGCCGAATAATCTCGGTGACATCTCGATTCACCTTCAATTCATTCGCTACTTTGCTTCTGGGGTCGGATTTTGGCCGGATAGTCCTATTCTAGTTGGATCACCTCTCGTTTATCCGCTTGGCATGGATTTGTGGAATAGCCTTCTCTTTCTATCAGGCGTGCCCGTCGAACGTGGCCTTATCTGGACGGGGCTTGTTGGCTCCGCACTCACGGCCTTTACTCTCTGGAGATGGGGCGGGGCATTTGCCATCGCAGCCCTTTTGTTCAACGGCGGCCTTGCCGGATTCGCCTTTTTTAGCACTTGGACGATCTCGGATTTTCAAACCGAACTGGCATGGAAAAACTTATTTCTAACTATGTTTGTAACCCAGCGCGGACTCCTCTACGCACTCCCTTGCGGACTCCTCCTGCTGAGTGCTTGGCGAGAGGATTTTTGTGGAAGCGGCTCAGGCGTTCCGCGAACAATTCAATTTCTTCTCTATGTCACCTTGCCGCTTTTCAGCGCTCACGCATTCCTAGCTCTGAGCTTCATTCTAGCTGGCTTATTTATTTTTCAACCCACCTCTCGCAAATCCCTTTTGATATTTGTGGGAGCCTCACTTCTTCCGGCTTCGGGCGCTATCTATCTGGTCACGGGCGGCTTCTCTGCCACATCTGGACTACGTTGGTTGCCAGGATGGATGCAAGCGGATGGGGGCTTACAATTCTGGATTCTGAATTTTGGCATCACCCTGCCACTTTTGTTGATCTTGCTGGTGATGGTTGCCATTCGCGGTGACGCACGATCCCGAAGCTTTTGTTTTCCTGCACTAGGGATTTTCGCCATCGGCTTTCTTTTCGCCTTTGCGCCGTGGGAGTGGGATAACACAAAAATGCTGATTTGGGCGTGGCTCGTGTGCGCCCCATTTCTATGGCAAATTCTTATCGCACCTTTGCCAAAAACCCTGAGAGCGATCCTGTGTGCTGCTCTTTTTTTCAGCGGCGCAGTATCCTTAATTGGCGGCCTCGATGGTCGGCACGGATACAAACTCATCAACCGCTCGGAACTTGCCGCTACGGAAATCGCATTACAAAAAGCCCCACGTGGTTCTCGGATAGCGATTGACCCTGACTATAACAATCCCGTGATGCTGCTCGGTTGGCCCGTCATCTGCGGGTACGAGGGACACCTTTGGAGCCATGGACTCGACTACAAACAGCAATGGCAGAAGCTACAAAATATTCTGAAATCCCGCCCCGGTTGGAAAAAGGACGCTATCGATCTGAAAACAAATTGGATTTTCCGTAAGGACGGAACACTGGAGTGCATCAACGTCGGAACCCCGTAAAACTTAGGCCTCCTGGATTCCTCTAGGACGGGATAGCCCGCCAAAGCATCACAATGATCAATGCAAAAACGAGGCAAAGAAAAAGGAATTTAACCTTATCATTCTGCACTTCTCGACCCAAACGGGGCTTGCCTTTTTGGGGATAGGATGCCTTCCCGCTGCGTGGTATGCCGAATGGCGCCGGCGCGGCGGCGGCAGACACATTAAGCATCACTTTTTTACGCTCCAACTCTTTCTTTCTCTCCTGTTCTTTTTTGGCCTCAAGAAGCAGCGTTTTCTCCAACTCCTGCTTTCGGCGATGGAGTCCCGCTTGCTCTTTCGAGAGGCGATTCTGTTCGTCAGTGACTTTCGTCGATGAGGACAACTTAGAGAGACGCATGGGTGTTATTTAGCGGCAGCGGACCAGATGTAGATGAGGATGGCGAGAACGGCAATCACTTGCAGCGGCAACGTAAATGCAAATCCATTCTTGAGCCAAAAAAAGAATCCCCGCTCCTCCTCGAACGAGTAGTCACCTTCGGAGGATGTGGAATAAGTGGCGTCGTCCGAAGATGTATCCACTGAGATTTTGGCTTGGGCTTTGATGTATTCCGAGCGGGCATCCTCGACCGCACTGATCGCCTTGCTTAGCTCACGCGGCAAATCCTGCGGGTTCCAAGAACGGGTATTAATGGCCTCCAAGTGGCTTAGATGCTGGGTGAATGATTGGTGAATGTTGTGCATCTGCTCCACTCGTTTTTGGGATTCTTCAATCTCCCTCTGAACGACCACAAGTGCGCGGGTAAACTTATCAAGCAGGTCGGATCGACCTTGATCGAGAGAATCCTGACGGCGCTTGAGCTCTTCTAAGCGGGCTTTTTCACGCTCGATTTCCTCTTGTTTCTGTTTGAGGCTTTCGAGCTCCGCCCGCACTTGCTGCACTTTGTCACCAAGCTCCCCATTTTCTTCATCGGAGAGATTAAGATACGTGTCAGAAAGTTTACTGCTGTGGTCGGATCCCATATGAGGCAGTCTTATTAATCTTTTCGCTACTCATTATCCAGCCAAATTATAAGGGTGTATGAGCAAGTCGCTCAGAGCGGCGACTCGGCCAGCATCACAGACGACATACAATTAAAAAATACTGACTCAAGCACATCGCCAAGGGAAACCTCCGGAATTCATCGAGAGTCGAGAGCGGTGTGCCTTCTAGCGAGTTGGCCAGTCTCCACACGGAAAGACCGCCATGCCCCCTTTTTTTGCGGTTCAAAGTCTAATTTCAAAAAGACAATCGTATGAATTGGAACATGGCTCCAAAGTGAAACGCTGCGCGGCATCGAGCTTGAAATCGGTCTCATCCGCCGACTGACCCGCTACGCAAGGCTTGTGAAATAGGAAAGACATCGCGTGGAGATAAAAAACCACCACAAGCTGGCGAATTGTCATCAACCTTGCAAATGAGGAATCCATTCCTGTTTTACAAGGTGAATTTTAAAATTGTCATGCTGGAACACTCCGAAGGAGTAGACGCGATTAATCACACTGTTGGGTTATTCAAAAAAGTTTCGTCTAGTTTGACTTCAGTGTGATCGCGGTTGGCTTGAGTCCATCGGATTCTGCGGTGAGAACGATCTCACCTGGCGTTCCAGTGGTCTGCACCAGCACCATGCACAAGCCGTTGAAGGCGGAACGTTGCGATGCCTTGTCTGGTTCGTGGGAGGACGAGTCGCCATTGCCCACGCCCAAGACTTTACCCGGCCCTTGGACTCCGAAGCGAACCACGTTGCCTGCCGTCGGAACGGTGCGGCCCATGTCATCGACGATGCTCACGGCGACCCACGCCAGATCGGCGCCGTCTGCCTTGAGAGCGGAACGATCGGGTGTCAGCGATATCCCGGAAGCAACGCCCGTAGTTTCCCGAACGGCACTGAGTGGCTTACCTTGGCTCGTTCCTTTGGCCTCCAATTTGCCAGGAGTATAGGGGACCTGCCATTCCAGATGGCCGTTTCTTTCCATTGTTTTTTTCCCGAGGGATTTTCCGTTGAGGAACAATTCCACCTCATCGCAATTACTGTGAACCCACACGGGAATCTCCTTCCCCTCCTTGCCTGGCCAGTTCCAATGCGGAAAGACATGCAAGACAGGTTCGCTGCCCCACCAAGATTTGTAATACCAATACGAATCCTTGGGGAATCCACAGGCGTCCATAATGCCGAAGGAGGAGCTGATCGAGGGCTGCGTGGGTTGGCCGAATGGGGTCGGTTCCCCTTTGTAGTCGAAACCCGTCCATACGAAGTAGCCAGCCATCCACGGACGATCGGCAACGGCCTTCCAGCCAACCTCGCAGGATTGATACCAACCTGGCCCATTTTCGCTATAGTTGCTCAAGTAGCCTTTCTTTTCGTCGCCATACAAAGTCGGACCTGCACCCATGGGATTTTTAAACGGGGTGCGGTCATAGAATCCACGGGTCGAAGTTTCGCTACAGGACTCCGTTCCCAGAAATGGCTTGGTAGGGAAGGTTTCCCTAATCTTATCGTATCTGGGGGCCGTGTAATTCACCCCGACCACATCCACCACGCCGCACAGACCCTCTTTCGCCCAACCGTGGACCGCTGAAGCTGTGGTCGGGCGAGTGCCATCATATTGCTGGAGCATTTTAACAAACGCCTTGGCTAGCCGGGCACCGTCCTCGTTTTCTGTGACGTGAGCTTCTTCATTGCAAATAGACCAAATCACAATGCTGGGATGATTGCGGTTGCGCTTCACTTGATTGATTTGGTCGGTCAGATGATCGGCGGTCGCATTTCGGTTCACTTTCACGCTATAGCCGTCACTAAATTGGCGAAACTCATCCATGACGAGGATGCCGAGCCGATCGCAGGCGTCGTAGAACACAGGTGACATCGCATTGTGGGAACAGCGAACTGCATTGCCGCCCATAGCCTTGAGTTGTTCCAAGCGCCAAACATGAAGGCGGTCTGGGATGGCCACACCGACGCCAGAGTGGCTTTCATGATTGCAGGTGCCCTTGATTTTTACCGGTGCGCCATTGAGAAGAAAGCCCCGATCGGGATCGAATGCGACGGTTCG